>Ga0102941_1000486_pt1 | contig 18489 bp, 17 predicted proteins | sample SalPonR2_C_D2_MG_FD_79281 | JGI IMG/M metagenome (GOLD analysis project Ga0102941, IMG submission 79281) | Salt pond soil microbial communities from South San Francisco under conditions of wetland restoration - Salt Pond MetaG R2_C_D2_MG | ecosystem: Environmental > Aquatic > Marine > Intertidal... | reverse complement strand
GCTCGGCACGCGCCGGATCGAGGCGCCGAGTTGGGACAGTTTCTCTTCGATGCGCTCGTAACCCCGATCGATATGGTAGATGCGGTCGATGAGTGTCTCGCCGTCGGCCACCATGGCGGCCAGCACGAGGCCGGCGGACGCGCGCAGGTCGGTGGCCATAACGGGCGCCGCCTGCAGCTGTCGAACCCCGCGCACCACTGCGGTATTGCCTTCCAGCCGGATATCCGCGCCCATGCGCTGCATCTCCTGGACGTGCATGAAGCGATTCTCGAAGACGGTCTCGACGATGGTTGCCGTGCCGTGGGCCACGGCGTTCAATGCCACGAACTGGGCCTGCATGTCGGTCGGGAAAGCGGGATAGGGCGCAGTACGCAGGTCGACCGACGCCAGTTGGCGGCCGCGCATGTCGAGCTCGACCCAGTCCGCCCCGCTGGAGACCTTCGCTCCGGCCTCGGTCAGCTTTCCCAGCACCGCGTCGAGGTGTGGGGGCCGGGCATGATTCAGGCGCACCTGTCCGCCGGTCATCGCCGCGGCCACCAGGTAGGTTCCGGTCTCGATTCGGTCCGGCAGGACGTCGTAGGTCGCGCCGCCGAGCCGCTCGACACCCTGCACGACGATCGTATCGGTCCCCGCACCCTCGATGCGTGCTCCCATCGCCACCAGACAGTCCGCCAGGTCGATGACCTCCGGCTCACGCGCCGCATTTTCCAGCACGGTTTCGCCGTCGGCGAGCGTGGCCGCCATCAACAGGTTCTCCGTCCCGGTGACCGTGATCGTGTCGAGCACGATGCGGGCGCCTCGCAGCCGGTCGGCCTGGGCGCGGATGTAACCGTCCTCGATCTGCACGTGGGCACCCATCGCGCGCAGCCCGGCGATATGCAGGTTCACCGGGCGCGCACCGATCGCGCAGCCGCCGGGCAACGAGACATCGGCCTGCCCGTGGCGGGCCAGGAGCGGTCCCAGCACCAGGATCGATGCGCGCATCGTGCGCACCAGTTCGTAGGGCGCCACGAAATCCCGGATGCCGCGTGGATCGACCTCGACGCGCATGCGCTCGTCGATCGTGACGCCGACACCCATCCGGCCGAGCAGCTCTATCGTCGTCGTGACGTCCTGCAGGTGCGGTACGTTGCCGATGGACACCGGCTCGTCTGCCAGCAGGGTCGCGGCGAGGATGGGAAGCGCCGCATTCTTGGCCCCGGAGACGCGGATCTCGCCCTCCAGGCGGCGCCCGCCCCCGACCAGCAGCTTGTCCATGCGTGCCCCGGCTCAGGCGCCGGCGGCGCGTTCCGCCGGCGTCAGCGCGCGGATCGACAACGCGTGGATCTCGCCGCCCATCTTGTCGCCCAGGGCCCGGTACACCAGCTGGTGCCGCTGCAGCGGGCGCAGGCCGTCGAAGGCCTCGGAAACGACGAGGGCGGCGAAATGGGTGTTGTCATCGGACTCGACCTCGACGGTGGTGGCGGCGAGGCCCTGCCTTATCAGGCTTGCGATATCTTCACTGTTCATCTTTTTTCCGCTTGGCGCCGGGCGGGTCGCCCGGCCGACGAAGTTGCGAGTTTACCGGATGGCGGCGCGCGTGACATCGCCGCGCGAACGACCGGGCGGCCAGGCTGGGCAAGGGATCGAGGCCGTGTATCATGTTGCGCCAAGCCCGTCTGCCACCCGCCCGGACTCTGCCACCCATGTTGACCTATTCCGTCGCGACGCTCGTCGGTTTCGTGTTGTTGATGTGGGGCGCCGACCGTTTCGTGGTGGGCGCCGCAAGCACTGCGCGAAACATGGGCCTGTCGCCCCTGCTGATCGGGCTCACGCTGGTCGGAATGGCGACCAGCGGCCCCGAGATCTTCGTCTCCGTGGCGGCCTCGCTGCGCGGCGATCCCGCGCTGGCCGCAGGCAACGCAGTCGGCTCGAATATCGCCAATATCGGCCTCGTGCTCGGCATGACCGCGCTGGTCATGCCCATCTCGGTACGCTCCGTGACGTTGCGTCGCGAAATGCCGACTTTGCTCGCCGTCACGCTCATTCTCACGATGATACTCATCAATCTCCGCCTCGGGCGGGTGGAAGGCACCCTGCTGCTGGTCACGCTGGTGCTGGTGCTCTACTGGCTGGTGGTGATCGGCAGCCGCTCCGGAGAATCCGACCCGATCGCACTGGACTATGCGTCGGAAATTCCCGGTGACGTCCCGATGCGCCGGGCGATCGTCTGGCTCGTCGTCGGCCTGCTGACCCTGCTCGCGGGGGCCAACCTGCTGGTCTGGGGTGCGCAGAAGCTGGCGATCGCCTTCAACGTCTCGGAACTGGTCATCGGGCTGACGGTGGTGGCGATCGGCACCAGCCTTCCCGAGCTCGCGGTGTCGCTCGTCAGCGCGTTCAAGGGCGAGCACGACATGGCCATAGGCAACATCATCGGGTCCAACCTGTTCAACAGCCTCGCCGTCATGGGCATAGCCGGACTCATCCATCCCGCCGTCTTCGACCGGGAGCTGCTGACCGCGCACCTGCCGGTCATGATAGGCATGACGCTGGCCCTGTTCCTGATGACATACAATTTCGGGGGTAACAGCCGCATAGGCCGGATCGAAGGCGTCATGCTCGTGGGCGCGTTCATCTGTTACCACGTGTGGATACTCACGAGGTGAATACCATGCAAGACGACGGCAGGCCGGACGACCAGGCATTGCGGCGGCTGGGGCGGGAAGTGCTCGACATAGAGGCCGATGCGGTGCTGGCACTGCGGGAACGCATCGGCGATGCGTTTCTCGAGGCGTGCCGCCACTGCCTCGCCTGCCCCGGGCGGGTGGTCGTCACCGGCATGGGCAAATCCGGCCACATCGCGGGCAAGATCGCGGCGACCCTCGCCAGTACAGGCACGCCGGCGTTCTTCGTCCACCCGGGTGAAGCCAGTCACGGCGACCTCGGCATGATCACTGCGACGGACGTTGTGCTCGCCATCTCCAATTCGGGCGAGACCCCGGAGATTCTCACGATTCTCCCCCTCATCAAGCGCCTCGGCGTGCCGCTGATCGCCATGACCGGGCAACCCGATTCGACGCTGGCCGGTGCCGCAGATGCCCATCTCGACGTCGGCGTGGCCAAAGAAGCCTGCCCGCTCAACCTCGCGCCCACCGCGAGCACGACCGCCACGCTCGCGATGGGAGACGCCCTCGCCGTCGCCCTGCTGCACAGCCGGGGCTTCACCCGCGAGGACTTCGCCTTTTCGCATCCCGGCGGCCAGCTCGGGCGCCGCCTGTTGCTCCACGTGCGGGACATCATGCGCACGGGCGATCGCGTGCCGCGCGTGACGCCCGGCCTGATGGTTTCGGAAGGCCTCTTCGAGGTCTCGCGCAAGGGGCTCGGCATGACCGCCGTGGTGAGCGAGGAGGACCGCGTTCTCGGCATCTACACCGACGGCGACCTGCGCCGCACGCTGGACACGCAGCGCGAGCTGACGACCACGCCCATCGAGGCCGTAATGACCCGCAACGTGAAGACGGTGCGCGGCGACATGCTGGCGGCCGAGGCGGTCCGCCTGATGGAAACTTTTGCGATCACCGCCCTGCTGGTGGTGGACGACGACGATCGGCTGGTCGGCGCGTTCAACGTGCACGACCTGCTCCAGTCGGGCGTGATGTGATGACCGCACCGCATGAAATCGCTGCCGGGATCCGCCTCGTGGTGTTCGACGTCGACGGCGTGTTCACGGACGGGCGGATCTGGATCGGCAGCAACGGCGTCGAGTACAAGGCGTTCAGCGTGCGCGACGGCGTCGGCGTCAAGGGTCTGCTGCGCGCCGGCATCGAGGTCGCCATCATCTCGGGTCGTGCCTCGCCCGCAGTCGATAAGCGAATGGCGGAACTGGGCGTGACGCGGGTCATACAGGGCCGCGAGGACAAGGGAACGGTCCTGGCGCAACTGCTCGAGGAGATCGGTGTCGAGCGGCTGCACACCGCTTACCTGGGCGATGACACGCCGGATCTCGGCGCGCTGCGCATGGTCGGCTTGCCATGCTCGGTTGCGGATGCGCATGCCGAGGTGCGGGCCGTGAGCACCTGGATCTCGACCCAGCCGGGCGGCCGGGGCGCCGTGCGGGAGTTCTGCGAATTCGTGCTCGGGGCGCGCTGAGGTGCGCGGCGGGCGAATATGGTTCGTGCTGCTGGCCGGCCTGGCGATGGCTGCGTGGTGGCTCAACGAGCGCTTCACGGAGGCACCTGCCCGGATCGAAGCGACTCCGGCCGGCGACGGCTTCTACATGACGGAAGCGGAGATCACGACCGCGGGGCCCGACGGTTTGCCGCGCTACCGCCTGATCGCGCAGGAAATCAGTCAACGTTCGCTCGACGGACCGACCCTGCTGAACGACGTTCGGGTCGAGTACAACATCTACTCGCCGAATCCGTGGCTGCTGACCGCGCCGGAAGGCTTGCTGTCAGCAAACCAGGACCAGCTGCAACTGTTGGGGGGCGTCAACGTCCTCAGCGAGTCCAGCGACCACGGGTCGACATCGCTGACCACCGAGCGGCTGCGGATCGACATCCCCGCCAACGTCGCCCGGACCGATGCCCCGGTGGAGCTGGCGGTCGGGCCGCAGCGGGTCACAGCCGTCGGCATGGTGGCTTACTTGCTGGAGGAGCGGCTGCAGTTACAATCCGAGGTCCATGGTCGCTTCCTCCCCTGATTCCCGCCGCCGGCCCGTAGCGCCGACGCTCGCGGGGGCCCTCGCGGCAACGCTGGCAGCCGCGCTGGCGGTGTTCGGCGCGCCTGCGGCGCTTGCCCAGCAGGAGGAGATCAATCTCGAAGCCGCGTCGTCGGACTTCGATCGCCGCAACGAGCGGCTGATCTTCCAGCAGGTTCGCATCCAGCAGGGCGACATGGTGATCTCGGCGGATGTCGCCGAATCGCGCGATCTCGACTTTTCCGACGGCAGCTGGCTGTTCCGGGGCGACGTCCGCATCAGCAGCCCGATGGGCGAAATCGAATCGGAGCGCGCGACGGCAAGCTTTACGGATCATCGTCTCGCTGCAGCCACCGCCGAAGGCGCACCGGCGCGCTTCACGCGGACGCTGCCCGAGCCTGAACCGCGGGTGGTGCGGGGCACGGCCAATCGCATCACCTACGACCTGTCCGAAGGCGTGCTGGAGCTGTCCGGACAGGCCGCGTTGCGGGACGGCCTGCGCGAAGTGAGCGGCGGCCGATTGCTCTACCGCATCGCCGAAGACCGGCTCATCGCCAGCGCGGACGACGCAGGCGGCGATCGCGTTCGCATCATCATCACGCCGCCCGCCGAGACGGAAGAACCGCCGAGCGAAGAGGATCCCGGGGAAGTGCCCGGCCAACCCGGCGAATCGGCGCCTGATGAGCCGCCGCCGAATCAGCCGCAGGCCGGCGGGACGAGCGCGCCATGAGAACGCTGCGCGCCGAGGGCATCTCCAAGCGCTATCGTTCGCGGCGGGTGGTGCACGACCTGTCGCTGTCCATCTCGAGCGGCGAGGTGGTAGGCCTGCTCGGGCCCAATGGCGCCGGCAAGACCACGGCGTTTTACATGATCGTCGGTCTCGTGCCATGCGACAGCGGCCGCATCCTGCTCGATGACACCGAGCTGACGGCGTTGCCGATGCACCGCCGGGCGCGGCTGGGTGTCGGCTACCTGCCCCAGGAGGCTTCGGTGTTTCGTGGGCTAACGGTGGAACAGAACGTGCTCGGCGTGCTCGAGACACGCAAGGACCTCGACACGCTCGGCCGGCGGCAGGCGCTCGAGGAACTGCTCGAGGAGCTGAATATCGGCCACATTCGCGACGGCAAGGGGCTGAGCCTCTCGGGGGGCGAACGACGCCGGGTCGAGATTGCCCGCGCGCTGGCCGCCGAGCCCGCTTTCATCCTGCTGGACGAGCCGTTCGCGGGCGTCGACCCGATCTCCGTAATCGACATCCAGCGCATCATCGGTCAGCTGCGCGACCGCGGCATCGGCGTGCTGATCACGGACCATAACGTACGGGAAACGCTCGGAATTTGCGGGCGGGCTTTCATCCTCAACGCCGGCGAGGTCATCGCATCCGGCACCGCAGATGAGATACTGGCCAACCAGCAGGTGCGCCAGGTCTACCTTGGCGAAAATTTTCGCCTGTGATGACCCTTCGATGATGAAGCAATCGCTACAACTCAAACTCGGCCAGCAGCTGACGCTGACGCCCCAGCTGCAGATGGCCATTCGGCTGCTCCAGCTGCCGGTGCTCGATCTGCAGGCCGAACTCCGCGAGGCGCTCGAGAAGAATGTCATGCTCGAGATGGACGACGGCCTGGAACTGGCCCCGGCCAAGGGCGAGCAGAAGACGCCGTCCGACGCGTTGCGCGAGACGTCCGCGGAGCAGTCCGGCGAGAGCGGCACGGATACGCCCGAACGGTTCGATAACGATGTGTCGTACGCCGACGTATCGGATTTCGGCTCGGGCTACAGCGGCTCGGGACAGAGTCGCGACGATGGCGAGGACCAGCGGGATTATGCCGACGTCAGCGGCAGCTCCCTGCGGGACCATCTGATTGCACAGCTGGACGTCGCCTTCCCCGAGGGCGACCGAAAATACATCGCCACGATGCTGGTCGATGCGATCGACGACGACGGTTACCTGACGGAAAGCCTCGAGGACATCTGCAGCAATCTCGCGCCCGAACTGATCACGGACGTGGACGAGGTCGAGCGCGTGCTGGCCTGCGTACAACGCTTCGACCCGCTCGGCGTCGGTGCGCGCGATCTCTCGGAGTGCCTGTTGCTGCAGCTCGCGCCGTTCGCGCCAGACACTCCCGACCTGGATCTGGTGCGACGGCTGGCTGCCGAATGCCTCGCGGAGCTCGGCGAGCAGGATTACGCGACCATACGCCGGCGACTGGGATGCACTGCGGAACAGCTCGAGCACGCGGTGGCCTTGCTGCGCTCGCTGAATCCGCGCCCGGGCGGCGCGGCCGACACGCGTCCGCCGGAGTACATCGTTCCCGACGTTTTCGTGCGGCGCGAAGGGTCCGGGTGGCGGGTCGACGTCAACCCGGCCATCGCGCCACGACTCCGGGTTAACGCAGCCTATGCGGGCAGCCTGGGCCGCGGCGGGGAATACTCGACGCTGCGCACCCAGCTGCAGGAAGCCCGCTGGCTGGTCAAAAGCCTGGAGATCCGCAACGAGACGCTAATCCGCGTAGCGCGCGCGATCGTCTCCCACCAGGAACAGTTTCTCGAACGCGGCGAGGAAGGCATGCGCCCCCTGGTGTTGCGCGAGATCGCCGACGCGCTCGAGCTGCATGAGTCCACCGTGTCCCGGGCCACGACCGGCAAATACATGCACACCCCTCGCGGGGTCTACGAATTCAGGTACTTCTTCTCCAGCCAGGTATCCGGCAGCGACGGGGAGAGCATCTCGTCCACGGCCATCCGCGCCCGGATCCGCAAGCTCATCGCCGACGAGGACCCCGGCAAACCCCTGTCCGACAGCGCCCTCACCCGTGCGCTCGTGCAGGAAGGCGTCGAAGTGGCACGCCGTACAGTGGCCAAGTACCGGGAATCAATGGGATTTCCTTCATCGAACGAACGCCGCCGCGTGACCATCCGCTAGGCCGAAAACCGCTTTCCGCGGCGAAAAATCCTCCCTAGCCAGCAATGGAAGCGAGCCACTAGAATAGGGTTGAAACAAGAGCCGCCGTCCAGACGGTTCCGTCCACTCCGAAGGAGTCCATCATGCAAATCAACTTGACCGGTCACCATGTCGATATCACCGAGCCGTTGCGCGATTACGTGCATAGCAAGATGGACAAGGTCGTCCGGCATTTTGACAACCTGATCGATGTCCACTGCGTGCTGACGGTCGAGAAGCTGCGCCACCAGGCCGAAGCCACGCTTCGTGTCGCGGGCGACACCCTGCATGCGGCGGCGGTCGAGGAAGACATGTACGCCGCGATCGACGGTATGATTGATCGCCTCGACCGCCAGGTTCGTCGCCACAAGGACAAGCTGACGGACCATCACAATGGTGCCGGGCGTCCCCGCAGCGCCTGAGTGCCTGTACATACGCCACCTCGAGCCCCCCGATGACCTTCCAATCGCTCCTGCAGCCTGGCCGCGTGCTTTGCAACGTTGAAGCCCGCAGCAAGAAACACGCTCTGGACGTGCTCAGCGAACTGCTGTCGTCCGCGACCGACATCGACCAGGGCGAGGTATTCCAGAGCCTGATCAAGCGGGAAAAACTCGGTTGCACCGCCATAGAGAACGGCATCGCGATACCCCACGGGCGCCTGCCCGGTCTCGAAGAACCGATCGGGGCGTTCCTGAAGCTGTCACGCCCGGTCGATTTCGACATGCCCGACCGTGAACCCGTCGATCTGATCTTCGGCTTGCTCGTGCCTGCGCCGGCGGAGAACGTCGGCTGCCATCACGAGGAAGTCTCGCTGGTGGCGAGCGCCTTCGGCGACCGCACGCTGGCGACCGCCTTGCGGCGCGCCACGTCCAGCCGGGCGATCTACGAACTGCTGACCGCGCCGGATCCGGCGCGACGAGCCTCCGCGTCATGACCGGCGGGCGCTGACGATGGAGCTCGTGATCGTCAGCGGCCTGTCGGGTTCCGGCAAAAGCGTTGCGTTAGCCATGCTCGAAGATCTCGAGTGGTACACGTTGGACAACGTGCCGGCGCGGATCCTGTCGATGGTGGTCACCGAACTGGTCGAAGGCGACGACGCCAAGTTCAACCGGCTGGCCATCGGCCTCGACACGCGCCCCCGGCCCGAAGACCTGCCGGTGGCCCGCAAGCTCCTGGCTGACCTGCGTGAACGGGGCGTCCACTGCCAGCTCGTGTTCCTGCATGCCACCGAGCCCGTGCTCGTCCAACGCTACCTGGACACGCGGCGCCGGCATCCCCACACCCCCGGGAAGGACAGCGACAGGACGCTGGCGGAAGCGATCCGTTTCGAACAGGACCTGCTCGCACCGCTGGCCGAGTCCGCGGACTTCGTGCTGGATACGAGCACGATGAGTGTCCACGAGCTCCGCGACCTGATGCGCGATCGGGTGGCACAGCAACCCCGCAACCAGGTCTCGCTGCAGTTCGAGTCTTTCGGCTTCCGCCAGGGCATCCCCAAGGATGCGGACTTCGTATTCGATGCGCGTTTCCTGCCGAATCCTTACTGGGAACCGGACCTGCGCGCCTTGACCGGGCGAGAGACCGGCGTGATCGACTTCCTCGCGACTCGCGCCGAAGTCCAGGCCTACCTGGATGACATCGCACGGTTCCTGGGCACCTGGCTGGGCCGGATCGAAGCGGCGAACCGCAGCTACCTGACGGTGGCGATCGGCTGTACCGGCGGACGTCATCGCTCCGTCTACCTGGCCGAACGCCTCGCCGAGCGCTTCCAAGACGAGTTCCCCGGCGTGACTGTAAGACACACCGGACTGGAACGGCTGGCCAGGAGCGCTACGTCACCCGGTTCGCGGAATCCGTAGCCCGGCATCGCGCGAAACCTTGGCCAACATCCTTCCAACCGGGACAAACCGATGAACCGACTGCCTTATTTCATGCTTGCGCTGCTGCTAAGCGCAGTTCTCATGTCGCCCGTGGCGCACGGTTCGCCGCCGGAAGGGTCGCCGGCCCCGGATTTCGCGTTGCCCGATCAGGCAGGGGAGGTCCGCCGCCTGGCGGATTACAGCGGCAAGTGGCTGGTGCTGTACTTCTATCCGAAGGACGACACCCCTGGCTGCACGACGCAGGCTTGCGAGTTCCGCGACAACATCTTCGCCTTCCGCAGCAAAGGCGCCGAGATTGTCGGCATCAGCCTGGACGACGTCGAGACGCACGAGGCTTTTGCCGCAAAGCACAGCCTGCCCTTCACGCTGCTGGCAGATGCGGGTGGCGCCACCGCCGAGCAATATGGCGTGTTGCGCAACTTCGGGGTCGTCAAGCTCGCGAGCCGCCAGACTTTCCTCATTTCGCCGGAGGGCGTCGTGGCGCGCCACTACGAAAAGGTCGATGTGAACGAGCACTCCGAGGAAGTCCTGAACGATATCGTCGCGCTCAGCGGCGGCGGCTGATTACCGCTCCGCGGCCCGGCATCGCCCCGTTGCGCCGGAGTTCGCGACACTCTTCGATGTCGTGACCCTTGACCCCCCGCGTCGGCGTTAACTATCGTGCATGCCTGCACCTGACAGGCTGTCGCCCGTGCGCTCCGGAATCCTGAAATTTTTTCCCCTCGTCCACTGGGTGCGTCTGACCACCCGGAAGGACCTGACGGCGGATCTTTTCGCCGGCGCCATCACGACCGTGCTGCTCGTGCCGCAGGGCCTGGCCTACGCGATGATCGCCGGTCTGCCGCCGGTCGTCGGACTGTACGCCTCCATTCTGCCGGCGGTGCTCTACGCCTTGCTCGGCACCAGCCGCGATCTTTCCATCGGCCCCACGTCCATCGCGGCGATCATGGTGGCCGCCGCCATGGCGGGCGCTGGCGCGGGGATCGATCCGGTCGCGGGCGCGGTCATCCTGTCGGCGCTGTCCGGGCTGATTCTGCTCGTCATGGGCATCATCAAGCTCGGTGTCTTCGCCAACCTCCTCAGCCAGCCGGTGCTGACCGGCTTCTCGAGCGGCGCCGCCATCGTCATCATGGCCGACCAGCTGCGCCACTTCGCCGGCATCGAGCTGCCCTCGGGCCTCCAGCCACACGAGATGCTCGCCTACCTGGGAGGCAGGGCGGCGATCCTGAACCCCCAGACGCTGGTGCTCGGCGGCGCTGCACTCGGCTTTTTGCTGCTGACCATCGGCACCGTGCGCGGCGGGCGGCGGCACCATGTCATGTTCGCGCGCTTTTCGCCGGTGATCGTGCTCGCGCTCGGCGCTGCCGCCGTGTGGGGCCTGGGGCTGGAGCGGGTGCCGGTGGTCGGCAGCATCAGTGCCCGCCCGCCGCTGCTGGACATTACCATGCCGGGGGCCGGCGCCTGGGTCGCATTGCTGCCATCGGCCGCACTGATCAGCATCATTGTATTCGTGGAGAGCGTCAGCATAAGCAAGTACCTCGCGGGTCGCCGACGCCAGTCGATCGATGCCGACCAGGAACTCCTCGCACTGGGCAGCGCCAACATAGGCTCCGCCATGTCGGGCGCCCTGCCCGTGGCCGGAAGCTTCAGCCGCAGCATGGTGAATTTCAATTCCGGCGCTCACAGCCAGCTGGCCTCCATATTCCTGGCGCTGTTCACTGCCGCCACGCTACTGTTGTTCACGCCGGCTTTCAGCGGCCTGCCGAAAGCCGTGCTGGCGGCCGTAATCATCGTCGCCGTCGCCGGGCTCGTCGACCTGCGCTCGATCCCCGAGACCTGGCGCTACAGCAAGGCCGACGGAGCCTCCAACCTCGTGACCTTCCTCGGCGTGCTCGCCTATGGCGTCGAGGCGGGGCTCGTGATGGGCGTGCTCCTGTCGGTGCTTCTTTACCTGTGGCGCACGGGACATCCGAACATCGCCATCGTCGGACGACTGCCGCACTCGACCGAGTTCCGCAGCATCGAGCGTCACAAGGTCGAGACCTGGCCCGAGATCCTGCTCGTCCGGGTGGATGAGAATCTCTATTTCGCCAACGTCGGCCACGTGCAGGACATGCTGACCAGGGAATTCCAGAGACGGCCCGGGGTACAACACCTCGTGCTCGTGATGAGCGGCGTGGGCTTCGTCGACTCCAGCGCGCTGAAGGTCCTGCAGGTGGCGATCGATACGCTGCGAGAGGCCGGCGTGACGATCCATCTCGCCGACGTGAAGGGTCCCGTGCTCGACCGCCTGCGCCGTACCCGGATCTTCGAGCACATGGCGCCCGGCCAGGTGTTTCCGACGCCGCAGGCCGCGGTCACCGCGCTGACGAGAGCGGCGGAGCGAGAAAAGGAACTGATCCCGATCTGAAGTGGAAGCAGCGCCCGCTAGGCGGGAACCGGACCCCGCGGCTCGGGGGGCGCCTCGACAGTAAGGATCTTCATCGTATTGGTGCCCCCGGCGACGCCGGCCTCGTGGCCCTCGGTGAGCAGGATGCGGTCCCCCGCGGTGGCGATTCCACGCCCGATGAGCGTCTTGCAGATGGCGGCAAAACTGCCGTCGAGGTCCGCCAGCACATCGAAACTCACCGGGTAGACGCCGCGATACATGGCCACGCGGCGCCGCGTGCTTTCGCTGCGGCTGAAGGCATAGATCGGAATCCCGGAACGGATGCGCGACATCCACAAGGCCGTGCTTCCCGACTCCGTCAGGGCGACGATCGCTTTGACGTCGAGATGGTTGGCCACGTACATGGTCGCCATCGCGATCGCCTCGTCGATGCGCTCGAACACATCGTCCATGCGGTGATGCGAGATCGAGGTCGCGCGCTGCTTCTCCGCCGCCACGCAGGCGCTGGCCATGGCTTCCACCGCTTTCACGGGATAGCGACCGATGGCCGTCTCACCTGACAGCATGACGGCGTCCGTGCCGTCGATGACGGCGTTGGCGACGTCGGACACCTCGGCACGCGTGGGAATCCGCTCGTGGATCATGGATTCCATCATCTGCGTCGCGGTGATCACCACGCGATTCATGGCGCGCGCGACGCGGATGATGTTCTTCTGCACCCCGGGGACCTCGGCGAAGCCGATCTCCACCCCGAGATCGCCACGCGCGACCATCACGACGTCGCTGGCGCGCACGATCGCGGCGATGTTCTCCACTGCCTCGGCGCGCTCGATCTTCGCCACCAGCAGCGCCCGTCCCCCGGCGGCATGCAAAAGGCTGCGCGTCTCTTCCATGTCCTCCGCATCGCGCGGGAAAGAGACCGCAAGGAAGTCGAGCCCCAGCTCGGCCGCGGTAAGGATATCCTCGCGGTCCTTGTCGGTCAGCGCCCCGGCGGAGAGTCCGCCGCCGAGACGGTTGATGCCTTTGTGGTCCGACAGAATCCCCCCGGCGCGCACGCGGCAAGACACACGGGAGCCCGCCACCTCTTCGACTTCCAGGGTGATCGCCCCGTCGTTCAGCAGCAGCACGTCCCCGGGGCGGACGTCCGCGGGCAGGGCCTTGTAGGCAAGACCGACCGCATGCTCGTCACCGGCGTCGGGTGCAAGCGAGGCGTCGAGGGCAAAAGGCGCGCCTTCGCGCAGTTCCACGGAGCCGCCACGGAAACACTCCACGCGAATTTTCGGCCCCTGCAGGTCGCCGAGTATCGCGACATCCCGCCCGACCTGCTCCGCGGCTGCGCGGATGGCTTCGACGCGTTGCCTGCGCTCCACGTTGCTGCCGTGCGAGAAATTGATGCGCGCGACATCGACGCCGGCCCGCAGCAGCGCCTCGAGCACACCGGGCGCATCCGTGGCCGGGCCCAGTGTCGCGACGATCTTGGTGCGCTTGGCCAAGGGGCGGGCCTAACCGCGCGCCCGCGCTTCGAGCATGGCCACCGCAGGCAAGGTGCGTCCCTCGAGAAACTCGAGAAAAGCGCCGCCGCCCGTGGATACGTAAGAAACCTTGTCGGACAAGCCGAAAGCATCCAGTGCGGCCAGCGTGTCGCCCCCGCCCGCGATGGAATACGCCTTGCTGGCCGCGACCGCCTCGGCCAGCGCACGCGTTCCAGCGGCGAAACGTTCATCCTCGAACACGCCTACCGGCCCGTTCCAGACGATCGTTCCCGCCTTGGCAAGGACGGCGGCATAGGCTGCGGACGTGTCGGGACCAACATCGAGAATCATGTCGGCCTCGCCGACCTCGGACACCGGCAGTGTGCGCGCGCCATGATGCGATTCCAGCCCTCCCGCCACGACGACGTCGATGGGCAGGGGGACGGCGGCGCCGCGCGCGGCCGCCTTGGCCACCAGCCCGCGCGTTTCCTCGAGCAAGTCGGGTTCATAGAGCGACTTGCCTACGGGGTGGCCGGCAGCCGCGATGAAGTTGTTGGCGATCCCGCCTCCCACGATCAGCTGGTCGACCCTGTCGAGCAGCGTGTCGAGCACGCTCAGCTTCGTCGATACCTTGGAACCGCCGACGATGGCCACCAGCGGACGGGCCGGTTCATGCAGGGCCCGGCCGAGCGCCTCGAGTTCGTCGACGAGCAGCGGCCCCGCACAGGCGACCGGCGCATAGCGGGCCACGCCGTGGGTGCTCGCCTGGGCGCGGTGCGCCGTGCCGAACGCGTCCATCACAAACACGTCGCACAGCGCGGCCATACGCCTGGCCAGTCCCTCGTCGTCGCTTTTCTCTCCCGCGTTGAAGCGCACGTTTTCGCACAGCACGACCTCACCGGGGGAAAGATCGATACCGTTCAGCCAGTCACGCTCCAGCCGCACCGGACCCGGCAACAGCTCGGCGAGCCGGGTGGCCACCGGCGCCAGCGAGAAACGCGGATCAAAGCCGCCTTCCGCAGGCCTGCCGAGATGCGACATCAACATCACTGCCGCGCCCTTCTTTAGCGCGAGACGAATGGTCGGCAAGGCCGCCCGGATGCGGGCATCGCTGCTGACACGGCCGTTCTCGAGCGGGACGTTCAGGTCCTCCCGCAACAACACCCGCCGCCCTTCCAGGTCCAGGTTCTGCATGCGGATGACTTGCATGTCGGCGTCCTACTTCGCGTTGACGAACGCCAGCGTCGTGTCGAGCATGCGATTGGAGAATCCCCACTCGTTGTCATACCAGGCACACAGCTTCACCAGCCGGTTATCGATGACACGCGTCAGCGAGGCTTCATAGATCGACGAACGCGGATCGTGGTTGAAGTCGATCGAGACGAGCGGCTCGCGATTGAAGCCGAGGATGTTCTTCAGCCGGCCCTGAGATGCCTTCTCGAGCACCTCGTCGATCTCTTCGCGACTCGTGTCGCGCGCGGCCTGGAAAGTCAGGTCCACCATCGAGACGTTGATGGTCGGCACGCGAATGGCGAAACCGTCGAGCTTGCCCGCGATCTCCGGCAGCACCAGGCCCACGGCCGCGGCCGCGCCGGTCTTGGTCGGGATCATGGACATCGCTGCAGCGCGAGCGCGGCGCAGGTCCGAATGGTAAACGTCGGTCAGCACCTGGTCGTTGGTGTAGGCGTGGATCGTCGTCATCAGTCCGCTCACCACCCCGATGGCCTGGTGCAGTGGCTGCACCAGCGGCGCCAGGCAATTCGTGGTGCAGGAAGCGTTCGAAATGACCTCGTCACTGGCCTTTAGCGTCTCGTGGTTGACGCCGTAGACGATGGTGGCGTCGACGTCCTTGCCGCCCGGTGCAGAGATGATGACCTTCTTCGCGCCCGCCTGCAGGTGCGCCGAAGCTTTCTCCTTGCTCGTGAACAGTCCGGTGCACTCGAGCACGACCTCCACACCGAGTTCCTTCCAGGGCAGGTTGGCCGGATTGCGCTCGGAGAGCACCCGAATCCGGTCCCCGTTGACCACCAGGCTGTCGCCGTCGACCTCGACCTGGCCGTTGAACCTGCCGTGGGCAGTGTCGTAGCGGGTCAGGTGAGCATTGGTCTGCGCGTCGCCGAGGTCATTGATCGCGACGATGGAAATCTCGCCGGTGCGACCGGATTCGTAAAGGCCCCGGAGGATGTTCCTGCCGATACGCCCGTAACCGTTGATGCCAACCTTGATCGCCATTGCTGTTCTCCTTGACTGCCGCCCGGGCCCGCCGCCCGGAGCGCGAAATTAAAGCGGGTGAAACTAGAGTAGCTTGCGGAGCCGTTCGGCGACGGCCTCCGGGGTGAAGCCGAAATGCTCGAACAGCGTCGACGCAGGGGCCGATTCGCCGAAACGATCCATCGCCACGATGTCGCCGGCGGGTCCGACGAGGGGATACCAGCTGTCCGGTACGCCGGCCTCCACGGCGAGCCGGGCGGTGATGAACGGCGGCAGGACCGCGTCGCGCCATGCCGCATCCTGCGCCCGGAACAGTTCAATGCAGGGCATGGAAACCACGCGCACGGCGATCCCTTCCCTGGCAAGCACGGCGGCCGCCTGCATCGCCAGCTCCACTTCGGATCCCGTGGCCATCAACAGTGCGGCGGGCGTGCCTTCAGGCTCATGCAGGACGTAGCCGCCGCGGCCGATGGCCTCGAGCGTCGCCGCGTCGCGAGTTTGTGCCGGCAAATTCTGCCTGGACAGGGCGAGCACCGTCGGATGTGACGTGCTCTCGAGCGCATCGCGCCACGCGACCGCGGTCTCCGCGACGTCACATGGCCGCCACACCCGCAGCCCCGGAATCAGGCGCAGGCTGGCGAGGTGTTCGATCGGTTGATGGGTCGGGCCGTCCTCCCCGAGACCGATCGAGTCGTGGGTGTACACCAGCGTCACCGGCTGGTGCATCAGGGCGGCCATGCGCACCGCATTACGGGCGTAGTCGGAGAACACCAGGAAGGTGCCGCCGTAGGGCCGGAAACCGCCGTGCAGGGACAACCCGGTGAGCATCGCCGTCATGCCGAACTCGCGCACCCCGAAATGCAGGTAATTGCCGGCGAAATCACCCGCGGCGATGCGCACGCTGCCCTTGAAAAACGTGTTGTTGGAGCCGCTCAGGTCCGCGGAGCCGCCGATCAGCTCGGGCAACAGCGGACCGAAACCGTCCAGCGACTGCTCGGAAGCCTTGCGGGTCGCGACCTTGGCGCCGCTCGCCGCGAGCGCCCCGACGACCTCGTCGGCCGCTTTGTCCCACCCCGCCGGCAGCTCGCCGGCCAGGCGCCGGGTCAACTCCGCGTGCTGCGCAGGATACTCTCGCGCGTAAGCGTCGAGCCGCTGCCGCCAGGCTTCTTCAAGCGCCGCGCCGCGTTCCCGGGCATCCCAGCCGGCGCGTATCTCGTCGGGTATGACGAACGGCGCATGCGGCCAGCCGATGTTCTCCCGGGTCCGCGCGACCTCCTCCGGGCCGAGCGCCGCACCGTGGGTGGCCTCGGTGCCCTGCTTGTTCGGCGAGCCCCAGCCGATCACGGTGCGACAGCAGATCAGCGTCGGCCGCCCGGTCTCGCTGCGGGCAGTCTCGACGGCCGCCCTGATCGCCGCCGGATCGTGGCCATCGACCGCCGGCACCACGTGCCAGCCGTAGGCGGCGAAACGCGCCGGCGTATCGTCGGTGAACCAGCCACCGACCTCGCCGTCGATGGAAATGCCGTTGTCGTCGTAGAACACCACCAGCTTGCCGAGGCCCAGCGTGCCAGCGAGCGAGCAGGCCTCGTGGGAAATGCCTTCCATCAGGCAGCCGTCTCCGGCGAAGACCCAGGTGTGGTGATCGACGATTTCGAAGCCGGGCCGATTAAAGGACGCCGCCAGGGCGCGCTCGGCCACCGCCATGCCCACCGCGTTGGCGAGCCCCTGCCCCAACGGGCCGGTGGTCGTCTCGATACCGATTTCCGGATCGTACTCCGGGTGGCCGGCGGTGCGGGCGCCGAACTGCCGGAAATTGCGGATCTCGTCCATGCTCAGCGGATAGCCGGAGAGATGCAGGGCCGCGTAGAGCAGCATCGAACCGTGCCCGTTCGAGACCACGAAGCGATCCCGGTCAGGCCAGCGCGGGTTGCCGGGATTATGTCGCAGATAGTCGTTCCACAGGACTTCGGCGATGTCCGCCATGCCCATCGGCATGCCGGGATGACCTGAATTGGCTTGCTGGACGGCATCCATGCTCAACGCGCGAATGGCGTTTGCGAGATCTCTGCGCGAGGGCATCTCGGCTCCGGAGTTCGGGTGGGAGTAAACTCAGCATGTTCGCCGAATCGCGCCGCAGCGGCAAGTCTGTGAACGGCGCCGCGTACCAGCGGCGCCCAACCGGCTATACTACGGCTCTTTTTTCAGCCTCAACACGGAACGCAACCCATGGCCAATGATTTCCTGTTCACTTCGGAATCCGTCTCCGAGGGACACCCGGACAAGATCGCCGACCAAGTCTCCGACGCGGTTCTCGATGCCATCCTCAGCGAGGACCCCCGGGCCCGCGTGGCGGTGGAAACCATGGTCAAGACCGGGATGGCGATCATCGCCGGCGAGGTCACGACCACCGCCTGGGTGGATCTCGAGGAACTCACCCGCCGCACCATTCTCGACATCGGCTACAACAGTTCGGAGCTGGGCTTCGACGGCGCCACGTGCGCGGTGCTGAACGCCATCGGCAAGCAGGCGCCCGATATCGCGCAGGGCGTGGACCGGACCGATCCGCGGGCCCAGGGCGCGGGCGACCAGGGACTCATGTTCGGCTACGCGACGAACGAGACCGACTCGCTCATGCCGGCGCCGATCCATTTCGCCCACAAGCTCGTCCAGCGCCAGGCGCAGGAGCGCAAGAACGGCACGCTGCCGTGGCTGCGCCCCGACGCGAAGAGCCAGATCACGTTCCGCTACGAGGACAACCGCCCGGTCGGCGTGGAAGCGATCGTGCTCTCGACCCAGCACGGCCCGGACATCGGCCGCCAGGAACTCGAGGAAGCGGTGATGGAGGTCATCATCAAGCCGGTGATTCCGACCGAGTGGCTGGACTCGTGCAAGCGCTTCCACATCAATCCCACCGGGCG
>Ga0102941_1000482_pt1 | contig 18516 bp, 10 predicted proteins | sample SalPonR2_C_D2_MG_FD_79281 | JGI IMG/M metagenome (GOLD analysis project Ga0102941, IMG submission 79281) | Salt pond soil microbial communities from South San Francisco under conditions of wetland restoration - Salt Pond MetaG R2_C_D2_MG | ecosystem: Environmental > Aquatic > Marine > Intertidal... | reverse complement strand
TAAGGCGTTCACTCAGTGAAGAACCTGCATTAAGGGAAACTACATTTTTATTTAATTGGTTACCAGGCACGATTCCCTCTTCGGAGTGGTTTGTAAATGATACCCTAACATCGCCCCGTTCACTTCTAGAACTCACAGCCACGTTATTAATAAAGGTAACTCCCGTTCTGAAGAAGTTACTTACATTATCGGGATTAGCTTGAAGAGAACTGACTGGCTCGTCAAAAGGAAAAGCATTTATCTCGTCGCTATTTTGATTCAGCGTAGATATTTTTGGTCCCCATCCATTTGTGAAATTATTGGCATCATATTCACCAAAAGATCCAGTCGCATATTCATTTTGAAAGCTTGGAAGTCTAAAAGGAGTCGAGGCTCGAACACTAGAATTGTACTCAACATTTATACCCGCCTTCTTTCCTCGTTTAGTTGTTACCATAATAACTCCGTCTCGTGCCCGTTGCCCGTAAAGTGCAACTGCTGAAGATCCTTTCAAGGCCGTCATTTTTTCGATATCATCCGGATTAAGGTCTGCGGCTCTGTTACCAACATCAGCTCCTCCGCTAATGATTTCACTTCTAGAACCATTAAAAGCTGAGTTTGAAATGGGAACACCGTCAACAACAAATAGCGGCTGATTTCCACCACCCAAGGAGTTCAATCCCCGGATTTGAATATTAACAGAACCTCCTGCAGTCCCTGAGGATGTATTTACTCGTACTCCAGCAACACGACCTGACAGGTTCCCGATAACGTTACTCGTTCTGGTTTGTGCGAGCGTTTCTCCATCAATGGTAGATACAGCATAACCTAACTCGCGACTCTCTCGCTCTACCCCCATGGCTGTGACGACTACCTCATCTAATGCCACTCCAGAATCTTCTAAACGAACATTATATTCATCAGCATCTCCTAATTTTATTTCGGTGGCCTGATATCCAATATATGATACATCCAACATCTCTGCTGATTCGGGAACTTGCAACTCGAAAAACCCATCAAAGTCGGTGATGGTACCGTAGCCATCCTCACCGACGACTGTAACGTTAGCCCCAATCAGGGGCTCCCCGTCGACATTTGTTACGGTTCCTGATACTGTACGTTGCCCATACAGCACCACCGAAACGCTCATCGCGAGAAAAAGAAGTAATACATTCTTCATACTGTTTTATTTTGTTGAATTGTTGATTAACGAAATCCATTAAAACTTCGCTATTTTTCACAATTATAAAGAATTTAACATAAATTTAATGGGGTTCAGCTATTTATTTTCACCCTGACGCCGAACTCAGATCCATAGTACACTGTATTTCAGTTTTTTATGAAATGCAAAAAAAATTAAATTTTAATCTAAGAAATATCTTTTAACGCTTCCTTAACAAAAAAATTATTTTGAAACTGAGTTGACACAAAACAATCGATAAGCTATATAGGTAATCCTTTATCGTTTTTAAAATTTAATTTGGTTTCAACATAAGGAAAGCTAGGTGTTTTTTTAGGGTCAAAACACGAATTGGAAGAGAAACTTGTTTTATACAAGGGTTTACGTCATCTACGATATCGAGCGTTGGTAAATTCAACACTTTTTTTTCTTTATTTAAATTGTTTGCCTGGATACTATGTTCCCATTTAGATATGAATACTTTCAACTTTCCCATCTTATCCCTTATTGACCGCTGTCCTTCCCTACAAATTCTCAGCTGGGTAGAGCGGTTCGTTACCTCCCCGCTCCCGCGCAGCCCCGAAGAGCGGGTTTCCCGGACAGGATTTTACCACCCTCATACAAGAAGGCTGCCTGATACCTTCAGGTTTTGATTGGAAGCTTTCAGATAACTTTTGGTTAATCCTCCTTTCACGAGCTTAACCTGGCGCAATAACCCGGAAAATACATGCATTGTCCGCCCTTCGGGCTGAAGCTTTCTCTCTGTTTTATTTGACTACAATTACACTCAAAAGTGAGAGTCAGGGCATTTCATCCACCTTGAGTATTTTGAATAATCGCTCAAGCAAAAGGGTGGGCTCTATGGTAAGTAATTGACTTATAGCCAATTACAACTTCAAGTCCCATCTGTCATTTTGAGCATATGAATAAGGCGGGCTAAATCAAAACTGTTATTATTATGCTACCCGGATTCTTGCGTGAGGGGTATGGAGGGCGCCGCCGAAGCGGCGGTGCGAAGGCCGCTGCAATGATTTTGCTGCGGCCGAAGTACGGCACCCCGGAGGGGCCCGACCCTCGAGGTGTCCGCCTGCTGGCGGACCCTCGAGGGGCACGCCCAAATAATTAAAATCTGAAAAAGATTATTCCCGGAGACGGTGCAGGTACATTTTAATTACATTCTCGAGTCCCAAATACAGGGCATCTACGATGAGAGCATGACCGATAGAGACCTCAGCTAGATGGGGATGCAGGGCTTCTTTGAATGGACGTAAATTATCCAAATTTAAATCGTGACCGGCATTGATGCCTAGACCGCAATCGTGAGCAACTTCTGCGGCTCGGACATAGGAGTCAAGTTGTTCGGCAAAATCTCCCTGAGCAAATGCATGTGCATAGGGCCCCGTATACAATTCGATGCGGTCGGTCCCTGTTTCAGCGGCAGCTTTGATCCGGTCGGGATCGGGGTCTATAAATAGTGAGGTCCGAATTCCGGCGGACTGAAATCGACTAACCTCTTGCTTAAGAAATGTCATATGGGCGCTCGCATCCCAACCATGATCTGAGGTTATGGCGTCAGGGTCATCGGGGACTAAGGTGACTTGATGGGGATGAACGGACATGATATGCTGAGTCAATTCGGGTCGGGGATTACCCTCAATATTGAACTCTGTCGTAACGAGATCCTTTAGGGCTTGGAGGTCATTGTATCGAATGTGCCTCTGGTCCGGACGCGGGTGAACGGTAATCCCCTGGGCGCCAAACTCTTCGCAATCCCGCGCGACGTCCAAAATATTCGGAAAATTACTGCCGCGGGCATTTCGAATCAACGCGACCTTATTGATATTAACGCTCAATCGAGTCATAATGTATTTTTACCTTTAGGGAATAATATCAAAGATAATATAATGCGCGGATTGCAACCGGGGTTTCGCCTGCTCTCTCTTTTGCTCGCACTTTTTGCGGGTCAGGTACTCGTACTGATCGCATCCATGGTGGTTTTCAGTGCATTGGGCAATGCAGAAGAGAGTTGGTCTTCCCTGTCAGCGAATGCCATGCGTGGGGTTATTTTCATGAGTCAGTTATTTGGGTTTTTGGTTCCCGGGCTCTTTCTGAGCCGATTGTGGGGAGTGAAATGGGGCCAACTTTTTGGGCGTAGCGATCGCTCGTGGGTTCCCTCAGCGGTACTCCTCTCCTACTTTGTTTCTCTACCCGTATTTTCATGGGCATACATGTACAACATGAGTTTGGCAGTGCCGGAATGGTGGCCTTTTGCAGTGGAGGCAGTACCTGAAGAGTTTATGGAGTTGCTAGGTCAAGAGGGCATCTGGGCGCTTTTGGCAAATTTAATAACCATAGGATTGTTGCCCGCCGTAGCTGAAGAGTTGGTTTTTCGAGGTCTATTGCAGCCTTCGATTCAGGATGGAATGCGACATAAAATAGGTGGCATTGTAGTTACAGCACTAATATTTTCATTTATCCACCTGGACTTTCAGGGCTTGCTGCCGCGGTCAATATTGGGATTGGTGCTGGGATTTTCGTATTATTATAGCCGATCGTTGATTTGGCCGATTCTCATTCATTTTATACACAATGGCGGACAGGTACTGTTGAGCTATCTGTATACTGATTTCATAGAAGTCGATAGTGAGAGTGTGGATGTATCCTGGGGGATTTGGCCCATCCTGTCCGGACTGACTGTGGTGACGATATTTGTTTATTTGAATACCAAAACGAAGCGATGAAGCAAATGAAGGGAATCCGGCTGCGCATATGGGGGGCGCTCGCATATGGCGCAATCATGATTTTGGGATTGGGGTGGAATATCTGGAGCTTTCAGGTCGTGATGTTGACTTTTTTCTTTATAAGTATCTATGAGTTCCGGAATCTCGAGAAATTGGGGACCGGCGTCTACTATAAATACGGTGTATATGTGCTGGCATCTTTGTCTGTTTCTGGGTTTTTCTTTTTTTCCGCGGCGAGCCTGTCATTCTCTTTACTGGTGAAAATTGCACTTATATTGGGGGTAACACACCATATATATGCCTTCGCGACACTATGGTTTGGCAAGGAGGAGTGGTATTTTTCCTGGCCGAGTTGGTTTCGTGCTGCCATGTACATTGGATTATCATTTGGGGCCCTTTTTACCTATTCAGTAGGTTTAATGGTTTATGAGCCCGGGCTAATATTATTTGTTTTATTTGCGATTTGGGCCGCGGATATTGGAGCTTATTTTGTGGGGTCCCAGCTAGGGCGAACGCCTTTGCATAAAAGATTATCACCCAAGAAGACTGTAGAGGGTTTGATCGGTGGGATTCTGAGCAGTATGATCATTGTGGTGGCCTACTCCTTCTTTCGGGATATGAGCGTTCTTCGCATCTTATCGTTTGGCCTCGTCATTCCCATTTCGGGCACGATGGGTGATTTGTTAGTCTCAGCCTACAAAAGGCGGGCTCTTGTAAAAGATAGTGGGAAGATCATTCCGGGGCACGGAGGCATTCTGGACCGAATTGATGCCTATTTATATTGTCAGCCATTTGTAGCATATTTGCTATTCTAAAAAAACACCCCGTATGATTCATAAAGAAGGGAAAAAAATCGTTTCCTATGTGTTGGCTTTCTGCATTATCGTTGGCGGAACGGCGTTTCGATATTCAGAAATAGCCTGGATACCGATTTGGATTTTGCTGATTGTGCTATTTTTCTTTGTCGCCTATTTCTTTCGTGTACCTAAACGAAGTTTTTCAGCGGATCCTAACAAGGTGATTGCGCCCGCAGACGGAAAAGTGGTCGCTATTGAAACGGTCACGGAAAATGATTTTTTGGGAAGAGACGCCCGTCTGGTTTCCATTTTTATGTCCCCGCTCAACGTGCATATCAACTGGAATCCGATTTCGGGTCAGGTGATTGAAGCTAGATATCAACCGGGGAAATATTTGGTGGCCTGGCATCCGAAATCCAGCACTGAAAATGAGCGCATGAGCAGCTTGATCAGAGGAGAAAAAGCGACTTTATTAGTTGTTCAAATTGCAGGCGCTATGGCTCGCCGCATCATAAATTACCATAAAAAGGATCTGCAAGTAAAGCAAGGAAAAGAGCTTGGCTTTATTCGCTTTGGTTCGCGGGTAGACCTGTACTTGCCTTTAGATGCCGAGGTTCAGGTAAAAATAGGAGAAAAGGTTCAGGGATTGACGACTTGTATTGCTAAATTGAATTAGAAATTGAGAATTGAAGATCTAAAGATCTGAATAAACTTAGCACTAAATAGGGATAAATCCAAAGAAATCCTACAACAGTTCTTGCTTCTGATGTTTTATAGCTCGTGGAGAGATCGTATACCGATGCCACTCCTTTTTCTCATTCAGAATAACAAAAAGGGAGATACTACACTTTCCCCTCTCCCTTACTTGAGATTCCATCTACATTTCCAAAACGGTCCCTATCCGGTAAAAGATAGATATTTCTATCCTTCGGATTCCTTTTCCTCACCTTCTGACGCTTCCGTTGTTGGTTGCGGCCGCATTTGGGGGAAAAACAGTACCTCTTGAATGGTTGTTTGACCCGTAATGAGCATGGTCAGCCGATCAATCCCGATACCCAGTCCACTCGTGGGAGGCATGCCGAATTCCAATGCCTTTAGAAAATCTTCGTCAAGTACCATAGCTTCCTCGTCACCCGCTTGAGCCAGGGCTAACTGTTGTTCAAAGCGTTCGCGCTGATCTATAGGATCGTTCAGTTCGGTATAGGCATTTGCGATTTCTTTCCCATTTACAAAGAGCTCAAAGCGCTCCACCAATCCCTCTTTGGAGCGGTGCTTTTTCGCGAGCGGGGTCATCTCCAGAGGATAATCGGTAATAAAGGTAGGTTGTATGAGTTTGGGTTCAACGATTTCGCCAAAAACTTCATCTATAAGTTTTCCTTTCCCCATGCTTGCATCTACTTCAATATGTAATTCCTTGGCATAAGACCTCCATCCGTCTATATCCAATTCTTGAACCGACTTTCCGCCATACTGTTCAATAGCCTCCAGAAGAGGAATACGAGGATAGGGGCCTTTAAAGTCAATCTGTTGATCTGCCGTCGCAATCTGAGTATTGCCTTTGACTTCGAGCACAGTCTTTTCGAGCATATCTTCGACCATATCCATCATCCAATGGTAGTCCTTATACGCTACGTACATTTCCATTGAGGTAAACTCGGGATTGTGAGTGCGGTCCATACCTTCATTGCGAAACATTTTTCCAAACTCATATACTCCATCGAAACCGCCGACGATGAGTCGCTTGAGATACAACTCATTTGCAATCCGAAGGTATAGGGGTATATCGAGCGTATTGTGATGCGTCTTGAATGGCCTTGCGGCAGCTCCTCCGTGAATAGGCTGCAAAATGGGCGTTTCTACTTCCAACCAGTCCTGTGCATTAAAATACTTCCGCATGCTATTAATCAAGGCGGCTCGGTCTTCAAATACTTTCCTTCTCTCTGTATTTACAGTCAGGTCCACATACCGCATACGATGTCGTTGCTCCGGATCTGTGAAGGCATCGTATGTATTACCCTCAGCATCCGTTTTTACAATAGGCAATGGACGAAGAGACTTTGCAAGGACCGTCAATTCTTCCACGTGGAGGGTTGTTTCACCCGTTCGGGTAGAAAAAACCCGGCCTTTTACACCAATAATGTCCCCTATATCGAGCAACTTCTTAAATACCTTATTATAAAGATCCTTATTCTCTCCGGGACAAATTTCATCGCGATTCAAATACAACTGGATTCGTCCGGAGCTATCTTGCAATTCTGCAAAGGACGCCTTTCCCATAATGCGTCTCGACATCAATCGTCCAGCAAGTACAAGACCTTCTTTCTCTTCCTCACTCTTCTCAAAATCGGCCTTCACCTCGCTAGCATGTGCATTCACATCAAATTTTTCCGGTGGGTAGGGGTTAAAACCTAGATCTCGAATGGCTTGTAAAGCTTCCCGTCGAACCTGTTCTTGTTCTGAAAGTTGCATCATGGATAGTTTTTTCTGTTGCTCCGCTGAAAATAATACGCAAATATAGAGAGTATTTAACAGCTTGAAACAAAAACAAGGTAAAATAGAAAGAGTTCTGCCTGCTGGATCAGGCAGCTAACTGACCTTCTAGAATGTCTATATTTAACACAGGCTTGATCATTACAGAATCGCTAAAAAAGATATAAGACTGTATATTTGCCCTCCGATAAGTCAGGTAAACTATGAATCCACTCTTACGCATCTTCACTTTCCTACTTGCGTTCTCTCTTATGCCTGGGCTATCTGCCCAAAGCCCATACATTAATACGGGACCTTATGTTGGGGAAAATGGCGGATTGATGATCAATGAATTCAGTCAGGGTGATGGAGGCGTAAAGGAGTATATTGAATTTGTTGTATTGGGCAGCCCTAATGACCCGACGGCCCCTGTAGATTTAAGCGAGTTTATCTTTGATGATAATAATTTTCCGGGATCCGGAAATGCGACTTCGCAAGGCCATTTTCGATTTGGGGATTGCTACGATGCGGTTTCTCCCGGGAGTATACTTGTTCTGTATAATGCCAGTGATGTAAACGCTTCGCTTCCAGCCCCGGATGCGGAAGATAGCAATGGAGATAATATATATATCATACCTCATAACTCTCCCTGCATGTCCCTCTGTGAAACCAATCCATCTTCTTCTCCACCCACCGAATTCCATTGTCCCTGTAACTCATATGGCACGCCGGACTGGGAGGCCATTGTCATGCGAAATGGGGGGGATATTATACAACTACGAGATGGTTGTGGTGTTTTGCATCATGCTGTTATGTACGGTTCTCAGCTGATAACCACTGAAGTCGACGGCTCACCCGTATATGTCAACACCGGCTTTGGTAGTCAAAGTGGTAGCGTGATTTGGTTTGACCATACTATATCCGACGACTGGTTGAACGCCAATAACTTCTCTACCGGACCTGTAGCTTCAAACGAAACGCCCGGCGCTCCAAATAATGCCTCAAATGACAGTTGGATTCAATCGATTTCCGACGGAAGTTATCCCTATGACGGTGAAATTGCAAGTTGTCGAAAAACCGATGCGGGAAACTTAGAATGGCCGGCCGATGGAGACCCCGGCCCTGGCAACTCCTTGATAATTTGTGAAGGCGGAGATATAGGGGGCTTTTCTCCCGACTGGTCCGGCCCTGGGCAAGAAGAACCCAATTCCGCCTTATTTGATTTCGAATATGGCTATGTCTTGAGTGAAGCTGATCCACCTTATGCCATTCTGGATTATAACTTAAGTGGAGACTTTGATTTTTCAACTCTGCCTCCGGGAAGCTACCGAGTTTGGGGGGTGAGTTTCCTATTCGTCAACGGAGAGGAAGATTTCATGAGTTTTTTGGCGGATGCCTGCATTGCGGATGTGGAAACGATTGAAGATTATGAAGCCTGCGATTATGATTGCGGGATTGACCTCAATGTCACTAATATTTCCACTTATTCTGATGAGATTCTCATTGAGATTATTCCGGCCCCGGATGACCCCACGGATCCCATGATTGGTCCCCTCTGTGAATCGGAAGCAAGTAATTATGATTTGACAGCACTTATAGACATCATCAATAGCGGAAGCGGTCTAAATGTTGTATTTTACAACGGGGAACCTGGAAATGGGGGAATAGAAATCGCTGACCCCACTTCTGCTGACTTAAATGGTGTCGACCTTTGGATAGAATACGGGGATGCACCCTGCACCCTCCTTTTTGACTTAACAGACCCAGCCATCAACTCCGGGCCGATGCTAGACCCCATTGGACCTTTTGCTTTCTGTATTCCTTCCGGAGCTTCAACTATCAGTATTGATTTGACCCAGTACCACGCTGATTTAAATGCGAATCCTGGATTGAGTTTTGAATGGTATGAGGATGCCGGTCTAATGCAGCCCATAGGTTCACCCTCTAATTACACCCTGGATCTTGGCTCCACCACCGTTTACGTTCAGGGAGATGACGGCGGATGTTTATCTAACGTTCAAGCTGTTGCATTCTCTGTATTCAACAGTCCAGATATTACTACCGGACTCGATATAGAAGGCTGTGAGCCTGCTCCTGATAATTTCGATTTGACAGAGCTGGAACCTGACCTTAATCCCAATCCCGCTCTGACCTTTAATTGGTTCGAAAACCCAGATGGGAGTTCGACCATCATCACGCCTGAGAATTATGCATCCAGTGGGGGAACTATTTACGTGAGTGCAACAGACCCTGTGTCCGGATGCACATCAGATACCGTTGCGGTAGAGTTGATTTTGAATCCAGAGCCCGACTTTGATGTGATTAACGATGTCACCGTTTGCGAAGGACTAGAAGTCGATCTGGACACCGTAGTCGATCCAACGAATCCCGACTTGTCGTACACTTTTCACGATGGATTTCCGCCAAATAGCGGAAACCAAATCATGGGTACGACTTCATTTACTTCAAATACAACGATTTGGGTGGTCGGGACAGATGATGATACGGGCTGCTCCAGCGTGGAAGAGGTAAGTGTAGATGTTATCGATATTCCGCTCACGCCCCCGATCGAAAATTCGGGTCCTTATTGTGAAGGAGAGACCATTGAGCTCGATTATACCTTCCCCATTCCGATACCCGGGCTTCAATTTAATTGGACCGGACCCAATGGATTTTCATCATCCAATGAGGACCCTACGATTCCCAATTCCGTCCCTGCAAATGCAGGCGATTATAATTTAACCGTTTCTTTGCTGGGTTGTAGCTCACAGCCCGCCGTTACCACCGTTGTTGTCACCCCGCTTCCGGTGATAAACCCAGAGACGCCCATTCAAATATGTGAAGGCGAAAGTTTAAGCCTCACAGTTGATGGACCTTCCGGGACCACTTATACCTGGAGTGGCCCTAATGGGTTTTCCAGTACAGAGCAGAACCCCACCGTTACCTCCTCAGCCACTTCGGCAGATGGTGGCGACTATTTTGTTTCGGGTACACTTAATGGATGTAGCGGTCCCGATACGCTGGTGGAAGTGAATGTCGCTCCCGGGCCGGAGCTTGATATGAGCATTACATCTGAACTGGACTGCGCCGGCGATACGGATGGCAGTATTTCTGTGACTGTGACCAGTGGACCTCCTCCCTACGATTATGCCTGGTCAGATCCTGCCTTTAATGGACAAAATGTGATTAACAACTTGCCGGCTGGCACCTATAGCGTCACCGTGACGGACGGCAATGGCTGCACGAATGAAGCTGTGATTGAACTCACCGAACCCGATCCGATCAATCTATTTTGCACAGAAATAAGCGGGGAAAGTTTCCCTGGGGCCGAGGATGGTATTGGAGGCGTAGATATTTCCGGCGGTACGAGCCCTTACGATCTTGTTTATGACAATAATGACGGTACAAACGGAGTCCTAATCGGGATCGGAGCGGGAACTACAGATATTGAAGACCTTCCGGCCGGCACCTATGATGTAACTATTACGGATGCCAATGGCTGCGAAGCAACTTGTAGCTTCACCATAACGGATCCGGGCTGTGATGTTCAGATCCCCGATATAGAGGTGATTGCTGAAATTAATTGTTTCGGAGATTCTACAGCTGTCATACTAGCTCAAACCATGGGGGGCTCGGGTACCTATGTGTATAGTTGGACAAACAGCAATGGTGATTTTGTTGGTGCCACCAATCCCATAACCGATCTGCCGGCAGACACCTACACTCTGACACTAGCGGATGCTTTCGATTTAGATTGTGAACGCAATGTTCAAATTGAAGTTACAGAGCCGGATCCACTCTTGATTTCCTGTGAAATTTTGTCTGAAGTGAGTGCAGCGGGTGCCGGCGACGGTGAGATTCAAATTTCGTTCAGCGGAGGCACTCCCGATTACGATCTTATTATGAATGGAGTTCAAACTCCAAATGTCACTTCTCCCCTAATCATTGATACACTCTCTCCCGGAACATATGACATCGAAATTGTAGATGAAAATGGCTGCGTTACGGCTTGTAGTCTAACACTTTCCCCAGTAGACTGCGATCTCGAAATTAATACCTTTAGTATTCTCGACTCACTTCAATGTTTAAGCGATTCCACAGGACAGGCCACAGCTCAAGTTCTAGGTGGCCCCACCGGCAATTATACCTATCTATGGCGGAACTACCTGAGTATGGATACCCTGAGCCAGTTGGATACTGTCGATAATCTGACAGCAGGTCTTTACGAACTCCTTGTCACCGATGATAATTGTGTGGCTTCAGATACTTTTCGCATCAACGAAAATGAAAATGCACTCGAGCTACTGAATTGCGAAATCCTGGATCCGGTGTCCGCGCCGGGAAATGAAGACGGACGTGTTCAGATCTCCTGGACGGGAGGCATACCGGTCATGACAGCCGGAGGACCGCCGACCTATTCACTCCAAATCAGCGGTCCCTTGAATCTGAACCTCAATGTGCCCGACCTCAACTATACTTTTGAAAATCTCCCGGCGGGTACCTATGAAGTCACTCTACAGGACAGTATTCCCTGTACCCAAACTTGTACATTTACCCTCACCGATACCCCTTGTGATCTCAATATCGAACTCGACACGGCTTTTTTTGAGGGTTGCCCTGCTGACAGCAGTTTAACGATACGTCTCACCCCGAATCCTTTGGACAGCCATACCCTCCTTATTTGGAATACAGATACCGTATCTCAAGCTGAGCGAAACGAACTTTTAGCAGGGGTCTACCTCATCCAGTATATTGATACCCTAACCGGTTGCCGGGACAGCCTCCGTTTGGATTATCCGGCCACGCCTGCAGACCTCAACTGCTTTGTCGTAGATAATCCTTCACAAGCCGGATTAGAAGATGGGGTGCTCGGCTTTTCTGTTGATCAAATCGCAACGCCTTATGAAGCCCGTCTGATCGGTCCACAAGGGAGCCGGGACTCCTCTGGACTGGATACTGACAGCTTGATTTGGACCGATTTAGGTGAAGGAATCTACACCATTACCCTGACTGATAGCCTGGGATGCAGCTATTCCTGTGAAATCAATTTGACAGCGGGGGGCTGCCTATTGCAAATCGAACTCGATACCGCTTTTTTTGAGGGCTGCCCCACGGATAGCAATTTACTCATCCGTTTAACGGCTATAGATACAACACCACATACTCTTTATATCTGGAATTCAGACACGCTGAATCAGTTGCAGCAATCTAATTTAGCCGCCGGGAGCTATCAAATCATTGCTGTAGATACTTTGAGTTTATGCGCCGACACCCTCCAGGTTGACCAGCCCAATCCCAGTGTTCTAAATTTTGACTGCCAGGTCTTTTCGATCCCCTCCGGATTTGGTGTAAGTGATGGCGTGGGTGGTGTGGTTATGGATTCAGCCTCCCAGCCCATCAGTCTCACGATCAACGGATTTAATTATTTTAATGAGATTTCGGGTATGCTGTCCGATACCCTCCTTTTCGATGATCTGGACTCCGGCACCTACTTCATAACCATTGAAAATAACCTTGGATGCATAGATACCTGTTCCTTTTTTATGCCGAATGGCGGTTGTGGCATCTTTAGCATCGATAGTATTGTGAGCACCCCCCCAACGTGCGCAGCGCCCCAAAGTGGACAAGTTGAAGTTTTTGTAAGCGGAGGTTCTGGCGATTACACCTTTGATTGGGGTGTAGATAGTCTGCGGAATCAAAACCCCATCCTCAATGCGGAACCCGGCAATTATGCCGTAGAAGTGCGCGATACCACACTCGGCTGCCTGGCACTCGGAACTACTTTTGTAACGCCCGCCCCAGATCTGAATGCGCAACTTATCCTCCCGAATACCGTGTGCGCGGGCGATTCGGTTACTATCAGTGTAGAAAATCTCGATGGGCTCCCACCCTATCAAATCCTCTTGGATGGCATACCACTTATCCAAATTCAGTCAGATACCACCTTCAATATTTTATCCTATTCCGGCACGATCGAAATCACTGACAGTGGGACTTGCAGCTATAGTGAAGACTATTCGGTATCAGAAGCGCCCCTGGCCCAACAACTCATCGACCAGAGCTTATGTCCGGGCGATAGTCTGGTCGTAGCCGACTCCACCTTTACAGAGGACAATCCCATGGGTATGGTTCGCATCCCGGGCGGGGCAGCCAACGGTTGTGACTCCGTGGTGATCGTCAATCTGACCTTCGAATCCCTGCCTGCCGACTTCACCCTACTCCCTCCGGATTGCAATGAAAATTTACGAACACAGGTCCGAATAGACAGCATGGAAGGCTCTGGACCGTATCGGATCCAGCTCAATGGAGTGGAAGACACCTTTACAACTACACCCGCATCCTTTACGGGGAACCTCGGTCCGAATTCATTTACCCTTACCGATGCGGCGGGCTGTTCCAGCGACACCTTTTCTTTTATTGGGGAGGAGGTCCTACCGCTGTCCTTTCAAATTATAGGTTCCAACGAAATCATTCAGGGTGACACCCTTCAATTGAATGTCACGAATAGCGAGGCCCTCAGCAATTTCCAATGGACGCCCACCAACATTTTAAGTTGTGAAGATTGCCCCTCACCACTGGCCTTTCCGCAGGTGACGACGACCATTCAGCTTACCGCTATCGATAGCAATGGATGCCCGGGCGAGGCTATTTTTAGCCTTAGCGTTCTTGAAGCCGGCGAGGATATTTTCATCCCCAATGTATTTAGTCCGAACGGCGATGGCATCAACGACCACTTTAGTCTTTTTGCAGCGCCCGGGACCGGCGCCATTGAATCGCTTCGTATTTTCGATCGCTGGGGCAACCAGCTTTTCGAGCGAAGAAATATCCCAATTAATGCACCTTCCGCGGGATGGGATGGGCGTACGAATGGAGAGCCCCTGCCGCCTGGCGTTTATGTGTACTCCTTTCAGTTTTTGAATAGCGAGGGGCAAGTGCAGCATTTCAAGGGAAGTATTACGCTCGTTCAATAGGGGTATGAGGGCGATCCCCACCGGCCGCCTGTGCGCGCCCGGCGGGGCGTTATGTTCCGGGGCTCGCTCAGAGCCCCCGCCTCTGTCCTCGGTTGAACCGTCGTACATCGGCGGCCTCGCTCGGCCCTCGCCCACCCCAACTTGGGGTGGGTTCGGTCTTCCTCCCTTCGGTCGTCACCCCTGCACAGCACTATCGCAAATACTGAGATTTTCCCTTTTATCGCCCATCCGGGTTTAAAACAAAAAAAAGGCCCGGGCTTCAGAACAAACAATTTGCTTTCTTCTACCGTTATTTTTCCGATTATGAAAGTAGCCTTTGCCCCTGTGTACAAATATGGATTACCTGAAGGACACCGATTTCCTATGGAAAAGTACGAAATCCTTCCCGAGCAGTTACTTTACGAAGGTACGCTGGAGAAAGCAGACTTTTTTCATCCGCAGCGTTTGCAAGAAGAAGATATTCTCAGAGTGCATACCCCAACCTACTGGGAAAAACTCAAAACTCAAACCATAACGCGAAAAGAGGAGCGGAAAATCGGCTTTCCCATGCGTGCCGACCTCGTCGATCGCGGTCGATACATTGCGCGAGGCACCTATGAGTGTGCCCTTCATGCACGTGAGGAAGGTGTGAGCCTTAATATCGCCGGTGGGACGCACCATGCATTTTCAGATCACGGCGAGGGCTTTTGTGTTTTTAATGACATCGCTTTAGCCTCTCGGATGCTACTGAATGAAAAAAAAGTTCGACAAATTCTAATTGTAGACCTCGACGTGCATCAGGGTAACGGAAATGCAGCCATTTTCTCCGGAGAGAAACGCGTATTTACTTTTTCCATGCACGGCGCCAAAAACTATCCCCACAGAAAGCCCCCGTCAGATTTAGATATGGCCTGGCCCGACCGAACGACAGGAAGCAGCTATCTGCCGAAGTTGCAGGGGCTGCTGCCCCGCTTGATTAATCGAGTGAAACCCGATATTATCTTTTTTCAGTCCGGTGTGGATGTATTGGAAGCTGATAAGCTAGGTCGTCTATCGCTTTCCATTCAGGAGTGCATGGAACGAGACTTGATCGTATTCGGCGAGGCTCATCGCCACCAGATCCCCATCGTTGCCACCATGGGCGGAGGCTATTCCCCACGCATCGCACAGATCATCGACGCTCATGCCAATACCTTTCGAGCAGCAAAAGACATCTTTTTTTAAGCTGAAAATAAAATGCGTAAATAATCACTCAATCTAAGAATTCGTAGCTATTTACACCCTTCATTTTTTCTTACCTTTCCCCTATGAAATCGAGCGCAGCCTACATCCAGGTTATCATTCCGCTGGCGATCTCCGGGCCGCTTACCTACAAAGTGCCTAAAGAATGGCAAAGCCACATACGCTTTGGCATCCGCGTGGAAGTGCCCGTAGGCTCTAAAAAACGGTATGCAGGTTTAGTCATCGGACAGGAGACTGAGCCCACCCACACTGAGTACGACATTCGATCCATTCTACAGCCCATTGATGAAGAGCCCATAATCACACCGGCTCAACTGAAGTTGTGGAAATGGATTGGCCACTATTATGCCTGTACGCTGGGTCAGGTAATGCATGCCGCTTTGCCCTCCGGATTAAAAATGGCCAGCCAAAGTGTAGTCACTCTGGGCGACGGTCTGCCGGAAGATCAGACGATATTGAAAAATGAAGAGTACTTGGTCATCGAAGCCCTGGAACAGCAAACCGAATTGTCCCTCAAGGAAGTCTCTCAAATTTTAGATAAAAAGACCATCCTGCCCCTACTCAAAAATATGATGGAGAAGGGGTACATCCGGCTGAAAGAGGAGATGGAAGACCAATACAAGGAACGCAAAGAAAAATTTCTACGCTTTCGCGATCCCTATCATCCCCAGGCGCCGGAATTGCGGGAGGCTTTTGATGCCTGCGCCCGCTCTGAGCACCAGACCAATTTACTCATGCTGCTCAATCAGGAATCCCGCAAAAAGGAGGAGGTTTCCTGGCCTTTTCTGAGTCATAAAGCCGAGGTCACCATTTCTGTGGCCCGAGCCCTTGAGAAAAAGGGCATCATCGAGATAGTAGAACGAACGGTGAGTCGCTTGCCCGACTATGGAGAAGATATCAGTTATTCAGATACACTGAGTCTGGAACAAGACCGAGTATTGAAAGAAATCCAATCGGCAAAAGCCCAGGGTAAGGCCGTTTCTCTAATTAAAGGAGTGACAGGAAGCGGAAAGACGCAGGTCTACATCGAGTGCATACGCGAATCCCTCAAGAACGATCAGCAAGTGTTGTACTTGGTGCCGGAAATTGGGCTCACAGCACAACTCACCGACCGGCTCAAAGAAGTATTTGGAGCCGATTTGGCCGTCTACCACAGTAAACTCAATGCCCAGGAGCGGGTGGAAGTATGGCAGTCCATCCTGGAAGGCAAAAAAGTCATTCTGGCTCCCCGCTCAGGGATTCTCCTTCCTTTTCAGAAACTGGGTCTTATTATCGTAGATGAAGAACACGACCGTTCCTTTAAGCAATACGATCCGGCACCCCGATATCATGCACGCTCTGCGGCTATCATGGTCTCTCAATGGACAGAAGACTGCCAGGTGATTCTGGGTAGCGCCACCCCCTCTTTTGACTCTTTTTATAAAGCGCAAAAGGGTGTATACGGCTATTCGGAACTCAATGAGCGCTACGGCGGGGTGGCCCTCCCGGATATCGAGCTGATCAATGTCTCCGGAACCCAGCAACGCATGAAAATGAAGGGGAATTTTTCTCCTCCGTTCATCGAGCGGATGGAACACCATCTGGGTATCGGGGAGCAAATCATTCTCTTTCACAATCGCCGAGGCTACGTTCCTGTCGTCCACTGCACGACCTGTGGCTATCATGCGATGTGCCGGCACTGCGACATTAGCCTGACCTTACACAAACGCGAGCGCAAGCTAAAATGCCATTACTGTGGATTCCAGCAGGCCCTCCTCCCCCGCTGTCCCGACTGCGGATCGCCTTCTTTGATTGAAAAAGGGCTGGGCACCCAGCGAGTGGAAGATGAATTACAAGATATTTTTCCCAGCATCAGCATCGAGCGCCTGGATTGGGATACCGCCAAAGGGAAACATGCATTTGGGAAAATCGTCAAGCGATTTGACCGACAGCGGACGCAAATCCTCATTGGAACGCAAATGGTGAGTAAAGGACTGGACTTTGATAATGTCGGTATGGTGGGCGTAGTCGATGCCGACCAATTGCTGTTTTTTCCCGATTTCCGTACTAATGAGGTCGCTTTTCAGCTGCTGACACAGGTGGCTGGAAGAGCCGGGCGAAGGGAAAAGAAAGGCTATGTGGCTATCCAAACGTATCAGCCCACACATCCCGTTTTACAGAGTGTAAAAAGCCGGGATTACGAGGGCTTTTACCGACGCGACATGTCGGAACGAAAAACGCTGGGATATCCGCCTTTTACCCGCTTGATCCATTTGGAGATCAAACATAAAAATCCAAATAAGGCCCATGATGGAGCGCAGGCCTTATATCACTACTACAAAGATAAACTTATCGGCATTTTGCAGCCTGTAGCGCAGGCTCCCATTCCCCGCATTGCGAATTACTATCTCTACCACATCCAATTGAAAATCAAAGGGAACCTCAGTGAACTTGCAGCTAACAAACAGATCATACAAGATGGCATTTTACGCCTGCATAAGAGTTCGGGTTTTTCTAGCGTCCGGGTACGCATAGATGTGGATCCGTATTAGGCTTTGGCTTTTGAATCGTTGAGTCGTTGAGTCGTTGAGTTTTTGAATCGTTTCTATTCTTTCGATTAAACTACTTTTCATTTAAACGATTTTACGCAGCACGACGTGATGGGTTTTGGCTACTGTGGTTGGCTATTGGCTATTGGCTTTTATCAATCGAGGAAGCACAGCGTGCATAGTGGATTAGCCTTGGATTACTATGAAAGCAATTATTCACCGCGGAGTCGCAGAGAACGCAAAGAGCTCTCCGTTCTTTTTTTATGAATTGAGATTTATAAGCTTCTAACCTCAATCTCATTCTTACCCTCAAATTCTTTTCTCCTCTCGACCTTTGACTTTTGGCTATTGGGTTTTGGCTATGCGCTGTTCGCTATTCGCTTTTGGCTTTTCGCTTTTCGCTATTCGCTTTTGGCTTACGCTTTGAGGCTTTGCGGCTTTGCGGCTTTGCGGCTTTGCGAGAAAAAATCTATTGGCTTTTGGCTTTTGAATCGTTGAATCGTTGAGTCGTTGAGTCGTTGAGTTTTTGAATCGTTTCTATTCTTTTGATTAAACTACTTTTCATTTAAACGATTTTCCGCAGCACGACGTGATGGGTTTTGGCTACTGTGGTTGGCTATTGGCTATTGG
>Ga0102941_1000481_pt1 | contig 18530 bp, 17 predicted proteins | sample SalPonR2_C_D2_MG_FD_79281 | JGI IMG/M metagenome (GOLD analysis project Ga0102941, IMG submission 79281) | Salt pond soil microbial communities from South San Francisco under conditions of wetland restoration - Salt Pond MetaG R2_C_D2_MG | ecosystem: Environmental > Aquatic > Marine > Intertidal... | reverse complement strand
GTGCCAGCCGGCCTCGCTCAGCGCCGGCGCCAGGTTCGAGCCCATGTAGCCGCTCGCGCCGAGGACCACGGCGATCTTTGGCTTGTCCATCGTGTTGTTCGCCTCCGCCGGCGCGTCGCCTACCATCCGCGCGTCCCCGGCCCGCCCTTGAACGGCCCTTTTACCCACGAGGTGATCCAGCCGCCGTAGAAGTCGCCCTCCTGCGGCTTGATCCGCTCGCCGGCCACGTAACAGGCCTCGACCCGCCCGGCGTAGAAGGACACATGATCGCGGATTCGCTCGTCGATCGGCTCCGGATACGCCCAGCACACGTCTTGGACGAGTCCGGTCCCGGTGCGCAGGTGCCAGTAGCGCGCCTTCCCTTTCCACTCGCAGAAGGTGCGGGTGGGGCTGGGCTCGAGCCGGGAGAAATCGACGTCGTCCGGCGGGAAGTAGTAGCACGGTGGATGCGAGGTCTCGAGCACCCGCAGGCCGTTGGTCGTGGCAGCCAGGATCATGCCGTGGTCTTCGACCTTGAGCGGCCAGTCGATGCACTCGATGCGCGGCGGGCGCGGGTATTCCCAGACGGATTCTTCGGTGGGCAGGCTGGTCATGGCGGAAGGGCTGCTCATTTATTGGCGATGCAGACGCACTATAAACCGTCTTTCCGGCAGGGTCCTGAACATGATGGACGTAACGCTGCGAGACCTGCGGCCGGGCCAGCCAAATTGTCAGCGCAGGCGCTTTCGCCAGAAGCCAGGTTCGCGACTGTGATGGAAGACCGCAACAACCACGACGGTATCCGATTCAACCCTGTAGACCAGGGAGTATGGAAATCTCTGCAGCAGGACACGCCGACAGTCGACTTCAACCTGGTCGTAGGCAAACGGATTTTGGCGAATCGATGCGATCGCGCGGTCTACAGCGTGAGCAAATTCTCGACCAAGACCAGGGACATGCTGGTCGTACCATTCTCTTGCGGCCAGGACTTCTAAGCGCGCCTCAGGCCGGAACGCGACCTGCATCATTCATCATTGGGCAAGAGTTCATCCCGCACCTGCGCCCAGGGGATCGCCGAGCCAGGATCAGCGTCATGCTCCACCAGGCGCCGCCGAAGCTCGCGCTGCTGCGCCTTATCGAGCTCAACCGACGCCGGCGCCTCTGCCGCGATGCTATCCCAGATGTCGCCGACAAGCTGGAGGCGCTCGGCAACAGAAAGCTTGAGAATTTCTGCCTTGGAGGTGCTCATGCCACTGATTCTACGACGAACCAAGACTTCCCGCTGAGTCCAGATATCTTACGTATATATTGAGAAATCGGGTTTCTCGATCTCCTTGGCCGTGACCGTGAACTCCTTGGCCGTGACCGTGAACCGTTGGTCACCTAACCCGCCGTGGACCTGTCGACAGCCGTCCGCAACCGCGATAAAATGCAAATGATTCTTGTTTGTGTTGGCATCGCCTCCCATGAATACCCGCGTGGACTCCCTGCAAGACGGACATGCCGCCATCGAGCGGGCCTATGCCGATCATCACGGCTGGCTAAGCGGCTGGCTGCAGTCGCGGCTGGGCTGCCCGGACGTGGCCGCCGATCTCACCCAGGACACCTTCCTGCGCGTCATCGCGCGCCGCGAGGAACTGCGCCGGGCGCCGCTGCGCCAGCCGCGGGCTTTCCTGCGGGTGATCGCCGGCGGGCTGCTGGTGGATCACCTGCGCCGCCGCGACCTGGAGCGCGCGTTTCTCGCCGCGCTCGCCACGCAGCCGGCCGCCGAAGCGATGTCGGCCGAGGAGCGCGAGATCCTGCTCGAGACCCTGGACCGGATGGACCTGTTGCTCGACCGGCTGTCCGCCCCGGTCAGGAAAGCGTTCCTCATGTCCCAGCTCGACGGGCTCCGCTACGCCTGCATCGCCCGACAGATGGGCGTCTCGGAACGCACCGTCAAGCGCTACATGCAACAGGCTTACCGGCAATGTCTCGCAGCGCTGCTCTGAAACACGCGTCGGGATCCGAATCCGTCCTCGACGAGGCGGCGTCGTGGCTCGCCCTCGCGCAGCAGCGATCCCTGGACGCGCGCGAGGTGGCCGAGCTCGACGCGTGGCGCCGGCACAGCGAAGCCCATGAGAAAGCATGGCAGGCTGCGCTCGAACTGCAGCGCATGTTCGATGGGGTGCCGGCCGAGATCGGCGCGGAAGTGCTCGGGCGTCATCGCACGGACCGGCGCGCGGTGCTGAAGTCGCTCGTGGCACTGGCCTTCGCGGCCCCGGCCGGTTACGCGGCCTGGCTGCATGCGCCCCGGGTGACGGCCGATTACCGCACGGCCGTCGGCGAGCGCGACGACGTGGCGCTGCCCGACGGCAGCCGGCTGTCGTTGAACACGGCGTCGGCCGTGCGCCTGGAGTATTCCGCCGAAGAGCGGCGGCTGGTGCTGGTCGAGGGCGAGATCCTGGTCTCGACGGTCCCGGACAGCGCCGGTCACTCGCGCGCCTTCGTCGTACAGACACGACATGGCACGGTCCGCGCCCTGGGGACCCGCTTCACTGTCCGCGATCTCGACGACGGGCGCACCGGCGTCACCGTGTTCGAGCATGCCGTCGCGGTCCGGCCGCTCGGCGCGGCCCAGGCGCATCGCCTGGACGCGGGCAGGAGGCTGGATTTCGACGGGCAGCAGGTGTTTCCGTCCACGGTTCACGACGAGGCCAGGCCCGCCTGGTCTCGCGGGCAGCTCGTCAGCCGCAACCAGCGCCTGGAAGACTTTCTCGCGGAGCTGTCCCGTTACCGGCCCGGCCTCCTGCGCTGCGACCCGGCGGTGGCGGAGCTACGCCTGTCGGGGGTGTTCCAGCTCGACGACACGGACCGCGTCCTCGAACTGCTCGGCGAGACGCTGCCCGTGCGGGTCGAGCGGCGCACCCCCTTCTGGGTCACCGTCGTCGCCCGGTGACCCTTTTTTCGACTTCGTCCGGCATGGTCAATGAAAACGCCAATGATTGGCATTCAGAAACCTACGGGACATCGGAACCATGCAATCGAACGATTTTTTCTCGCTCCTCAAGTCCTCCGCCGCACTGGTGGCAGCCATGCTGCTCGGCGCAGTGACCACCCTGGCGTGGCCGGGATCGGTCCTCGCGCAGGAAGCTTCCGCGCAGGCGCCCGCGGGCGGCGCCCAGCAAGTTTTTTCCATCCCGGCGGGTCCGCTGGGCGAGTCGCTGAACCGCCTGGCCAGCGAGGCGGGCATCAGCCTGTCCTACGCACCGGAGCTGGTGGCCGGAAAACAGGCCCCGGCGCTGCAGGGCGAGTACACGCCCGAGAACGCCCTGCGCGTGCTGCTCGCCGGCAGCGGCGTCACCTACCGTTTCACCGGGCCCGACAGCGTGGTGCTGTCGGCCGCGCCGGCCGGACCGATGATGGTCGATGCGATCCGCGTGGAGGGCTGGCGCCCGTCGCGCAGCGCCGGCTACCGGCCGGAATGGGTCAGCTCCGCGAGCAAGACGGATGCGCCGCTGATCGACACCGCCGCCTCGGTCGCGGTGGTCACCGAAGAAGTCATCCGCGACCAGAATGCACGCACGGTCGAGGAGGCCCTGCGCAACGTGGCCGGCGTCGGCGCCGGCCCCAATGCAGCCAACGTGTCGGTGCAGGAATCGTTCTCCATCCGCGGCTTCAACTCCCTGCTGATCCGCGTCAACGGCGTACAGCGACGTTCCACCGGTCCGCTCAGCCTGGCCAACGTCGAGAGCGTCGAGGTGCTTAAAGGGCCGTTCTCCGTGCTCTACGGCGATCTCGCGCCGGGCGGTTTCGTCAACATCCAGACCAAGCGCCCCCAGCAGGAAGCGGCGGCCTCCCTGTCGCTCGGCGCCAGCGCCGTGAGTTCCGGCAGCGAAGGCTTCGGCAGCATCGACTTTACCGGCCCGATCGGCGATGGCGGACAGCTGCTGTATCGCTTCATCGCCTCGGCCGAAGGCGGCGACACCTTCGTCGATACCGCGGAGCGCGAGCAGTACTTCATCGCGCCGTCGCTGTCGTATCTCGGCGCCGGCGACCGGCTGCGGCTCGACCTCGACCTGAGCTACCTGAAGAACGACGAGAGCTTCCTGTTCGGCATCCCGACCCGGGACGGCCGCCCGGACCCGCGGATTCCTCTCGATACGCAGCTGGGCAGCGCCGAGAATGCGAAGCTCACCGAGGATTACAGCGCGGAGCTGCGCGGTACCTACGAGGTCTCGGACAACACGCGCATCGACAGCGCGTTGACCTGGCACCTGACCGATCATTTCTCTTACGCACTGCGTCCGTTCGGCAGTGCAGGGCAGGTCGTCGGTGCCGACGACACCGTGCGGCGCAGCGTGAGCCTGCGCAGCTACGAGTCCACCGACCTGCAGTTCGAGGCGAACGTGGTCCACGAGTTCGCCTGGGGTAACAGCGACTGGCGACTGTTGTTCGGCGGAGATATCCGCCGCACCGAGTTCGATCACGCCGGCCGCGGCTTCGCCAACATCGCCAATTTCGATTTCGTGAACGTCCTGGACCCGAACACTGGAGTGTCGCTGCCGCCGACCGATGACCCGGCGTTCTCGTTCTTCGACCGGGCCACCCAGACCACCGACACCTTCGGCTTCTACACGCAGGCTGAAGTGTGGGTGACGGAAGAGCTCAAGCTGCTCGCCGGGCTGCGCTACACCGAGCTCGAGTACGTCTACGAGGATGCCTTCCCGTTCCGCTTCGAGGAGAACCCGGACAACGTCGATCCGCGCCTGGGGCTGCTGTACAAACTCACTCCGGCCGCCTCCGTTTATCTCAGCTACAGCTCCTCCTTCGAGCAGTCCTTCAGCTTCGATGAAGCCAATAGCGACCCGCTGGAGGCGTCGCAGATCGAAGCCGGCTACAAGCACGACTTCCTGGGCGGCGCGCTTTCGATGACAGCCTCCGTCTACGAGCTGGTGCAGAAGAACCTCATCACGACGAATCCGGACACGCTGCTCGACGAGCAGATCGGCGAGGCCCGCTCGCGTGGCTTCGAAGCCGGGCTCGGCGGGCAGCTCTCGCCGCGGACAAGCATCACGGCGAACTACGCCTTCCTGGACAACGAGATCACGCGCGACAACAACGGCCTCGAGGGTAATCGCCTGCCCAACGTGCCGGAGCACGAGGCGAGCATCTGGGTGAACCACGCGCTGTTCGATCGCGCCTCGGGACGCCTCGAAGCGGGTGCGGGCGTCTTCTACGAGGGCGAGCGTTTCACCGGCAGCCGCAACACCGTGCCGCTGCCCAGCTACACGACCGTCGACGCCGCGCTGAGCTACAACTTCAAGAGCGGCGGGCGACCAATGGCGCTGCAGGGCGGCGTGCGCAACCTGCTCAACGAGGACTACTTCGTCAGCGGCTTCGGCGAAGGCATCGCGTTTGCCGGCACGCCGCGCACCGTCTACCTGCGGCTGGACATGGAGCTCTGATGGCAGGACCTTCGGGCGCCCTCAACGCAGGCGCGGCTCTCGGGCCGCGCCTGCTTCATTACCGGCCGTGACGCGGGCGCGACTGTTTTTCCTGGTCCACAGCTGCACTGGCGTGACGGCCGGCCTGGTGCTGTTCGTCATCTGCTGGAGCGGCACCTTCGCCGTGTTCGCCCATGAGCTCGACTGGCTGGTCACGCCGCAGGCGCGCGTGCAACCCGGCGGCGACCACGCGGGCTGGGACGCATGGCTGCAGGCCGTGCGCGAGGCGGAACCGGAGGCGCAGATCATGGGACTCGAGGCGCCCCGCTATGCGCGCAGCGCGGCGACCGCGCTCATCGCGGACGCGCGCGGCCAGTCGCGCTTCGTCTACATCGATCCCTACCGCGCCACGGTCCTCGGCGACAGCAGCACTTACACCCTGCATCGCTTCCTGCGCAACCTGCACATGTCGTTCTTCATGGCTTCGGCCGGCATCTACGTCGTCTCCGTGTTCGCCCTGTTCCTGTTGCTGTCGATGGTCTCGGCGCTGTATTTCTACCGGCGCTGGTGGCGCCGCTTCCTGTTCCTGCCGCGCGGCCGGGGTCACGCCTACTGGAGCGGGCTGCACCGGACCACCGGGCTTTGGTCGCTGCTGTTCGTGCTGCTGATCGGCCTGACCAGCGTCTGGTACGGCGTCGAATTGCTGCGGATGGACGTGATCGACGGCAAGTTCAGTCATGCGGGCACGGGGGATTCCGCGGTCCACCAGGTCCCGGCGCCCGCCGCCGCGTCGGCCGCAGCGCTGCCGCTGCCGACGCTGCTCGAAAAGGCCCGCGCGGCGCGGCCCGACCTCGCGATCCGCCAGCTCGGCTTCGGCTTCTATCACGAGGGCGCGCTCTACCTGGAAGGCCAGGCCGGGCACCTGCTGGTGCGCGACCGCGCCAACCAGCTGCATCTCGACATGCAGACCGGGGAGGTGCTCTACGACCAGTCGGCCGGCCGGCTGCCACTCTACTGGCGCTGGTCGGAGACCGCCGACCCGCTGCACTTCGGCGACTTCGCCGGCCTGTGGAGCAAGTCGCTGTGGTTCCTGTTCGGCGTCATGCTGTGCGGGCTGATACTCACCGGCGCCTGGCTGCACGCCGGGCGCCTCCTCCGGGATGCCGACCAGCGCTACCGCTGGCGCGTCATGCCGGCGGCGCTGGCGGCCTCTGCCGGACTTTTCGTGCTGGCCGCGTATGCCGGCATCGACCAGGCGGCCGTCTATGGCTACGTCGAAAACGGTGTGCCGCGGCTTCCGGACCTGTCACCGGGTGTGCGCTGGGCGATGGTCACCTGGTTGTCGCTCACGCTGGCGATCATCGGCGGCTGGCTGTGGTTGCTGGGCAGGACTCGCGCATGAAGACCCTCGCGCAGACTGCGGCGCTGCTGGCCGGCCTGCTGGCTGGAACGGAGGCCACGGACGCGGCCCCGGCCGCGCGCCTCGCTGCCGACGAGCGCGTGCGCCTCGATGGTGTGCTGGACGAGACCGCGTGGCAGCGCGCCGCGGCGCTCGACGACCTGCGCCAGACCCAGCCCGTTCCCGGCGCACCCGGCACCCAGCGCACGGTCGTGCGGCTGGCCTGGGACGATGCGAATCTCTTCATTGCTGTCGAGGCCTTCGACACCGAGCCGGGCCGAATCGTGGCGCGACAGATGCAGCGCGACAGCGAGTTGTTCTTCGATGACCACGTCACGGTCGTGCTGGACCCTCACGGGCGCGGCCGCGAGGGCTACCTGTTTCGCGTCAACCCGCTCGGGGCGCGCAGCGACGCGATGATCTTCGAAGGCCAGGAGCAGGACAGGGACTGGGACGGCCGCTGGCGCGCCGCGACGCGCGTGCACGCGGCGGGCTGGACGGTGGAGATCGCCATCCCGTTCACCACGCTGTCCGTCGACACGAACACGACGGCTTGGGGCACCAACGTGGAACGCCGGGTCGCACGCAACAACGAGCGCGTGCGCCTGGCGGGCGAGCTGCGGGAAACGCCGATCGGCTCGCTGGCCGATTTGCTGGCGCTGAGCGGCATCCAGGTCGCGTCGCCCGGCCTCGGCCTGCGGCTGGAGCCCTACCTCGTGTTGCGCGAGTCCTTCGACCACGACGGCGACGACAGCCGGAGCGAGCTCTCGCCCGGGATCGACGTGTTCTACCAGGTCACCCCGGCGATCACCGCCGGCCTGACCATCAACACGGATTTCGCCGAAGCCGAGGTCGATGAGCAGCGCGTCAACCTGACTCGCTTTCCGCTGTTCTTTCCCGAGAAGCGCGAGTTCTTCCTGCAGGACACGGCCCTGTTCCGCTTCGGTGGCCTGGGACAATCGCCGCTGCCCTTCTTCTCCCGCCGTATCGGCCTCGACGAGGCAGGCAATCCGGTCGATATCGACGTCGGCGGCAAGCTCTCGGGCCGCCAGGGACGGCTGGCCTTCGGCACCCTTGGGGCCCGCGTCGCTGCGGGACCGAACACGCCGGCGGCGACGCTGGGCGTGGCGCGCGCCGCCTACGAGCTGGCCCCGGGGCTGTCGGCAGGCGTCATCGGCACGACGGGCGACCCGCGCGTGGATCGTGACGCGCATACCCTCGGCGCGGACCTGCAGTACCGCAACAGCGATTTCGCCGGCACGGGCAAGACGCTCTACACCGAGGCCTGGTGGCAGGACACCCGCACCGAGGGTGCGCCGGGCGGCGGCGCCTGGGGCTTCGCCATCGACTATCCGAACACGGGGCTGGTCGCCAACGCCCGCTTCAATCACATCGACGAAGACTACGATCCGGCGCTGGGTTTCGTCTTCCAGACCGGAATCCGCGAGGGCTCCGGCGAGCTGGGCTACTGGCTTCGGCCGGACGGCTACGATGCCGTGATTCCGCAGTTCGACTGGGCAGTGCGCGAACGATTCGACGGCGGCCTGGAGTACGTCCTGTACAACCCCGAGGTCTACGTCGAAAACCGCGCGGGCGATTACGTGTTCCCCGAGCTGCGCTTCGAGCGCGAGCGGCTTTTCGAGCCTTTCGAGATCCTGCCCGGCATTGTCATACCGCCGGGAGAATATCGCTACAACCGCGCCCTGCTCAGCGCGGGCACCAGTCGCGATCGGGCCCTCTCGGTCGAAGCCTCGGTGCTCGCGGGGGATTATTTCACCGGGCAGCGACGCGACTACGAGCTCGAGTTCCTCTGGCAACCGACCCAGCGCTACAACATCGCCCTGGAGTACGAAGTCACGGACATCGACCTGCCCGAGGGACGTTTCATCGTGCGCGTGATGGAGGCCGACCTGAACGTCAACTTCAGCACGCGCCTGGCGCTCAATCTCACCGCGCAGCATGACAACGTTTCCGAGCGGCTCGGGCTGAACGGCCGCCTGCGCTGGACCTTCGCGGAACATCACGACCTGTTTTTCGTAGTGAACCACGATCTCAGCACGCTCGACGACGAATTCCGGCGGCTGGACACGGAGACCATCGCGAAAGTGGCATTGAGCATGGCGCTCTGATGGCGTGGCGAAATTTTTTTATGATTAACGGTCCTGCTGCGGCGCGACCAACAACAGGAAGGCCTGATGTGATGCGATCAGTGATTTTGACATTCTGTTTTCTTGCAACCCTCTTCCCGCGCCTGGCGACGGCCGAGAACGCCGTGGCCGACATGGCTTCGTTCCTCGACACCGGCGGGCCGGTCGTGATGGTCCTGCTCGGCATGTCGGTGCTGGCGCTGACGCTGATGCTGCTCAAGCTGATCCAGTTCCGGCGCTGCCGCGTCGGTGCAACGCAGCCGGCGCGCGAAGCGCTCGCGCTGTGTCGTGCCGGCCGGCCGGAAGAAGCGATCGAGCGGGCGGCGGCCAGCCCCGACCCGACGTCGCAGGCGCTGGCGCGGGCCTTGCGCGGGCAGCAACGTGCCCTGGCGGAATCGGCGATCCGCGAGGAGGTGCTGCGTTACGGGACCAACGTGCTGTTCGAGCTGCGTCGCGGCTTGCGTCCGCTGGAAGTGATCGGCTCTCTGGCCCCGCTGCTCGGCCTGCTGGGCACGGTGCTGGGCATGATCGAGGCCTTCCGCCAACTCGAGGCGGCCGGCAACCAGGTGAACCCGGCAATCCTCTCGGGAGGCATCTGGGAAGCGCTCCTGACCACGGCCGTCGGCCTGTGCGTGGCGATCCCCGTGGTGGCGATGCTGAACTGGCTGGAACGGCGCGTGGATCACCTGGCGCACGAAATGGATGACGTCGTGACGCAGGCCTTCACCGTGGACCTCGGGGAAGACGCACCGGCTGCGCAGCCGGCGACGCTCCCGCAAGACAACGGAACGACGGTTCATGCAGGCTCCCTCGCCGCCCGCCCCGCCTAGGCTCGCCGCGCGCGCCACGCGACGGCGCGCCGTGATCAGCCTGACGCCACTGGTGGACGTGGTGTTCATCCTGCTCGTGTTCTTCATGCTGGCGTCGAGCTTTCTCGACTGGCGCTATGTGACGATGGACACGCCGGCGGCACGGGTCGCAGCGCCGCCGAGCGACGTGCCGGTCCTGGTTCTCGTCGTGAGCCGCGACGGCATCCTGCTCGAGGACGCCGCGGTGAGCCCGGCCGAGGCGATCGCCGCTGCCGGCCGGCACCTGGCGCAACACCCGGATGTCGCGGTGCGACTGCAGCCCGCGGGGGACACGCCGCTGCAGGCGGTGATGGACGTGCTCGATACGCTGTCGGCCGCGGGGCTCGAGCCCCTCAAGCTGGTGCGCGACCCCGCCTGGCAGGACGAGCGGGAGGCGATGGACTGATGCATTTTCCCGAGCGCCGCCCCGACCCGACCGAGGAACGCATCCTGCCGCTGATCAACGTGGTGTTCCTGCTGCTGATCTTCTTCATGCTGGCAGGCACCCTCACGGTCCGCGAGCCGTTCGAAGTGGCAGCGCCGGCGTCCTCCAGCGAGACGCGTCCCGAGCCCGAGCCGCTGCGCCTGCTGCTCGGCGCCGACGGGCGACTGGCCCTGGACGGCGAAGTGCTGCGGGAGGCCGAGGCACTCGAGGCGCTGGCCGGGGCGCTGGCGGACGATCCGGGACTGCGCGTCGAACTCAAGGCCGATGCCGGCACGCCGGGCAACCGGGTGGTGGCGTTACTGGAAGCCCTGCATGCCGCCGGCCTCGAGAAAGTCTCGCTCATGACGCAAGCCCGGGGGGGAGACTGATGGGCCTGGGGCGGCGTCATTACGTGCTCGCCTGCCTGGTGGCGCTCGGCCTGCACCTGGCCGTGGCGGCGGTCATGCTCTGGCGCCCGGCCCCGCCGCCGGGCCAGGCGATGGCGGCCGGCACCGGCGGCATCGAGATCTCGCTCGGCCCGGCGGGGCGCGCGACGGGCAACCCCGAGAGCCGGGTGGAAGAGGAGACGGAAATCCCTGAACCGGAGCCGCCACCTGAGCCCGAGCCTGAGCCCGAACCCGAACCGCCACCGGAGCCGGAGCCGGAGCCGGTCCGTGACCCGATCCCCCGAGCCGTCAGCGAGCCGACGCCCGAAATACCGGCCGAACGGCCGTTGACCGCCGAGCAGCCCGCGCCCGTGACCGGCGCTGCTGGCCCGGACGGGACCCGCGACGCCGACGAGACCGGCAGCGGCGATGCCACGGCCGGCGGCGGGCTGCCGGGCTCGAGCCGCGATTACGCGGCGACAGTGCTGGCCTGGCTGGAGCGGCACAAGGAGTACCCGCGCCGCGCGCGACTCCGCCGCCAGGAAGGCAGGGCGATGCTGTATTTCGTGGTTGATCGCGGCGGCGCGGTGCTCGAGTACCGGTTGCAGAGTTCCAGCAACCACCCGGCGCTCGACGACGAGGTCCTGGCGATGATCGAGCGCGCAAAGCCCTTGCCGCCCATGCCCGACGACATGGACCGTGATCGCCTGGAAATGATCGTGCCGGTGGAGTTCTTTCTGCGCTGACCTCGTGACGCCGCGGCGAGAACGAAGTTCAAAGCCCGAGCGCGGCCTGCCCCGGCACGGCGTGCAGGAACCATCGCTCGGTGACGACGCGACGGGTGAACCAGCGATTGCGCATCAGCACTGGCGCCAGCGCGTGCTTGAGCCATTCGGGCACGGCGCGCTGCGGCTGGTCGCCGCGCCGGCCGAAGTGCGTGCGCAGGGCCCGCTCGTACTCGCCGGCCGCGGCTTCATCCGCGCCACTCGTCTGCGCCTCGTGCCGCAGCAGGGCCCGCGCCGCGAGCAGCGCCGACTCGACCGCCGGGCGGATCCCCTCGCCGCTTTGGGTGTACGCCAGTCCCGCGGCATCGCCGATAAGCAGGCAGCCCGGTCCGGCCAGCGGGCGGCGCGCGTGGCCGTACAGCAGGTAGGCATGGCCCTTGAACCGGGCCGGCAGTTCCGCCGGGACCCGGCCGGCCGACTGCATGGCCGCGACGAAGTCGTGGAGGTGCTCGGCGAGGCGATGATGGTCTTCGCGCCCGAGCCCGATGTTGAGGTAATCGCCCTTGCGGAACACCCAGCCGTAGCCCTTGAGGTCGCGACAGAACCACAACTCCGGGACCTCGCCGCGCACCTTGCAGGCGGCGGCGTCGGCCGGACTCATGCGGAACTCGATCTCCTTGGCTGTGACCGCCAGTTCATGGCCGCCCGGCCCGTCGCCGAGATGTGTCGCGACGGGGCAGAAATGCCCGCCGGCGCCCAGCAGCCAAGGCGCCCGGTAGCGCTCGTTGACATGCCAGTGGCCGCCCTCGCGGACCATCTCGCGCGCCTGCTCGCCGAGCGCGGTTTCGACGCCGCTGTGCTGCAGCAGGTAGTGATCGAATTCGCAGCGGCGGATGCCGTAACTCACCGGCTCGTCGCCATGCCGGTTCTCGCAAGCCGGCTCGCCCATCAGGCCGATGCGAAAGCCCTGGATCGGCTGCAACACCCGGCCGCGTGCGTAATCCGCCCGGTCCACCTGCAGAGCGTCGAACACCTCGGGTGTCACCCAGCCGGCGCAGGTCTTGTCGCGGGGGAACTCGGCCTTGTCGAGCAACAGCACCCGCCAGCCGCCCGCGCGCAGGGCCCGGCCCGCGGTCGAGCCGGCCGGCCCGCCGCCGACGATGATGGCGTCGTAGTCACGCATCCGCGCGGACCGCCGCCGAGGCATACAGGTCACGCCGCGTCGCCGGCACCCGGTTGCTGTCGCCGGGCGCGAACACCACCTGGAACAGCTGCAGCGTGCCGGCGATGAAAGCGGCACGCGCGCCCGCCAGGTAGAGCGTCCAGGCGCGGACGAATTCTTCGTCGTAGTCGGCGCGCACGGCGTCGCGCGCGGCGAGGTAGCGCGCCTGCCAGTGCCGTAGCGTCTCGGCGTAATGCAGCCGCAGGTTCTCGACGTCGAGCACGGAGAATCCTCCGGCCTCGAACAGGCCCATCAGCTCGGTGATCGAAGGCACGTGGGTGCCCGGGAAGATACGTTTCTCGATCCATGCGTTGACCGGCGCGGGGCGGTTGCGGCCGATGGTGTGGATCAGCCCCGTCCCGCCGGGCGCCAGGGTGCGATCGATGGCCTCGGCCAGCGCGCCGTAGTTCGCCGGGCCCACGTGCTCGAGCATGCCGACCGAGACGAAGGCATCGCAGCGTCCCTCGATGTTGCGATAGTCGTCCTCGATGTACTCGACGCGATCCTCGAGGCCTTCGCGCGCCGCCTGCTCACGGGCCCAGGCGACCTGCTCGCGGGAGATGTTCCAGGCCCGCACGCGCACGCCGTAATGCCGCGCCATGTAGCGCGCGAGCCCGCCCCAGCCGCAGCCCGCCTCGATCACCTGCTGGCCCGGCTGCAGGCGCAGCTTGCGGCACACGTGCTCGAGCTTGGCGAGCTGCGCCTGCTCGAGGCTGAGCTCGCGGGTCTCGAAATACGCGCAGGTGTATTGCATCGCCGCGGTGTCCAGCCAGCGCCGGTAGAAGGCGTTGCCGAGGTCGTAGTGGCGGTGGATGTTGTGACGCGCATCACCGGGTCCGGCGCCGTTGCGCGGCGGGTCGCGCCACAGGGCCGTGAGCCAGCCCGGCCATGCGCCGCGCATCCGGCCGATGTGCCGGTAGAGTTCGACGAGCAGCTCCGTCAGGTCGCCGTGCACCTCGAGCCGTCCGCGGCTGTACAGCTCGCCGAAACCGATGTTCGGGTGGCGCAGCAGTTCGTAGAGCGCGCGACGGTCGTTGAGCACCAGCGTGAAGCGCGCAGCCGGGGACCCGACCGCGAAGCCGTCCCAGAGGCGTAACCGGACCGGCGGCCCGCCGGCGAGCTGGTGAAGGCGCTGCAGCAACGCACGCTCCGCCCGGGTCGCGGACCGGCTGCCCGATGGTGTTGCGACCGTCGTCGCTGCGGCCGATGTCTGCTGCTGATCTTGTGTCGGGGGCTGCCCAGGCTGGGCGCTTTCGCGTCGCATGTCCACCTCCTGTCGTTCTCGGGCCTGCCGCGTCTCAGGCCGCTTCCGTCTCCAGTCCGGCGCTCTCCCACCCGGTCATGCCGCCCAGGACGTTGACGACGTACTCGAAGCCGCGCCGTTGCAACAGGCTGGCGATAACCGACGAGCGGTAGCCGCTGCCGCAGATAACGGCGATCTGCGGGCCGTGTGGGATCTCGTCGAGACGGTCCGGCACTTCGCCGCCGCTGATGTGCGTGGCCCCCGGCACGTGACCGGCCGACCATTCGCCGGGCTGGCGCACGTCGAGCACGAACAGCTCGCGGTCGCGGGCCATCGCGCGGCACAGCTCGTAGATCGTCCACTGCGGCAGCGCGGCGATGTCGCGCCCGTGGGTGCGCCATGCTTTCATGCCGCCGGCCAGCCAGCCGCTCGGCATGTCGTAACCGATGCGCAGCAATTGCCAGTAGATCTCTGGCAATTCCTCGGGACGCTCCACCACCAGCAGGGTGCGCGCCCCTTCGGGCAACACGGTGCCGGCCCAGACCGGGAAGGAAGAACCGGAGGACACGTTCAAGGCGCGCGGAATGTGGGCGGAGAAAGCTTCGGGCGAGCGGCAGTCGACGATGTAGTAGCCGTCCTCCCGACACAGCCGGTCGAATGCGTCGGGCTGCAGGGCGGGCGGTACCGCCAGCATGCCGAGCAGCGGCGGCCCTTCCATGTTCTGCCGGCGCATGCGGCGCCAGTACGGGGGTACGGTGGGCAACTCGCCCAGGTCCAGGCAATTGGCGACGAAACCTTCGGCATCGGCCAGTTGCGCGAGCTGGCGGTTCATGCGGCGCTCGTAGCCGATGGTCGTGGAGAGCATGCTGCCGATGCTGCCGCCGCACAGGGAACCGGCGACATGCGTCGGGTAGACCTGCACATGATCGGGCAGGCGCAGGATCTTTTCCTGCAAAGTGCGGCAGAACTCCCGTGCCCCTTCGCGCGCAGCAGCCTCGCCGCCGAGCAGGTCCGGCCGCGCGATGTCGTCCACCAGCAAGGCGCCGCCTGAGAGCAACAGCACCGGCTCGTGGCCGCGCGCACGGTCGAACACCAGCAGCGAGATGTGCTCCGGCGTGTGGCCCGGCGTGTGCAGCACCTCGATCTCGACCTCGCCCATCTGCAGGCGCTCGCCGTCGTCCATGTAGCGCACCGGGTAGGCGAGCTCGGCCCGCCCGCCGGCCAGCAATTGCACTTCGCCCCGCGCGGGAAGTTCGCAGATCCCCGACAGGTAGTCGTTGTGCTGGTGGGTGTCGGCTGCGTACGCCAGGCGCATGCCATGGCGTTGTGCCGTATCGAAATACCCCTCCACATCGCGGCGCACGTCCAGCACCAGCGCCTCGCCGGTGTCCTCGGCACCGATGAAGTACGAGGCATGACCCAGGCTCTCGTCGTAGAACTGCTTGAAAATCATCGCCCTGACCCACGCTTCGGAAGCGAGTGATGACACCCCCTCATCTGAGACTAGACTAAGAATGACGGACGTGAAGGAGGGAGCGAACATGAGCCGGGAAATCATCAGCGTCTTCGGCGGAACGGGCTTCCTGGGCAGCAATATCGCCCGGGCGCTGGCCATCTCGGGCCACCCGGTCCGCATCGTGGCGCGCGACCCGGTGCGCCCCGGCTGGGCCCGGGAGAAACACCAGATCGAACTCGAAAAAGCCGACATACGCGACGCGGCGCAGGTCGAACGCGCCGTGGCGGGGGCAGCGGGCGTGGTCAACGCCGTGAGCCTGTACGTCGAGTCCGGCGGGCAGGACACTTTCGAAGCCGTCCACGTCGACGGCGCCCGTCGGCTGGCCCAGGCGGCCCGCGACGGCGGGGCCGGCCGTTTCGTGCTGATCTCGGGGATCGGTGCCGACAAGCAGTCGCCGTCGCATTACATCCGCGCGCGTGCCCAGGGCGAGGACGCCGTGCGCGAAGCGTTTCCAGGCGCGACCATCGTCCGCCCCAGTGTCATCTTCGGACGCGGCGATGCCTTCCTGTCTACACTGGTGCGCGTCACGCGAGCACCCGTCGTGCCGCTGTTCGGCCACGGCGAGACGCGCCTCCAGCCCGTCTGGGTGCGCGACGTTGCCAAGGCCGTGGCGGCGATCGTCGCCGGGCGTGGCGGGGAGGAAAACGTGTTTGAGCTCGGCGGCACGATCTACCGCTACCGCAAGGTGGTCGAGATGGTGCTTGAGACACTCGGCCGCCGGCGCCTGCTGTTGCCAGTACCTTTCCCCGTGTGGCGCGGCGGCGCGGCAATGCTGAAACCGTTGCCCAACCCGCCGCTGACGCGTGACCAGGTGCTCATGATGCAGTGGGACAACGTGGTCAATGGCACCCGGGGCACGTTCCAGGATCTCGGCCTGGTGCCGAGCTCGTTGCGTGAACGCCTCGACGAGATTCTCGCGCCTCGTTGAGCGGGAACGGCCGGAAGTGCGGGCCGTCAGCCGACTTCGTGCTCCAGGATGTCAGCGACCCAGGTCTCGAGTTTCTCGAGGTCCGGCACCAGCGGCGTCTCGTTCATGACCGTGACGCGGCAGAGCACCGGCGAATCGTCGTCCTGCTCCGCGTCGTCCTCGAGCCGCAACACCTCCTCGCTGACCCGCACCAGTTGCGGCAGGCCCTGGCACAGCAGCGCCAGCCCCCCGCGACCCAGCTTGCCGGTTATGCTGCGCAGGATCAGCGCCCGGCTGCGCCCGCCGATGTCCGGCACCGCATCGCCGCAGGCCGCCTCGAAAGACACCAGCGGCACCACGCGATCGGTCCAGGCGACGTCGCCCAGTAGCCAGTCGGGTTCCTGCTCGCGCAGACGAAAACGGCCGAGACCGATGACTTCCGCGACGCAGGCCCGCGGCACGATGAGTCGCCGCCCGACCAGCGGCACCAGCAGGCAGTGCAGGAGTTCCTGTTCCTCAGCCATCGTCGTACTCGTCCTCGTCGTCGGCTGATTCGGGCGGCGCGCTGTCGCGCTGTTTCGGCTGCACCAGGCTGCTGATCGCCGTGAGCAGGTCGCTTTCCTGGTACGGCTTGCCGAGGTAATGATCCACACCGATCTCCATCGCGCGGTTGCGATGCTTGTCGCCGACGCGCGAGGTGATCATCACGATGGGGATGTCGCGCAGGCGCGGATCGTTGCGCACGTGGCTGGCGACCTCGTAGCCGTCCATGCGCGGCATCTCGATATCGAGCAGCATGATGTCGGGCCGGTTGTCCTGCAACAGGGAAACCGCGTCCACGCCGTCTTTGGCCGTGATGACACGCATACCGTTGCGCTCGAGCAGACGCTCGGTGACGCGCCGCACCGTGATGGAGTCATCCACGACCATGACAAAGACGCGCTCGTCGTCCTTGGGCGCCTTCGGACCGGGCGCCACGAGTTCCGGCGCCCGCGCCCGCGCACGGATCAGCGCCGCGATGTCGAGGATCAGCACGATCTTGCCGTCGCCCAGCACGGTGGCGCCGGCGATGCCGCGGATGCCCGCCAGCTGCGGCCCGAGCGGCTTCACGACGATCTCGCGCGCCCCCAGCATCTCGTCGGTGAGCAGCGCCGTGGGTCGGTCTCCGCTGCGCACCAGGATCGCGGGCACCGAGCCCGTTTCCGGCGGCGGCGAGGCGTAACCCTCGACCAGCGAGCCGATGTGCTCGAAGTGGTACTCGTCCTCGCCATAACCGAAGGGGATCGAGTGCGGCCCGAGGTAGCGCGGCAGTTCGCTGGCATGCACGCGTACCACGCCCTCGACGGCGGGCAACGGCAGCGCGTACCACTCCTCGCCGGCGCGCAGCACGAGCGCCTGGGTGATAGCGCGGGTGAACGGCAGCCGGATCTCGAACACAGCGCCCTGCCCCGGCTTGCTGTAGACCTCCAGCGAGCCACCCAGCTGGCGCACCTCGCTGGCCACGACGTCGGTGCCCACGCCGCGCCCGGCGCCCTGGGTTAATTGCTGCGCGGTGCTGAAGCCCGGCTTGAGGATCACCTCGGCCGCCTCGGCCTCGCCGAATTTCTCGTCGTGGCGCACCAGGCCCATGGCCAGCGCCTTGCGATGGATCGCGGCGACGTCGAGCCCGCGCCCGTCGTCGGCCACTTCGACCACCACCTCGGCGCCTTCGCGGCGCACGCTGACGGTCACACGCCCGGATTCCGCCTTGCCGGCGGCGAGCCGTTCTTCAGGCGGCTCGAGGCCATGGATGATGGCGTTGCGCAGCAGGTGCTCCAGCGGCCCGAGCATCCGGTCCATGATCTGGCGATCCAGCTCGGCGGTCCCGCCGACCACCTGCAATTCGGCGCGCCGCCCGTACTCCGAGGCGACCTGCCTCACGAGGCGCGACAGGCGCTGCGCATGACGGTTGAAGGGCACGAGGCGCGTGCGCATCAGGCCGTCCTGCAGCTCGCTCACCGCGCGCGACTGCTGCACGATCAGGCTCTCGGCGTCGCGGATGCGCTCGCCGATCAACTGCTGGATGCTGCCCACGTCGCTGGCGGTTTCGCCGAGCGCACGCGATAGCTGCTGGATCATGGAGTAGCGGTCGAGCTCGAGCGGGTCGAAGTCGCCGCGCCCATCCATGTCGCCCTGGTGGCGATGGATGATCTGCGTCTCTGTCTCGATGTCCATCTTGCGCAACTGGTCACGCAGGCGGATCACCGTGGCCGAGAGCTCCTCGAGGTTGAACTGGACGGCGCCAAGCTGCTCCTCGAGGCGCGAGCGG
>Ga0102941_1000478_pt1 | contig 18586 bp, 13 predicted proteins | sample SalPonR2_C_D2_MG_FD_79281 | JGI IMG/M metagenome (GOLD analysis project Ga0102941, IMG submission 79281) | Salt pond soil microbial communities from South San Francisco under conditions of wetland restoration - Salt Pond MetaG R2_C_D2_MG | ecosystem: Environmental > Aquatic > Marine > Intertidal... | reverse complement strand
TCACATTACTAGTTTATTAAAAAATAAAGGTGCTGATATTTTTATTGGCCATAATGAAGATAATATAAATGAAGTTGAATTAGTAGTTTATTCTTCTGCTATAAGTAATGACAATCCTGAATACAAAAAAGCTCTAAAGAAAAATATCCCTTTGATGGAAAGAGCTGTCTTTTTAGGAGAATTAATGAAAGATTATTATAAATCTACAGCTATTTCAGGAACTCACGGCAAAACTACTACCACAGGAATGCTAGCAAATATCATGATGGAAACTGATATAGATCCTACTATTCTTTTAGGAGGAGAATATCAAGCTATGGATGGTAATATAAGATTAGGAAATAAAAATTACTTTTTAACTGAAGCTTGTGAATATAAGAAAAATTTCATAAACTTCAATCCATATATAGGTGCTGTACTAAACATAGAAGAAGACCATCTTGATTATTTTAAAAATTTAGATGAGATAAAAAAAGCTTTTGTTGAATTTGCTCAGAATATTCCAGACTTTGGTTTTTTAGTATACAACGCTGATGACAACAATCAAAAAAAATTATACGATAATATAAGCTGCAATTTAAGATCATTTGGTGTTAATAAAGGAGCATATGCAAGAGCTATAGATATTAAATTCACGCCATATCCATCTTACGATCTTTTCATACAAGGAGAAAAAATCTGCCACATAAAACTAAAAGTACCCGGTATGCATAATATCTATAATTCTCTAGCAGCTGCTAGCTGCGCCTATATATCAGGAGCTGCTAACTGTACTATTAAAAATGGATTGGAAAAATTTTCCGGTACTAAAAGAAGATTTGAATATAAAGGAAATTACAAAAATAGAATATTAATAGATGACTATGCACATCATCCAACTGAAATTAAAGCTACTTTAGATTCAGTATCGAAATTAACTGAGGGAGATGTACTTGTAGTATTCCAACCTCATACTTACTCAAGAACAGAGAAATTAATGAAGGAGTTTTCAAAGTCTTTTTCTTCAGCAAAGAAAGTAGTTATCATAGACATATACGCAGCTAGAGAAAAAAACGACGGCAATGTATCATCGATAGATCTAGTTGAAAATTTAAAACAAAATAATATTGATGCTGTGTATAAAGAGAATTTCGAAAAAGCAGCAAAATATTTGATAGATAATTCCTCTTCTAAGGACATTATAATAACTATGGGCGCTGGTGATGTTTACAAGGTTGGCGATATCATTACAAATCTTTAATATAGTTTAATATAAGAATAAGATTATTATGTATTTTATATGAAATAAAAAATCAAGGCGACTTGCTAAGAAATCGCCTTGATTTTTTTATTCGAAATCGAATTTATAATCTAAAGAAAATCTATCTCTTAATTCAATTAATTGTTCTCTCAAGACCTTATTTAAAGGTGCTCCTTTATTCTCTCTTTCTTTCCATGCTATATACTCTTTTTCCCCTGCCGTAAAAATTCTTCTGGCTCCTGGCATCTTTTTAGAATTTCTCAACTGTCTAAGAATTTCTCCCGTTGTTTTTTTAAATTCTTCTGCTTCAATAAAATTTTCTACGTTGATTGCAATAAAGAAATGACCTAAGTGATAAGGTTGTTTTTTTCCAGCTGTATCATATCCAGACAAAGCTTTTAAAAATATGCCTCCCTGTAAAGCTGATGATAGTATCTCTACAACTGTTGCATAGCCATAACCTTTATATCCTGCTAGTTCTTCTCCTATACCTCCTAAGGGTGATAAGGCTGCATTTCCACTAATCAAATCTTTGAGTATCTCCTCTGTATCTGTTCTTGCTGATCCATCTCTTCCTATAACCCAACCTGCAGGAGTTTCTTTACCTTCTCTGGCAAGTTTTTCAATTTTACCTCTTTGAGATATGGATGTAGCACAATCTAATAAAAATGGGAATTTTTCATCTGTTGGCATTCCAATTGTCAAAGGATTTGTACCTATCATATTTTCTACTCCAAAAGTTGGAGCAATAGATGGTCTTGCATTGGTTCCGGTAATACCTATCATATTTTCATCAACGGCCATCAAAGGGTAATATCCTGCAAATCCGTAATGAGATGAGTTTCTTACTACCACCATACCCATACCATACTCTTTAGCTTTATCAATTGCCATATTCATGGCTTTTTTCGATATTACGTGACCTATACCATCATTACCATCTAAAACGGCTGTGGTTGGGCTTTCTTTGACTATTTCTACTTTGGTTTTTACATTTAGAATGCCATCATCTATTCTATCTACATATATTGGTTTGAATCTACCAATTCCATGAGAATCTATACCTCTTTTATCCGCATTAATTAATACATCCGCTACAATAGATGCATCTTCTTTCGGTACATTCATTCTAATAAAAACATCTGTCATAAATCTTTCTAAAATATCAAATTCTATCCAAGTTGTTTTGTCTTTCATAATTCACCTCTTATTTTTGTTTTAATTTTATATCAAGATTTATTATTTATCAAATTATTATATTATTACCATTATTACTCCAATAATTGCTATTAAAACAGACAATGCGTATAGTATTTTTTCAGCTGCATCGTCTCCAAGTTTTTTTCTCATAAATTTAACCTTGAAGTTATTCCACACAAAGTGAGGTTTTGAATTTGTCCACATAAAAAGAAATCCAGCATATATTATAATAATAAATCCTATGATTTTGTAAGGGTCCATATTAATACCTCCTATCATATTCTTATTTTATTTATACCCGGATTTCATACTTTAATACCTATCTATAATTGAAATTGGATTAACTCTTCCACTTTTTCTAATATTTTATCTTCTATTAACAAATTCTCACATTTATTAATATCCTCATAAAGTTCTCTATCTTCAGTAAGCATAGATATTTTGTTTCTAATTACATTATATGCTTTTTTTGTTCCTTTTCCTAAACCCTTATTTCCTCTTAGATCTACTCCTTGACAAGCACACATCATCTCCATAGCTAAAACCCTTCTTGTATTTTTCATTATTTCCATAGCTTTTCTTGCTCCTATTGTTCCCATAGATACATGGTCTTCTTGATTTGCAGAAGATGGAATACTATCAACGCTTGCAGGATGAGCAAGGGTTTTATTTTCTGATACTAAAGAAGCTGCAGAATATTGAACTATCATAAATCCATTGTTCAAGCCTCCTTTTTCAACTAAAAATGCCGGGAGTTTACTTAATGAAGGATTAACCAACCTTTCAAGTCTTCTTTCCGAAATATTTGCAAGTTCAGCTAAAGCTATACTCATAAAATCAAAGGGTAGAGCAACAGGTTGACCGTGGAAATTTCCTCCAGATATTCCTGTTTCATCAAAAATTATAGGATTATCTGTTACTGAATTTATCTCTATTAAAACCTTCTCTTTTATATAATTTAATGCATCCTTGCTAGCCCCATGTACTTGTGGAGTACACCTAAGAGAATAAGCGTCCTGTACTCTTATTTCTCCTTGTTCAGTTGTCATTTTACTACCATCCAATAGATTTAGCAGGTTTTCTGCAGTATCTTTCTGGCCTTTATGAGGTCTAACCTCATGTACTCTTTTATCTAGAGCTGTAATTATTCCGTTTTGAGCTTCAAAAGATAATGCAGCTGCTAGGTCTGCTAATTTTGATAATTTTATTCCGTCATATAAGGTTAAAGAACCTACCGCAGTCATAACTTGTGTCCCATTAATTAAGGCCAATCCTTCTTTAGATGTTAATTCTATAGTTTTTATACTGGATATCTCCATTCCTTCTTTTCCAGAGTATATTTTGCCTTGGTATTCTACTTTTCCCAATCCTATCATGGGTAGTACCATATGAGATAAAGGTGCTAAATCTCCGCTAGCTCCTAAGGAACCCTTTTCCGGAATCAAAGGATGCACCTGTTTATTTATCATCTCAATCAAAGTTTCTACGGTTGATAGTCTTATTCCTGAGTAACCTTTAGATAAAGCATTTACTCTCAAAAGCATTATTGCTCTTACAATATCTCTAGAAAAAAAATCTCCAGCACCTACTGCATGAGTTATTATTAAGTTTTTTTGAAGTAGTTTAGATTCTTCTTTGGAAATTATTACATCACTAAATTTACCAAATCCAGTATTTATTCCGTATATTTTTTTATCATTTTCTAAAAAATAATCTACCTTTTTTCGAGATTCTTTTATTTTGATAGTTGCTTCTTTTTTTAAGTTTACCTTACAGTTTTTTCGGGCTACTTTTACAAGTTCTTCCAAAGTTAAACTGTTTCCATCAATTAGTATATTTTTCATATTAACTCCTTTCAAAAAACAAAAAGACAAATCAGGACTGGGTTACAGTCCAAATTTGCCTCCTAATATCTAATTTCTTTAGGCTATTTAGTTTAAATATATTCTATTACAAAACCTCTAATTAGTCAATTAAATAGGTTGTATACCCATCCCTATTGCTTCATGCTCGAAACCGTGTCTAGGAGATCCTATTTCTCCGTAGAGTACAACTGAAAGCCAGCTTCCTGATGATTTATCCCCTGCTATTAGATTTCCTCTAACTAAGGTAAATACCAACCCTGTACTTCTTAAAACTTCTCCTAGTTCTACATGTCCTCTACAATATCCTGTAAAGGCTTCCATGGTAGCATGATAAAGTGCATGCTCTTCTCTATAATTTTCTCTGATGAAATCTTTTCTCATAGCTGCTGTTTCTATTGCTGCTATAATATTTTTAGAATCCATAGAACCAGCTTGTCCTGTTAAAATATGATAGTTTTCTTTAGAATATTTTTCTATTAATATATTTTTTTCTTCATCATTAGCTATAGATATACTTAAAGCTATTTTTCCTATTCCTTCTTTTCTCATTTTATCACCATATTTATTATACTACTTTAAAGGTGATTTATTCAATATTTCTTTTTCTTTTTCAATTGCCATCTCTTCTAAATTTTCTACTACTTTTCTAGTTTTATCTACGTAGTCTTCATCTTTTATGGAATTTAAGTTTATTTTTACATTAAGCAATGCTGAAAGCACTGCTGTTCTAGCCAACATTGCTGATACCAAACCATCTGTTACTGCATTTTTATTACCCTTTTCAACAACTATCTCAGCTAAAGGCATTATTTCAAAGGCTTCCTTTGCAATTTCCAAAGGTACTTCCGCTGCTATTATTAAACCTTTTTGTATAGTTTTCTTTCTATATTCTTTTTCTTCTTCACTGCTTTTAGGTAATTTAAATCCCACCATTACCTTATCAAATGCCTCACAATCTTTTTCTATATTATCAAGCATATTTGTTCTTATCATTTCAGCTTTATCTACTATTAGTTTCATTTCTTCTTCTACATCTTTATAATTTTTTTTCCCTACTGTGAGATTTGCAACCATTTCTGACAAAGCTGCTGCTAAAGCTCCACTATAAGCCGCTATACTTCCTCCACCAGGTACTGGTTGACTTGAAGCCGTTTCTTTTGAAAATTCTTCTAATGTTTTATTTTTCATCATACCCTCCTTAGTTTTTTTGTACTATTTCACCATCTTTTATAACGGTTTTTACAATATTAACACCTACATGATAAGGTAAAAATTTATAAGACGGATAATCTAATATTAAAATGTCTGCTTTTTTACCAGGGTCTATACTGCCGGCTTCAGCTACTCTATCTAAAGCTGCAGCACTATTTATAGTAAGAGCTGTAAGTATTTCTTCCGGCGATAGGTTCATATATAAGGCTGATAATGCAATTATCAGTGGTATAGAGTTTGTAAAACTACTACCTGGATTTAAGTCGGTAGCTAATGCTACAGCACAACCTCTATCAATCATTTTTCTACCATCAGCATACTCTTCTTTCAAACAAAATGCAGTCCCGGGAAGAAGTGTTGATATTACTCCTTTTTCAGCCATATCTTTGATACCTTTATCAGAGACTTGCAATAAATGGTCAGCTGATACTGCTCCCATTTCTGCTGCAAGTTCTGCTCCTCCTAATTGTACAATTTCGTCTGCATGGAGCTTAAGTTTTAGTCCCATACCTTTTGCTGCAGTGAGAAATTTTCTAGATTGTTCTATGTCGAATACTCCTTTTTCACAGAAAATATCTGCAAATTCTGCCAAATTGTTTTCCACAACTTTCGGTAAAACTTTTTTTATTTGAAAATCTATAAATTCATCTTCTTTTGTCTTGTATTCCTCTGGTACTGCATGTGGACCGAGAAAGGTGACAGCAATATCAATTGGATGGTCTTTTTTTATTTCTTTCATAGCTTTAAGCTGTTTGATTTCTGTTTTTAAATCCAACCCATATCCGCTTTTTCCTTCTACTGTTGTAACTCCAAATTTAAGCATAGAATCCAGTCTTCTTCTCCCAGATTCTACCAATTCTTCTAAGGAGGCTTTTTGAGTAGATTTAACGGTACTTATAATACCTCCACCTCTTCTCATAATATCCATATAGTCGTCTCCTCTTAGTCTCCAAGAGAATTCTTCTTCTCTATATCCTCCAAAGACAAAATGAGTATGAGAATCTATAAATCCGGGTATTACACTTTTACCTTGAGCATCAATTACTATATAATCTTCTTTATTATATTCTTTTAGTATATCCTTTTCTTTTCCAACTGCTTTTATCTTGTCATTTTCTATAACTACTGCTCCATTTTCTATGACTCCGATATTCTTCATATCTTTACCAAATTTAGGTTCATATCCAGAGCAGGTAACTAGTTCAGATGTATTTAAAATCATTTTTTTGTTCATATTTTCACCACCTTGGGTATATTATAACATTAAAGTCTTGTTTCTAAAACTTGATCTATTTTAAAGTCTTCTAATCCTAAGTAGTATTCTGCTGTATCTACTAATGCTGCCATAGGAACAAGTCCTATTATTTCACTTCCTAGTACATTAACACCATATCTTTTACACTCCATCTTAACAGTTTCGAATACTCTATAAATAGCTGTTTTTGTATAGTCCGTTAGATTCATAGATACCTGTACTATATTCCTATCTTCCAATTCTATACCTATTGATTTACAATATCTAAATCCTCCGTTTATATGTCTAATCTGTCTTGCTATTTTATTTGCAATGTCTAAATTATCTGTATCTAAGTTTATGTTGTATGCTACCAAAGGCATTCTAGCACCTATTGCTGTTACTCCTGCTGTAGGGTGAACTTTATCTGGTCCAAAATCTGGTTTCCATTCTTCGTCTTCCATTTTTTCGGACATTTTTTCAAACTGTCCTTTTCTAATCTTAGCTAAATTTGATCTATGAGATGCTGAAGCTGATTTTTCATATAAAAAGAAGGGAAGGTTATGCTTTTTAGAAGCTTCTTCTGCTACCTCTTTGGCTAATTTATCTGCTTCTTCTACAGTTACATTTCTTATAGGTATAAAGGGTACTACATCTACTGCTCCCATTCTTGGATGCTGTCCTTCGTGTTTTGTTAAATCTATTAATTCAACTGCCTTTTGTATTGCTTGAAGTACAGCTTCTTTTAACTCTTCAGGCTCTCCTACTACAGTAACCACACATCTGTTATGATCTTCATCATTACTGTAATCTAAAAGTTTAACGCCTTTTTTTCCTCTAAATGATTCTACGATTTTTTCTATTTTATCTAAATCTCTTCCTTCACTAAAATTTGGTACACATTCTAAAATTCTTTCCATTTTGATCCTCCTATTTTTACAAAGATAATGACAGAATCTTTTGACTCTATCACTATCTTTTTGTAATTATTCTAAATTTCTTTTTTAAAATTATTAAATGTTTTTTCTATTAAGTTATCATCTGCTACATATGGTATCGTAATATGATCTTTTCCTTGGAATTTTTTATTGTATTGGGATGCTGTATCTATTGAATTTTCACATCTAGCCCAGTTTCTTCGCGCAACTCCTACCATTGCATCCCAAGGTATTGAATTAATTAATATTTCATCTACTCTTTTGCTACCGTCTAATACCATACCGAAGCCACCATTTATAGCTTTACTAATTCCTACTCCACCGCCATTGTGTAATGCTACTAAGCTCATTCCTCTTGCAGCATTTCCTGCAAAACAATGTACAGCCATATCAGCAGTTATATTACTTCCGTCTTTTATATTGGAAGTTTCTCTGTATGGTGAATCAGTGCCACCGGTGTCGTGATGATCTCTTCCCAACATTACCGGTCCTATTTCTCCATCTCTTACCATCTTGTTAAATTTAAGGGCTATATCTCTTCTCCCTAAAGCATCCTGGTATAAAATTCTAGCTTGGGTTCCAACAACTAATTTATTTTTTTCAGCATCTCTTATCCATACGTAATTATCTCTATCTTGACCTCTTCTATTTGGATCTATTGCATCCATTGCCGCTTTATCCGTTTTAATTAAGTCTTCGTGATTACCACTTAAACAAACCCATCTAAATGGTCCGTATCCGTAATCAAAAAGCATAGGTCCCATTATATCTTCTACATAAGATGGAAAAACAAAGCCTTCACTTGTATCTTTACCATTTTTAGCTATTTCTTTAGCTCCTGCATCAAATACTGCTCTCATAAAAGCATTTCCATAGTCAAAAAAGTAGGTTCCCTTATCTACTAATTTTTCTATAAGCTTAAAATGTTTAATAAGACTTTTATCTACATGTTTTTTGAATTCTTCTTTGTCTTTTTTTAGAAGCTCTGTTCTTTCTTCAAAAGATAGTCCTTGAGGACAATATCCACCGTCATAAGGAACGTGACAAGAAGTTTGATCTGATAAAAGTTCTATTTTAATATCATTATCTACTGCATACTCCAGTAAATCTACTATGTTTCCTTCAAAGGCAATTGACATAGGTTCTTTTTTATCTATATATTCATCAGCTAGTTCAAATGCTTCTTGCAAACTGTCCGTAGATTTCGAAACCCATCCTTGTTCTATCCTTGTTTTAATTCTAGATTTATCTACTTCTGCAATAATACCTACACCGTTAGCAATTTCTACTGCTTTAGCTTGTGCTCCACTCATACCACCTAATCCTGAAGATACAAATAAATGTCCTCTTATATCTCCATCTTCAGCGACACCGAGTTTCAGTCTCCCAGCATTTAGTAATGTATTGAAGGTACCGTGCACTATTCCTTGAGGTCCTATATACATCCAACCCCCGGCAGTCATCTGACCATAGCTTGATACTCCCATAGCAGTTGCTTTCGACCAGTCTTTTGGGTTATCAAACATACCTATCATTAGACCATTTGTAAGTATTACTCTAGGACTTTTTTTATTAGATTTAAACAGTCCTACCGGATGTCCAGACATCACTACTAGTGTTTGTTCATTAGTTAATTTTTCTAAATATTTTTTGATTAATCTGTACTGCATCCAGTTTTGGCAAACCTGTCCTGTTTCTCCATAGGTAACAAGCTCATAAGGATAAAGGGCAATATCAAAATCCAAGTTATTTTCAATCATAACCTGCATTGCTTTTCCTTCTACACACTTGCCCTTATATTCATCGATAGATTTACCCTTAATTCTTCCTTCCGGTCGATATCTATACCCATATATTCTTCCCATTGTCATTAATTCTTCTAAAAATTCCGGAGCTAATTTTTCATGATGTTCTTCTGGTATATATCTTAAAGCATTTTTTAGGGCTAGTTTTATCTCCCTATCTGTCAATGTAAGCTCTCTCTTTGGTGCTCTTCTATATTCAGGGTCGAATCCAGGATGTTCAGGTAATTCTGAATCTAATTTAATCGTCATTGAATTAGAAATATCAATATTTTTTAACATGACAATCCTCCTTTAATTTATTATATTTTTATATTTTAATTATATATATCTAACGTCTATAAAACGTCTAAAAAAAGAAATAGCCGATTAACTTCATCGACTATTTTTGTATAATTTTTTTATTGAGCTTTCATTCGCTTCACATATGCCTCTTTCAGTTATTATTCCTGATACATATTTTGAAGGAGTTACATCAAAACCAAAATTTTTCGCTTTGCTTTCCTTCGGAGTAAGTAGTACCTTAGTAATTTTACCTTCAGAAAGACCTTGTATGTATTTTACCTCTTCTCCATCTCTTTCTTCAATAGGTATATTCTTTAGCCCATCTGATATTTCCCAGTCGATTGTAGATGATGGTAATGCTGCATAAAATGGTATTTTATTATCATAGGCTGCCAAGGCTTTTAAATATGTTCCGATTTTATTTGCAACATCTCCTGTATATGTGGTACGGTCTGAACCTACAATTACCACATCAACTAATCCATTTTGCATTAAATATCCACCAACATTATCTGCAATTACCGTATGATCTACACCATGGTTTCCTAATTCCCAGGCTGTTAGTCTTGCCCCTTGATTTCTTGGTCTTGTTTCATCTACCCATACATGAATCTTTATCCCCTTATCGTAAGCTTCGTATATAGGTGAAGTAGCCGTACCGTAATCAACAAAAGCAAGCCATCCAGCATTGCAGTGAGTGAGAATATTCACAGTATTTTTATTCTTTTCTTTACTTATGTTTTCAATGATTTTGCTTCCATATTCTCCAATTTTTTTGCAGTTGATCTCATCTTCATAAGCTATATTTTTAGCCTCTTCTTTTATTGTCTCCAGTAGTTCTTTTTTTGTAATGGGTTTTTCTATATTCTTAATTTGTCTTTTTAGAGCATACTCTAAATTTACAGCAGTCGGCCTTGTTTTTCTCAGATTTTCAATATCTGATAGTATTATTTTTTTATAATTATCTGAAGATAAATCTTTTTTGAAATGTTGTAAAGCAGATAAATATACCCCGTATCCTGCTGCTGCACCAATAAGCCCAGCTCCCCTTAAGTGCATATCTTTTATTGCTAGGGCCATTTCTTCAGCTGATTGTATCTTTTCTATAACAAATTCATGAGGCAAATATCTTTGATCTATGATTTTGATAAATCCTTCTTTTTCCATCCATATAGTTTTGTACCTTTTATTATTTACAAGCATATAAAAAACCTCCTAATATCTTCATTATATTTTAATTAGGAGGCTTTTATCAAGTTTTTATTTAATTAATGCTATTAATTCTTGAGATTCCACCTGCTGTCCTTCTTTTACATATATTTCTTCTATTTTCCCTTTTAGGGTTGCAATTATTTTTGTTTCCATTTTCATTGCTTCTATTACTGCGACAGGTTGATTCTCTTCTACTTCTTCATCTTCTTCAACTAATATTTTCACTAATTTACCTGGAATATTAGCCCCAATTTCTTTAAGATTATCTGGATCAGCTTTTCTTTTTTCTTCTTTTACTATTTCATCTTTTATACTTTTATCTTTTATTCTTACAACTCTTCTATTTCCATTTATTTCAAAAGCTACATCTCTGTATCCCTCATCATCTAGTTTTCTAACTTCCACCAGTTTCACTACCATTATTTTACCTTCAGCTATTTTAATTTCACAGGTTTCACCTTCTTCAAGACCGTGAAAATATATATCACTACCCATACTGGAGAAATCACCTACATTTTCTCTGTATTTTAAATAATCTTCAAAAACTTTTGGATAGAGAGCATAACTTAAAATATCCTGTTTGTTAGAATCAATATTATGTTTTTCATCAAGTTGACTTTTGATTTTATCAAATTCTTCATATTTAAGTAGTTCCCCAGGCCTTACTGTTATAGGTTTTTCATCCTTAAGAACTAATTTTTGGAGTCTTTTTGGAAACCCTCCTTGAGCTTGTCCCATCATTCCCTTGAAATATGAAACTACCGAATCAGGAAAATCTTGTCCTTTGGCTTTTTCATAGATATTTTCAGGTGTATAGTTATTTTGCACCATAAATATAGCCATATCTCCTACCACTTTTGAAGAGGGTGTTACTTTAATAATATCTCCAAGCATAAAATTCACTTTTTTGTACATCTCTTTTACTTCTTTAAATTTATGTCCTAATCCGAAACTTTCAACTTGAGGCTTTAAGTTTGAGTACTGACCACCGGGAATCTCATATTTATAAATTTCTGCAGTTCCTGATTTTAAATCTGATTCAAATTGATTGTAAACAGGACGGACACTATTCCAGTAATCAGATATGGCCTGTATCTTATCTAAATCCAATCCTGTATCTCTATCTGTATTCTTAAGAGCTGCTGCTACAGAGTTGAGAGCTGGCTGGCTGGTAAGTCCCGACATACTATTAAAAGCTGTATCTACAATATCTACTCCTGCATTAGCAGCCATAAGCAATGTAGCTACTCCATTTCCACTAGTATCATGTGTATGTAGATGTATAGGTATTTCTATCTCGTTTTTTAATGCCTTAATTAATTTTTCTGCTGCTAAAGGCTTAAGTAATGCGGACATATCCTTTATTCCTAAAATATGGGCCCCTGATTTTTCTAAACTTTTAGCCATGTTTACGTAGTATTTAAGTGAATATTTATCTCTACTTTGGTCTAAAATATCTCCTGTGTAACACATACACGCTTCTGCTATTTTACCTTGATTTAGTACTTCGTCTATAGATACCTCCATACCTTTAACCCAATTGAGAGAATCAAATATTCTGAAAACATCTATGCCACTTTTAGATGATTCTTTGACAAAATCCCTAATTACATTATCAGGATAATTTTTATAACCTACACCGTTAGACCCTCTTAGGAGCATTTGGAATAATATATTGGGAACTTCTTTTCTTAACTTCTCCATTCTTTCCCAAGGAGATTCTTTTAAAAATCTGTAGGACACATCAAAGGTTGCTCCACCCCACATTTCTATAGAAAATAAATCAGGAGCTAATCTTGCTACAGCAGGTGCAATTTTTACCATATCTACAGTTCTCATTCTTGTAGCCATCAATGACTGATGAGCATCTCTCATTGTTGTATCCGTTAAGAGCAATTTACTTTGGTTTTTAATCCATTTGCTTATACCTTTCGGGCCTTCTCTGTCAAAGATATTTTTTGTTCCTTCTTTTATTATATTTTTATTGTATTTAGGTACTCTTGGAACATCAAACTGGGGCTTTACTCCCCTTGTTTCGTTAACTACTTTTTCCCCTATATATTTAATTACTCTTAGCTCAGAATCTCTTCCTCCCCTGATCTCAAAAAGTTCAGGATTATCAGAAATAAAACCTGTATCACACATGCCTTTCTCAAAGGTTTCATGATTAAGTACATTTAATAAAAATCCAATATTAGTTTTAACTCCTCTTACATTGAATTCTCTAAGAGCTCTAGAGGATTTGTTTCTCGTGTCTTTGAAAGTTCTACCCCTCGATGTCACTTTAACTAAAAGACTATCATAATAAGGGCTTATTACAGCTCCTGTAAATCCGTTTCCACCATCTAATCTAATACCTAATCCCGAACTAGATCTATAAACATCAATAGTTCCGGTATCTGGAGCAAAATTATTAGCTGGATCTTCAGTCGTTACTCTACATTGAATCGCATAACCATGCTGTTGAACATCTTCTTGAGATTTTATGCCTATCTCTTCAGAATCTAATGAGTAACCTTCAGCTATCAATATCTGTGATTGCACTATATCTATTCCTGTAACTTCTTCCGTTACCGTATGTTCCACCTGTATTCTCGGGTTCATCTCAATAAAATAGTGTTCACCATATGAATCAACTAAAAACTCAACGGTTCCAGCACTTCTGTAGTTTACAGATTTTGCGATTAAAAGAGCATCTTGACATATTTTTTGTCTCTTTTTTTCATCTATACATAGAGCCGGAGTAAATTCTATTATTTTTTGATGTCTTCTTTGAATTGAACAATCTCTTTCAAATAAATGTACGATGTTTCCCTGTTTATCACCTAATATTTGCACTTCAATATGCTTAGGTTTTTCCAAATATTTTTCAATAAAAATATCATCAATTCCAAAGGCTTTTTTCGCTTCATTTTTAGCACTGTTAAATTCATCAATAAGTTCTTCTTCTTTTCTTACTATTCTCATACCTCTACCGCCACCACCGGCAGATGCTTTAAGAATAACTGGATATCCGCAGTAATCTGCAAATTCCTTTGCATCATTGTTGTTTCTTACAGCTTTTTCTACTCCAGGTATAGTTGGAACCCCTACCTGATTTGCGACTTTCTTGGATTTGATTTTATCTCCCAGTTTATCCATCATTTCATGGTTAGGCCCTATAAACTCAATTCCAAACTCTTTACATTTTCTAGCAAATTCTACATTCTCAGATAAAAATCCGTAACCAGGATGTATTGCATCTACACCTTTTGAAATTGCTAAGTTTATTATTTCATCTATATCTAAATACGCATCTACTGGTCCTTTATTTTTTCCAATCTGATAAGATTCATCTGCCTTAGTTCTGAAAAGAGAATTCTTATCTTCTTCAGAATATATAGCCACAGACCTAATGCCCATTTCTTTACAAGTTCTAAAAACTCTTATGGCTATTTCCCCTCTATTTGCTACTAAAATTCTTTTAAATTTTTTCATTTTATTACACCACCTATTTCACTTTAGAATATAGCATAACAAAATTAAATTAATATTTCAAGCTTATTTATTTATTTATTTAATTTTATTTATATATTTCTTTTCTCTATGTTGTTAGTGCTTATTTTTAAAACTCGTGTCCGCATAAATAAAACACCTAAGATGAGTTCAATCTAGGTGTTCACTTAATTTATTAAGGTTTTATTCATAAATAGTTATATTTATTATTTGATAAATTCAGTTATATTTTTTCTATACCTAGCTGGTACAAATTGAAACTGTGATTTTAAATTTTTTCTATCTTCAATGCTTATAGACTTAAAGTATTCTTTCCACATTGCTTCATACTTTTCTTCAACATCACTAAATTTACTGTAAAACTTCTCATTAATATTTGTAATATACCATTGATTTTTATTGTATATTCCTGCTTTAAATCTTTTATCATCAAATATAATGAAATTTTCACTTTTAAATCTATCTACAAAATGGGGCATTATCAATTCTACTATATCATTATCAGGAGAAATATTAGCAAAAAGTATCCCATTTAAATCTTTAAATCTTAAAATACCTAGGAATCTGTGTTTTTCCTTTGATACTTTATCGTAAATTTTCTGGATTGGAAGGGTATCTTCATGGGAATAAAGTTGTGTTATATTCCCTTTCTTTAAGCCTAGATCAATAAATTTTAATATAAAGTCTTCTTTATTAGCTTCCTTCGATAGATAAGCATAATAAATTAACTTTAAAGCTGATTTTGAAATTACATCTGAAATAAACTCCTCCATTTTTTTAGAAAATTCTTCATTTGATTTTACTATTTTATAATCAGATATCATAGATTTTTGGTATAAATTTTTTGTGAAAATTCCTGTAGTTTTTTTATATTTATAATTAATATATAGTGCCGTCATTAATCCCTTATATGTACCATCGTATAGATAATCCATAAAACCTCCTAAAAAAATGATAACTGCCTATCTTTATCATCCTCACCGAGTTTATACTTTATAATCTCCGGATTAACTTCTATTCCTCCAAAGTATCTTCCATCACAAGTAAGAAAATATTTTGCTCTTTTTAAAACTACTCCCATTTTTTTAAGATTATCATATTTAATCTTAAAAAAATTCCTTTCCTTAACTATTCTTTGTGCAGATTTTGGCCCTATCCCTGGAATCCTAAGTAGTTCCTTGTAAGATACTTTATTCACTTCCTTTGGAAATAGATGAATGTTATTCAGTGCCCAGTTTATTTTAGGGTCAAATTGAAGGTCGAAGTTTCTATTTGTTTCCGAAAGAAGTTCATCAGCTCTGAATTTATAAAATCTAAGAAGCCAATCTGCTTGATACAATCTATGTTCCCTTTTTAACGGTGGCTTTGTATTTACAGCTGGCAGCAAGGAATTTTGTACTACAGGAATATATGCTGAATAAAAAACTCTTTTAAGATTAAATCTATCGTATAAATTCTGGCTTGTTTTCAACAATTGATAATCACTGTCCTGGGTAGCTCCTACTATCATTTGAGTAGTTTGTCCTGCTGGTAAAAACTTTTTTGAAGTTTTATATCTGCTGTTTTCTTCTTTATTTTCCATAATTTGATTATTTAAATTTTTCATAGGTAATAATAGATTTTTAGTGCTTTTTTGAGGAGCTAAAAGCTTTAAACTTTTTTTGCTAGGCAACTCTATATTAATACTTAATCTATCTGCTAAAAAACCAATTTTGGACATTAAATCTTTAGAAGTATTAGGTATTCCTTTAACATGAATATATCCGGAAAATCCATATTTAAACCTGAGTATTTCTAAAGATTTACATATTTTTTCAGTTGTATAATCAGGTGTTTTGTCAACAGCTGAAGATAAAAAAAGACCTTCTATATAATTTCTCCTGTAAAATTCATATGTAATCTTTGCGATTTCTTCAGGTAAAAAAGAAGCTCTTTCTATATCATTGCTATTTCTATTGATACAGTAAGTACAATCGTAAATGCAGTTGTTTGACATTAAAACTTTCAGAAGAGATATGCATCTTCCATCACTAGACCAAGTATGGCATATCCCAAAGGATCTTGAATTACCTATTTTTCCTTTGTTCTTTCTTTCAACACCACTGGATGAACAGGATACATCATATTTTGCGCCTTCTGCCAATATCTTTAATTTACTTATTAATTTTTCCATATAACCACCATAAAGAACGTTTGTTCTATTATAGCATTTTACTACTTATTTGCCAAGTATAATATTGTTCTTCCAATTAATTATCTCTTCTGCAGTCTTTGACGAATCAATATTTTTTAATTTAAGATGATATTCATATTCTTTTGATTTGTTTTGATACATAGAGTCGTAGTAGTTTATCATTAATTCTTTAGCCACAAAATCAAAATCATTTTCTGATACCTTATCTTTTAAGCTTTTAATTTTTTCCTTTGAAACATATTTCTTAAGTCTATCTATACTATTTATAGATTCTTCTTTCCAGTGTTCGTTTTGAATATAATCTTCTCTTAAAACTTCAATTCTTTTTTCTATATCAGCATCAACATATATATGTATTCCAAATTTCATCTTTTCATGAATAAATTTAGGTATAGCAGCCTTGCCTACTCTTCTACTTTCAGCTTCTACAAAAATATAATCATCTAATGCATTATCCATGTAGTTAAACACCTTTGATTCAAAATTTTTCTGGGTACTCTGTTCTCCTAATCCGATTCCACCTAGTAATGATCCTCTATGGTTTGCTGCTCCTTCGAAATCCAGTATTTTTTCTCCCTGTTTTTCAAGTTCTTTTAATATTTCAGTTTTTCCAACTCCAGTATTTCCATGGATGACTATATAATTCATCTTTTCATTTAGATTTGGTAAATTTTCATAGATATACTTCCTGTATTTTTTGTATCCTCCATCTACTTTAATTATATTCATTCCTATAGAAGAAAATGCAGAAGCAAAAAAAGTACTTCTATATCCTCCTCTTGCACAATATGCAGCTATTTGCTTTTCTGAAGTCGACAAGAGTTCATTTATTTGTTCAAAAAAATCCGGAAGTTTTTTAGATACTATCTCTACTCCTAATCTCCTAGCCTCTGTTGAACTTTTCTGCTTATATGCTGTTCCTACTATAGCTCTTTCTTTGTCTGTAAATAAAGGTATATTAATAGAATCTATTATTCTTTCATCTTTGTGTTCTTTTGGACTTCTTACATCTATAAATAAACTATGTTTTTTTAATTTTTCATATGATCTTGTTATTAGCATTCCTACCTCCTATAATAGATTCATTATAACATATCTTCAAAAAGAAAAAAGGTGGTCTTTTAAAGACCACCTTTTTTTAAATTATTAAAGCTTTTATTTTATTATTGAACTAATTCAAAACCTTGATTTGCCCAACCTAATGGTGCATTTGCTCCAACTCCAACTCCTCCGTTAAGAGAAACTGCATCATATCCTAGTAGCTTAAGGATTGCTGTAGTTTGTCCTGCTGTTTGTCCTGAGTAACAATAAACTACAATTTTCTTATCTCTTGGAAGTGTATTAAAGTTTTCTTGCATTCCTTTACCATAAGGCATCAATGTAGCTGTAGGAATATGTCCTTCATTAAAGGCATCTTCTTGTCTAATTGAAAGTACATATATACTATCATCTTCTGCATCAATTAATTCTTTAAGACTAGCTTCACTTACTTTGTAATTCTTGAAAGTAGTATCAGCAACATCTGCTAATCCATTGTAATACTTATCAAAAGCAGCTTGAACTGCTGGAGCTATTTCAGCAACAGCTTCGCCAAATTCGTTAACTTCTGTTTCTATCTGAGCTTCATATCCTTCTACCTTAGATATTCCAAAATTGAATCCTAAGTTTACTGATTTAGCATCAACACCAGCTACTCTCAATGTAGCTACAGCCTGTCCTGCTGTTTGTCCTGAATAGCAATATACATAAACTGTTGTGTCTTGTGGTATGTTAGCTAAATTTTCAGCTATTGCTGGTCCCCAAGGTGCGTTTACAGCCCCTTTTACGTGTCCTTCTGCATATGCATCAGCTTGTCTTATATCAAGTACAAACATATCTTCTTCAGCTGATACTTTTTCTAGAAAATCAG
>Ga0102941_1000477_pt1 | contig 18598 bp, 22 predicted proteins | sample SalPonR2_C_D2_MG_FD_79281 | JGI IMG/M metagenome (GOLD analysis project Ga0102941, IMG submission 79281) | Salt pond soil microbial communities from South San Francisco under conditions of wetland restoration - Salt Pond MetaG R2_C_D2_MG | ecosystem: Environmental > Aquatic > Marine > Intertidal... | reverse complement strand
ATATATTTTTCTAATTAATTATTTAATTTTTCTATTAATTGATCAAATTTTTCCTGCAACTCTGGTTTGGTTGACCAGTTAATATCCTGTCCATCATTCTCTTCTCTGGGTACTATATGCATATGAAAATGGAAAACATCCTGCTCAGCCTTAGCTCCAGAATTACTAAATATTTGAAGGTTATTTACTTCCAACTTCTCTTTATATATATTTGCAATTTTTTTGGTAGCTTTTATAACTGCCACTAATTCTTCTTCAGGAATATCAAATATATCCTGATAGTGATTTTTAGGAATAACCAGGGTATGGTATTCATTTATGGGATTAGTATCAAAAAAAGCATAAACTCTTTTATCTTCATAAACTTTATAAGAATCTATTTCACCTTTAATTATATTACAAAAAATACAATCTTTTTTGTGCATTAATATCTCCTCCAATTATCATAAATTTAAACTTCTTTTTCTTTCCAGGTACCTTTCTGGAACCAGAATATACCTATTATAGCCGAGATAGCATTAGCAATAAGCATACCCCACCAGACTCCATTTATTCCCCAATTTAAATTCACAGATAGAAAATAAGATAGAGGAATTCTCAAAATGATAAGGGCAATAATTGCCAGAATCATAGCTATTAAAGTATTACCTGCTCCTCTAAATCCACTTCCTATTACAAGTCTAATTCCTATAAAACTAAAGGAAAATCCAGCAATTTTTAAAAATGAACTACCTATTTTAACAACTTCTGGATTATTATTAAAAATAGCTATTATCTGTTCAGAAAAAATAAATACTCCAATCCAAATTAAAATTAAAGAAATAAAGGTGATAGCAGTGGCAATCCAGGTACAGCGTTCAGCTCGATCTATTTTATCTGCACCTAAATTCTGACCTACCATAGTTGTTGTACCTCTACCAAATCCTCTAACCGGCATTCTTACTATCGACATTACTCGATGACCTATACCATAAGCAGCAACTGCCATTGTCCCAAAACGCGATATTATCCCCATAAATAAAACAATACTAATTGCTGCCATTGATTTTTCACCTGCAGAAGGAATACCAATTCTAAGAATTTTTTTATACATTTTTAAATCAGGTTTTAAATATTTTTTCTTAATATGTATACCTTTTTTACCGCTAAATAGTAAGTACATCCCAAATAAACCGGCAATAGCTCTGGAGGATATTGTTGCAAGGGCAGCTCCTCTTACACCTAATTCAGGGAAAAATGACCAGCCAAAAATTATAAAGGGGTCTGCAACTATATTAATCAATACTGAAATTATCATCATTTTCATTGGAGTTTTAGTATCTCCAACTCCACGTAAGAGAGCTGAAAATACAAAAAATAAAAACATAAATGGTAAACCAATAAAAAAGATATTTAAATAACCGGTAGCCTGATCCATAATATTTTCAGGAGCACCAATTAAATGTAAAATATTTTCATTAAATAAATATCCGATAAACGATAATATAACTGAAAGAGAAAATATAAACACAAATAACTGAGTTGCGACTTTATCAGCATTTTCGCTTTCTCCAGCACCTGTGTATTGAGCTACCAAAGTAGTTCCAGAAATATTAATTCCTGCTCCTATTGATATAAACAAAAATACAACCGGAAAAGAAATAGAAATAGCTGCAACAGCCTGGGCACTAATCTTTCCCACCCAAAAAGTATCCGCGATATTATATAAAACCTGCATTCCATTTGTAATCATAATTGGCCAGGCTAATTTCATTAAAGTCGAAGTTATTGGTCCATTAATAATTTCTTCTCTATATGACTCTTTTTTTAAAGTACGTAATTTATGGTCCTTATTTTTCATTATATCACACCTCAAAATATTATATATATTATTAAAAAAATACAGTATAAAAACCCTCCTCATTCAAGAGAAGGGTTTGTACTCTTATTCTAAATTATTATAATGATACTTCAAAATGTTACTTCTTATATTTTCAGGAAGTTTTTCTTCATATCTATATTCTTTTAAATTAATCTTATTTGTTGAAAATTCTATTTCATTATCACTTTGATATCCTAATAACTCATTACATAATTCTTCAACTTTTGGAGCTGCTTTTTTATATGGACCACCAGCATTTGACCATACAATTAACCAGATATATATTTTGGGACTAAGACTTTTATAATTAGAATTATCTAATTCGCTTTTTAACTGATCAGAATTATTTCCAAATTTTGAATTTAATTCTTCAATTTTTGCAATTAATTCATTTACTTTATTTTCATCTACATCATCTAATAATTCAATATTTAATTTTTCGGGATTATAATCTTTTCCCTGATCTGCATCATATTTAGTTGCTTCATGTATATTAAATTCATTTGCATTTCTTACTCTTTGATAAGTTTCATCTATTAAAATATGCTTTATTTCTTTTCCAGATTCAATAAATTTATCTACTTTTTTTCTAATATAACTAAAATCTTCATCCTCTTTTTTTCTTATTAAAATTCCATATTCATTACTTTCTTTAAGACCTTTATTAGTAAAATTAGAACTGGTAATTATAATTTTATCCTTATCAAAACAATAAATTTTTGCATTTAATTTTTTTAACATAAATAATTTAGCATTATTATTGGCTAAATTTCTCAAAGCTTCAATACTGGAAGTTTCTGCTTTAAATAACCTTTCATTAAATCTATTAATTATTTTTAGATTAATCTTATCTGTATCAATCTTATTTAATAGATGATCAACTGCCTCTTCACCAATAAATAACCTTTACTTAATTAAATTATTCAATAAAAATCTCTTTTTTCCTTTTTAGATAATACAAAACTTTTAATTATTTAAGTTTTCTAATTAATTTTTCTGTTCTTTTATAATGGGAACCTTCCCAGTATATTTTGTTACAATTTGGACATAGCTTAAAATCATTAAAATACTTTTTAGTTTTTGGTTCAAGTCTGTCTATAATTTCAGATTTTTCAACTTTTATTAATTTATGATTACAATTTATACATCTGGTATTTTCTCCATCATAATAAGCAAACAAATTATATCTATCAAAAACTTCTTTTAACTGTTTTCTGGGAGAATCATAACTTATAAACATTGCCCATTTCACTTCTTTTCTTTTTAATAGCCCATGGTCCCTACTCAAGATAATTCTTTTATCTTTATTTGCAATCTCCACAATTTCTTCATCTGTATAATCATTTCTATACGCTGTATCAAAGTTAAATCTCCGCAAATATTTAGCCAGTTTACCTAAATGAACATCTAAAATAAATGAGAGCTTTCCTTCATATTCTTCTCTCAGTTTTAAACTGTTGGGGATTTTAAAATTATAAAAATGAGGATAAACTGAAAAGAAATCATTTTCTTTAACTAAATAGTTAAAATTTACAGCCTCACCATTCTTTAAAATCATTGCTACTTCAGGATGAGGTATCCCAATAGACTCTATTCTATCTTTAATACTCATTCTCCCTTTATAGTAATGAATATAATGATTTTTAAATGATTTGAGTTTATTATTATTTTCTAAATCAATGAAATTATTCAATTTTCCATAAATACGAAACTTAATAATTTTGATAATATCCCTTCTTTAACTTCTTATTATTTATATTAATTATATATTATTTTCTTATAATTTAAAATAGGTCCCTTTTCAGGGACCATTTTTTATTACTCAAATATTTTATTTGCTTTTTCTTTATAAACCTCAAAATCAGAATTACTGTAAAGAACAAATCTAATTAATTTAAGATTCTTTAATTTATCTACATTATCTTTAACAGTTTTTAAACTAATTTCTGCTGCTTCCTTAATTGGATATCCAAAAGCTCCAGTAGAAATGGCAGGAAAACCAATTGATTCAATTTCATTTTCTTCGGCAATTTCTAAACTATTTTTATAACTTTTATTAAGCAATTCAGCTTCAGGTTTATCCACTCCATAAACAGGACCTAAAGTGTGAATTACATATTCATTAGGAAGATTATGTCCCCCAGTAATAACAGCTTCTCCTACCTGTATAGGTGCAAGAGGTTCACATTCTTTTTCCAGCCCAGGGCCAGCTGCTCGATGAACTGCACCTGCAACTCCGCCACCAATCTTAAGCTGAGCATTAGCCGCATTGACAATTGCCTCCAAATCATTTTGACGCACTATATCTCCCTGAACTAATTCAAGAGTGACATTGTCAATTTTAAGCTTCATTAATTAACCTCCTTTATTTTTAAGCCAATTTCAAAGCAATTTCCATCATATCAGTAAAAGTTTTTTCCCGGGCACCTGCCGATAACTCTTCCCCGCTAATTATTGAATCACTAACTGTTAGAATTGATAATGCATTTACATCATATTTAGCTGCTAGAGTATATAATTCAGCAGTTTCCATTTCTAAAGCCATAACTCCATATTTTGCCCACTTTTTCCAGTGATCAGGATTATCATGATAAAATTTATCCTCACTTAATACATCTCCTACTTTAACTTTAGTACCATTTTCCTGAGCAATTTTATAGGCTTTTAACAAAAGATTAAAATCAGGAGTCGGGGCATAATCCCCACCATTAAATCGTTTTTCATTCATACCAGAAGTAGTGGAGGCACCACCTGCCAGGATTACATCTCTTAATTTTGCATTTTCATTAATTGAACCACATGAACCAACTCGCACTAAATTTTGTACTCCGTAATCTTTAATTAACTCATTGGCATAAATTGAAATAGATGGCATACCCATTCCAGTACCCTGAACAGAAATTTTATTGCCATTATATTTACCTGTATATCCTAACATTCCTCTTACTTCATTATAACATTCTATATCTTCTAGATAATTTTCAGCTATAAATTTTGCTCTCATTGGATCTCCAGGCAATAAAATTGTATCAGCTATTTCTCCCTTTTCTGCACCAATATGAACTGTCATATTAACAACCTCCTCTAAGTTTTTTTCCTTTTTTATATTTCTATAAAATATCTTAAATTCCTTTTTGAAAATATTTTTCCATTCTTGCAAATACTCCCTCCCAGGAGAGTTTACGAACAGCACTTTTCAATTTTTCATTTTCAAAAAATCTATTTTTTTGACTTTTATCAATTTGTTTTTCAAGACCCATCATTAATCTCTTTTCAAAACCTGTTAAGTCCTCTTTTTGGGGAATATCAGCATTTTCTAAAGTTGGTAACTCTATATATTCAATAACTTCACTTTGATTTATTTTATTTCCCAGCCAATTTTTAAGACCGGGTAAATCTGTAGTCACAACTCTTAAACCTGAGGCTAAGGCTTCGATCACAACCAGGGCCAACCCTTCATAAAATGATGGCAAACAAAAAATATCACTTTTTCGAAAAATTTCCCCTAATTTTTGCTGGGGTACTGAACCAGGCATCTCTATCTTAGATTCACTCATATTAACTAATCTTTTAATTTCTTCAAATTCCCTACCATTACCTTCTCCTAATAATTTTAACCTTATATTTTCACCTATTTTTGAATTTAATCTTTCAAAAGCTTTTACTAGAAATTTTACTCCTTTTGCATAACTTAATTTTCCTGCATATACTATTGTAATTTCTTCATTATTTTTTTTGATTTTCTCAGACTCATAAAATATTTCTTTATCATAACCTGCTCCTATAACAATAATTTTATTTTCATCTATATTATAAAGCCGATTTATTTGTTTTTTTTGATATTTATTTAAAGCAAATACCATATCTAAGCCCTGACAGCCTTCTAATACTTGATTTTTAAACTTACTAACCTTTTTTAATTGTCTTAAGCCAGTTCCATGAGAAATTGCTATTATTCTAATATCTGGATTTAATTTTCTAACAAGAGAAGTTAAAATCCATAAATGATGAGTTATAATTATATCTGGCCTAAACTCTTTAACAGCTTTTTTAATAACTTTGCTAAAATTATTTTTATATTTTTCTAACATATTATCTGTTAAATCTTTATATCTGGTACTGGGATAAGGCATTACATCACTCATTCCTACAACTGGAAAAGATAATTCATCATTATTAAATTTTACAGGATAAAAATTTTCTTTATTAATATTACCTAAATCAACTTTTTCAATTTCAGCAGGTATTCCTGAAATCACTGCCTGTTTATATCCCTTTTTATTAGCTTCTTTTAATACTGATTGAAGATAAATACCACTTCCGGTTTTTTCAGGTCTCTGTGATAAAATATGTAATATTCTTTTCAATTATTATATCCCTCCTATCTCTAATACTTCTTTAATTTGTAGAGGCACTTCTTTAACTTCACATTTTCTTTTATGTTTAAGCTTTTTATTATATATATCTTCAAGTCCTCGATGGATTTCTATACCAGTTAATTTATTTAACTTTTTAATAACCTGAGAATAATCCTCTTCTACTTCTCTTCCCTCTATTGCCTCTAAAACAGATTTGCTAAATTTATATGGATTGGCAGTAGAATCAATGATAGTAGGAGTATAATCAAAACTTTCTTTTTTATAAGCTTTAAGACAACTATACCCTACTCCAGTATGAGGATCAATTAAATAACCATAGCTGTTATATACATCTTTAATTGAATTCCTAACTTCTTTTTCAGAAGCAGATTTGCCAACAAATAAATTTTGGATTTCAGCTAAAGTATTTGAGTCAATTCTAAATACTTCTTTTTCTTTTAAATTCTTGTACCATTTATTTATTTTTTTACTATTATGGCCGGTTACTTCAAATAGAAAACGTTCTAAATTAGAGGAAATCAAAATATCCATTGAGGGACTTATTGTTTTTTTGAATTCACGATTTATGTTATATTTTCCCGTCTTCAAAAAATCAGCCAAAACTTTATTTTCATTAGTGGCACAGATAAATTTATTAACAGGCAATCCCATTTTATAGGCATAATAACCAGCAAGTATATTCCCAAAATTACCAGTAGGAACAGTTATATTTATTTTTTCCCCTTCATTAATTTTATTGGCATGAAGTAAATGAAAATAACCTGTAAAATAATAAACTATTTGAGGAACAAGTCTCCCCCAATTTATAGAATTAGCAGAAGATAATTTATATCCATTCTTTGATAATAAATTTTTTAATTTTTTATCTCTAAAAACTTCTTTTACTGCATTTTGGCAATCATCAAAATTACCTTTTACTCCTATTACCTCAGTATTATTTCCTGCTGTTGTTAACATCTGATCTTTTTGGACCTGACTTACACCTTTTTCAGGATAAAAAACAATGATTTTAATTCCCTCTACATCCTTAAATCCTTCCAGAGCAGCTTTACCTGTATCCCCAGAAGTAGCTACAAGTATAACTATTTCTTTATTATCCTGATTTTTTTTCACTGATAGTTTTAAAAGATAGGGCATCAATTGTAAAGCAATATCTTTAAAAGCAGCTGTAGGTCCATGCCATAATTCCATAAGATGAGTCTCTTTATCAAAACTAACAATGGGAGTTATCAACTCATCAGGAAAATTATTTTTATTATATGCTTTTTTAACCGCCTTTTTAATCTCATCTTTAGTGAAATCATTCAAAAAATAACTTAAAATCCAACTGGCAATCTTCTGATAATCATCATTTATTTTGCTAAACATTTCATTTTCACTTAATTCAGGGATAGAGTCAGGAACAAACAAACCTCCTTCAGGTACCATTCCCAATTTGATTACTTCAGAAGCATTTAGTAATTTATAATTTCCTCTGGTACTTATATATTTCATCCTTATCTCTCCCTAATTATAATATTAATTTTATTTATCTATACTCTGTACACCTTCATTATCTATTTCAGCAGCTAAACTCATACATTTAATTCCATTATCCAAAAATTTTTCTTTCATCTTTTGGGCTATAAATTGGGCATTATCTTTACTAAAAGCCAATACTGTTGGTCCTGCTCCACTTAAGGCAACACCCAAAGCGCCTGCTTCATAACCTGTTTTTATAACTGATTTTAAACCTGGAATTAGTTTTTCGCGATAATTTTGATGTAAACGATCTTCCATAGCTGTTGATAATTTTTGCCAATCTTTATCTACAAAAACTGAAGTTAATAAAGCTGTTCGACTTTGATTAAATAAAGCATCTTGATAATCAACCTTTTCAGGTAAAACTGCTCTCAAATCTTTAGTTTTTAGCTGAAAATCAGGTATTACTAAAATCACTTTTAACCCACTATTTTTTACAGATACTTTTTTATAGTTAAGTTTATTTCCTTTTAACACAGTAATTACATAACCACCTTTAAAAGCTGGAATTACATTATCGGCATGACCTTCAATAGATACTGCCATTTCAAATAATCTTTCTTCACTTAAAGGAAATTTATTAAGTTTATTTAATCCATAAAGAGTTCCAACAATTGCTGTTGCAGAGCTACCCAGTCCCCTGGCTATAGGTATTTTGCTTTCCTCAATAATTTTCAAATTTTTAATTTCAATTTTACTAACCTTTTGAAATCTTTTTACTGACTTATAAATTAAATTATCAGTATTGGCTATTTCAATTTCTTTTCCCTTTAGTCCTTCTTTTCTTATTTCAATTTCTAATCCCCTTCTATTTTCTTTGAAAATAAAATTGTTATATGATTTTAAGGCCAGACCAAGACAATCAAAACCAGGTCCTAAATTAGCAGAAGTAGCTGGAACTCTAAGTTTTAGCATATTAAACTCACTTCCTTTAATTCTTTATTCTTATATATTATAATTCTTCTCGGATTTTTTTATCAGCCAATTCAACTGCCTTAGCTAATTTTTCCGGGTTAGAACCTCCACCCTGAGCAAAAAATTCATGTCCTCCACCATTTCCCTCAAGTAATTCCATTACTTCACCAATCATCTCATTCATATCTAGTTTTTCTATATTAGCAGCTTTTCCTAATATTAAACGAGAAGTGTTATTATTTTTTTGGCCAAAAATTACAATTGTATCATCATATTCAACAAGTTTATTGGCCATCAGTCTTATATCAGAATAGTCTCCTTCTTCATAAACTTCATTTACCAGCTTATAATTATTGTATTTTTCACTGTTTTTTATTAATTTTTCAACTCTGTAATCTAAGAGTTCATTTTTAAGCTCTTCTACATTCTTTTCTTTATCATCTAATTCACTTTTTAATCTCTCAATTTCAGAATTTATATTTTCGTTTTGTACCCCCAGTATATCACGAGCCTTTGTAATAATATCATTTTTAAAATTATAATCATTTAAAGCTCTTTTTCCACACAAAAATGTTATTCTTGTTCCATCTTTATATTTTTCCTGATCAATAATTGATATTATACCAATCTGCCCTGTATTTTTAAGGTGGGTTCCACCACAGGGAATAACATCTACACCATTTATTTTTACAATTCTTATATTTTCATCCACAACTGCCGCTTTTCTTAATGATAAATCATTCAATTTTTCTTCTCCAGGAAATTCAGAACTAATATTTTCATTTTTGTATATTACTTCATTTATCTTATCTTCAGCTTCTTTAAGTTCTTCATCAGTTAATTCAATATCTGAATCTACAGTAACATGATTTTCTCCTAAATGAAATCCTACAGTCTTTGCATTATACATATCATCAATTAACGCTGATAATACATGCTGTCCTGTATGTTGTTGCATCAAATCAAAACGTCTCTGCCAGTCTATTTTACAATCCAAATTATTTTTTTCTTCCGGTAATTTATCTACAATATGATATACTTCCCCTTTTTCTTCATAAACATATTTTACTTTACTGGAAGCAACACTACCTTTATCAGCCGGTTGTCCCCCACCTTCTGGATAAAAAGCAGTTTTATTTAAAACTAAGTGATATTCTCCTTTTTCCTCTTTATATGAAACAATATCTGCTTTAAAATTTCTTAAAAAAGAATCTTTATAATATAATTTTTCAGTCATTTTTTGACCTCCATTTTATTTATCTATTAATTAATTTATGTATCTTACCTTAAATTTATTTTTCTACATAAAACTCTATTTACCTTCTTAAAAATAAAAAAGCTCTATCATAACTGCAAAATATAAACAGTTAGATAGAGCCTTTAGTAACTAAAAAATTATTTCACTTTTTTGTAGACATTAACTTCACTTGTCTCTCTTAATTTATTTAATTGAGGTACTATTTTTTCAAAATGTTTGCTATTCATATGTTCTTCTAAGCTTTTATGATCTTCCCATTCTTCAATAAAAGTTATAACCTGGGGATTATCGACATCCTGATAAAGTTCATATTTGATATTTTTGTCTTCTTTTCTTGTTTTTTCGATTAATTCATCAACCATCTTTTTATATTTTTCAATTTTTTCTTTTTTAACAACTGATTTTGCTACTACTTTTATCATTATTCCACCTCAAATTACCATTTATTATAATGAATTTTGTCCTCTGTAAATCTATCTGCTTTTCCTTTCTCCTGGGCAGGGTAACCCACAGGTATTAAAGAAAAAGGTTCAATATGTTTTGGTAGTTTAAATAATTCTTTAAAATTTTCAGCTCTATCTCTTTCAGGATAAATTCCAAGCCATACTGCTCCTAAACCTTTATCTTCAGCTTCAAGTAAAATATTTTGCGTAGCAGCAGAACAATCCTGAGGCCAAAAACCATTATATAATTCTAACTTTGTATTTCCACAAACTAGAATTGCTTTTGAAGCATCAGGTACCATCTTTGAATAAGGATGTATTTTAGGAATTTCATCTAATATCTCCTGTTTATCAATTACTACAAACTCCCAGGTTTGAGCATTACCTGCAGATGGAGCTGCCATAGCAGCTTTTAATAAATCATTAATTAATTCATCTGATACTTCCTGATCAGTATATTTTCTAATACTTCTACGTGTAAAAATTGTTTCCATAATTAACTACCTCCTTTCTCAAAACTAACTAACTGTTGTAAAATATTATAGCAGATATTTATTTAATATCAAATTATATATGAACATTTGACAAACTATTCATATATATTTATAATAATATTAAATTGTTTATAAAAGGAGCACAAAAATATGATATATCTATTTACTTTAATTTTAACCGCTATATTATTTATTATTGATAAAGAAAAAACTATAAAAGGATTAAAAATTGGATTAAAAAAAATTAGAAAAAATTCACCTGTTTTTTTAAATTTAATTATACTGGTTGCAATATCTCTATACTTTATATCTGATGATCTTATCATAAGATATTTAGGTGAAGGTAGTGGTTTGGTTGGAATTGGCTTGGCTTCACTTTTTGGTTCAATAGCTTTTATGCCCGGCTTTGTAGCTTTTCCTCTGGCTGGTATCCTTCTTTCTAAAGGAGTAAATTATATTGTAATTGCCGCTTTTACAACTACTCTAATGATGGTCGGAATAGTAACCTATCCGGTGGAAAAAGACTTTTTTGGATTAAAAATAACTGTAATTCGTAATATATTTGGCTTAATTATTGCTTTAATAGTTTCATTTATCATCGGTCTTTCTTATGGGGAGTTGATCTTTTAATGAAAAAACATCTTAAAGATTACTGGTTATTTATTATATTTTCTATTGCAATTTCAATAAGTTATATTTTTGGGATTGAAACAGGTAAAGGTATTTTCAATAATTTTTATGATTTTTTTATAACAATGGTCCAATTTGTTCCTGCTGTTTTTATCTTAATTGGCTTATTTGATGTCTGGGTAAAAAAAGAAACTATAGAAAAACATCTTGGAGAAAATTCAAGCTTTTTATCATACATCTGGGCAATAATTCTGGCCAGTACGACCATAGGTGGTCTATATGTTGCTTTTCCAGTAGCCGCTGCATTATATAAAAAAGGAGCAACTCCCAGGGTAATTTTTACTTATGTAGGAGCTGCTGCTATTTGTCGAATCCCAATGACCTTATTTGAAGCAAGTTATGTTGGGATAAAATTCACTGCAATTAGATGGGGAGTCTCTATTCCATTAATAATTTTAAGTAGTATTTTATTAGAAAAACTATTATCAAAAAAAGATCTGGAGATGATCCATGAATAATAAAGTTTAATAACCAAATAATTCAATTAAAACTAATACCAGAGTTAAAAACACAGCAGAAAAAGCAACTATTTTCCACTTTTCTATTTTTATTACTTCAGGTATAGTAAGCTTTTCAAATTTACCATAATTTAAAAAATTTCTTTTTACAAATGGATAAACATGTGCATAAACTCCGGCTCCGATGAGCATCCCGACTACTCCTCCAAACAAAGCATCCATTGCCCCCTGACCAACTGCTCCAGCCACAGTACCTGGGCAATAACCTAAAAGCCCAAAACCTATTCCAAATAAAAGACCACCAATTATAACTGAACCTAAAGAACCGGATTTAGGATGTAAATTTACATACCCTTTATCATTTAAGAAATATATACCAATCATACCGGTAATAATAGCTGTTATAATAATTTTAATTACCGTGAAATCTTCAAGTAAAAGCTGGCCTATTAAAACATTATAATCTGTAACCCCGCCTTTTTGTAATAAAAATCCAAAAATAATTCCTGTAAATAAACCGAGACTTAATTTTGCTGCTCCTCTTTCTTTCATTTTAATCACACACCCTTATATTGATATTTTTAAGGTAATATTTTTAATATAACAATAAAGCAGTTAATATTCCTCCAATAAAAAAGAAAATAACAGCTATCCAACTACTTATAGCTAATTGAAGAGTTCCACTAATACCATGACCACTTGTGCAACCACCGGCCCATCTTGAACCAAAGCCCATAAAGAAGCCTCCAATTATAGCTACAATTAACCTTAATAAAGGTGTTTGACCAAATTCAGCTATCCAAAATTCTGGTAAAAATTGAATTTGAAATTGTCCTGACAAAATTGATGAAATAAAAGAACCAATAACTATTCCTAAAACTAACATCCATCCCCAGTCTATTAATGGCTTGTATTCTTTATAATACTCATTCTCTAAAACTTTATCTCCTTTTATATATTTTTCTATCATTCCACTAGTTCTAGCAAAAGCTGTTGATGCTCCTAAGGGTTTATCCGAAATAAGAAAAGATAACCAGCTTAACATTCCAATAAAAATTCCAACTAAATATGGAGACCAGCGAGCAAGACTAAATCCCATTTTTAACCCCCCTTTTTTTATTTACTTAAATCCAATACAAGATTACTCAATAATTTAACACCTTTTACTAAACTTCTTTCATCAAAATCAAAATTTGCTTTGTGATGAGCACCTTTTAATTTTGTTCCCAAAATAATAAATGTAGCCAGACCACCATTTTTTTGAACATCTTTCATAAAATAAGTAAAATCTTCACTTCCACCTAAAGTAGCTGTTTCCTCATACACTTTATTAAAATCTGTTAATTTATCTGCTGTACTTTTTATTCGGTTTTGTAATTCAGGATCACTTTTTCCACTTTCTGCTCCTCCCATTGACTTCAATTCAAAATCCACATCATACATTTGGGTACTGTTTTTCAAAACTTTTTGAGCCTGATTATACATATAATTATTTAATTCACTTGTTTCTCCTCTAGTTTCTATTACTAAGTGTGCCTTGGCAGGTATAACATTTCTACCACTACCGGCATTTAATTTTCCTACATTAATTCTTGTAACTCCCTGGCTGTGACGTGATATTGCATATAAATTACTTACTGCATTAGCTGCTGCTAACAAAGCATTATTACCCAGCTCAGGTTGAGCACCTGCATGAGCTGGTTCCCCATCAAAATATGCATCGAATTTTGAGGTGGCCAGAAATCCTTTTGTCCCAGCATAGACTTCAGAGTTATCAACTCCTAGCCCTAAATGAAGTCCGATAAGATAATCAACATCTTCTACTACTCCAGCTTTAGCCATTGACCTTGCCCCTCTAACACCTTCTTCAGCTGGTTGAAAAATAAGTTTAATTGTTCCTGAAAACTCATCCTTGATCTTCATTAATACTTCTGCTAACCCCAAACCAATTGCAGTATGACCATCATGTCCACAGGCATGCATTGCCCCCTCATTTTTTGATTTAAAACCTTCTTCAACAGGTTGATGATCTCTATTATTTGTTTCAGATACATCAACACCATCTATATCAAAACGAAAGGCAATAGTAGGACCAGGGCCATTTTTTAAAATTCCTACCAGCCCTGTAAAACCACCTTCAAAATTATCAATATATTTTAGATCTGCTCCCTGATCTTTTGCTCTTTCAAATTCTTTTTTAAATATTTTTTCAGAAGGTAAACCCATTCTATCTTCTTTTGAAATTACTTCTTTCCCCATTTTTAATTCATAGCCTAATTTAGCTAAAATACCTGCAACTTTTGAAGCTGTTCTAAACTCTATCCAGCCAGTTTCAGGATATTTATGAAAATCTCTTCTATAATTAATCACTTTTTGCTCTATTTCACTTGCAATTTCATCAATTTTTTCTTTCATACTTATTTCCCCCAGTTAAGAGCTATTTTACAAAAAGCTTTAACCCCATAACCTAAAGCTTTTTCATCAAAAACATAATGGGGACTATGAGGTGGATAAACTTCTTCATCCTCTTTACCATAACCAAGCCAGAGATAAACTGAAGGAACTTCTTTTGTAAAATATGCAAAATCTTCTCCTCCAGATGCAGGTCTTTCTATATTGATATAGTTTTCAGTCCCAAGAATATCTTTTATTGAATTTTTTGCCATATTAACCATATCCTCATTATTAACAGTGGAAGGATAACTTTTGATATAATCAACTTTGGCTTCTCCTCCCATTCCTTCAGCTGTCTTTTCAGCAATTTCAAATATACGATGATAAACTTTTTGTCTTATCTCTTCATTAAAAGTACGAACTGTTCCTTCTAAATTAATTTTTTCAGGTATAGTATTATATCTAGTTCCACCATGAAAAATCCCAAATGTAACTACTGCCTGTTCAAATGGATCAATATTTCTACTTACAATAGTCTGGATATTATTAATAATTTGAGATCCAATTACAATAGGGTCTATTGCTCTATTTGGTAAAGAAGCATGGGCCCCTCTCCCAATAACTTCTATATTTACTGGATCAGAAGCCGCCATAATAGGACCTACTTTGGTGCCAAGTTGACCTACTTTCAAATCCGGCCAGAGATGCATTGCTACCATGGCATCCACTTTCGGATCTTCTAAAACACCATCTTCAATCATATATTGGGCTCCACCGCCATGTTGAGCATCTTCCTCAGCAGGCTGAAAAATCAATTTAATATTACCCTTAATTTCATCTTTCATCTCCATTAAAACTCTGGCAACTCCCAGACCCATTGCAGTATGCCCATCATGTCCACAGGCATGCATTACTCCATTATTTTCAGAAGAAAAAGGTAAATCAGTTTCTTCTTCCATCTCTAAAGCATCCATATCAAACCTCATACCTAAAGTTTTCCCATCTTTACTTCCTCTAATTATTCCAACTACACCGGTATTATAATAATTAGTTTCAACTTCAACTCCTAATTTTTCAAGAATTTTAACAACTTTTTTTGAAGTTCTTTCTTCCTGTCTACTGGGTTCTGGATGACGATGTATATCTCTACGATGTTTTATAATCCAATTTTCAATTTCATCAACCTTTTTAATTATTTTTTCATTAATCATAAAATTACCTCCAGTTAAAAACTTTGTATACTTATTAAATATCTTCGACAAAAAATATATTATTCCTTTAATAATTTATTCTATTAAATCACATAATTAACAAAATATTGAATGAAATTTATTACTAATTTACAATTAACTATAGATATTTTGTAAAAATTGTTATATAATATAAAAAAGGAGGAGAAAAAATTGATATTAGCATTTATTTTTTGGCTTTTAATTTTCATAATATTATTAATATTACTTGTGATTTCTTTATCTTACCATTATAATTTTATTTTAAATTATGAACAAAATTTCTCAACTGAAATATATTTTGGCAATAAGCTAATTAATTTTAAGTATATAAAAAAGAAAAATAAACAAATAAGTTACATAAAATTTCTAGGTTATGAAAAAGAAATTATAAAAAATAAAAAAAGCAGTAAAAAAGAGGAAATTATAAAAAAAAATATTGAAAAAGCTGATAAAGAAAAAAAGAAATCTAAATCTTCCTTTCCTTTTAAATTAATTAATAAAACAAATATAATACATGTTTTTAAATTTTTATTTAAAATATACAAAGAAATAAAACCTGATTCAATTAATATTGATCTAGCTATTGCTTTTTCAGATCCTTATTATAATGGACTAATCCTCGCAAATTATTACTCATTAAAAGGTGTTTATCCGAAATTTCCAGTTTCTATTACTACATATTGGGATAGGGAGGTGATTGAAGGCAGGGGAGAAATTAAAGGTAAAATAAAACCTATTGTAATTTTATTTTTAATTTTTAGCTTTATTTTTTCTTTTAAGACTTTGAAAATGTTCTGGCAGTATCGAAAAAATTAATTTTTAAAAATGAAAGGGGTTAATTAAAATGAAAGAAACTAAAGAAATTTTAGAATCAATGTATAATAAGTTAGATAACTTTTTGAAAACAGAAACTGTAATAGGTGAACCAATTGAATTTGATAATGTCAAATTAATACCAATTATTACAGCTTCTTTTGGTCTTGGTGGAGGATTTGGTGAAGAAAGTGAAAACGGTGGTGGAGGTGGTGGAGGATTAGGTTGTAAAATAACTCCTGATGCCATTCTTGTTGTTAAAGATGATAATGTAGAAATGCTTCCAATTAAAAGTAAAAATTCACTAGAAAAATTATTTGAAAAGGTTCCTGAAATAATGGATAAAATCAATATAAATGCCGCTAAAAAAGATAAATCAGAAAAAAAAGAAATGGAAAAAGAAGATTAGAAAAACATACAAAAAGACCAGTTTTTAAAACTGGTCTTTTAATTTTTCTCTATTTAATAATTTTAACTCCCTGAAACTTTCTGGTTGCATTTGTGATTTTTAAAATTATTTCATTTTTTTGTTCATCTATTTGAAATTCGCATTTAATATATTCTCGATTTTCATAATAAAACTGAGTATTATTTAGTGGTATAAGTTCATATTCTTTCCCATCATCTGCAACTGTAGAAAGTTTGCCATCTCTATAATCTATTTTAATTATAACATTTTCCACAATCTTATAATTACCTGCATATTTTTTTAAAATACTATTAGCAACCTTTACATTTTTAGCTTTTGAGGTAATACATATTCTTTATCAAAAATAATAGCTTCCATTGATTCAGATACAACATTTAATGCTGTTAGATCAGCATTATTTGTTAAAAAAATCAGTACATAATCTGTTTCAGGATATCTAATCATTAAAGAATTATAGCCTCCACCACCTATATTCCCTGAATGACTATATCTAACATTATTATATTTTTTTGCAATGTTCCAACCATATCCATAACCATTATCCCAATCCCCCCAATGAGGAAAAAATATCTTATCTATAGAATCTTTAGACAAAATATTATAATTACTTATACTTCTATCATAATTAAATAAATCTTGTAGATTAGAGTATATATTACCACTACCAGTAATACAGGAAAAATTATATATTGATAATTTATAAGGTTCTCCAGTCAATATTTGATAGCCAATAGCCTGTTTTTTTTCATAAGAAGAATCTGTTCCTCCCTTTGAATTGCTCATTTTCAAAGGAGCAAATATATATTTTTTTAAATAATTATTATATGATTCACCTGATACTTTTTCAATAATTGCTGCAAGAATTTGATAACCTGAATTACTATAAGAATATTTTGTACCTGGATTAAATCTGAGAGAATATTTATTTATATACTCAATATTATTTTCTAATGATACATTCTTTTGTCCTAAAAACAATCCATCTTTAGGTAAACCAGAAGTATGAGATAAAAGGTGGTGAATAGTCACTTTATCTCCCCAATTATTTCCTTCAATATATTTATTTATATAATCATCAACACTTAAAAGATCTCTTTCCTGAAGATGCATAATTACAATAGCTGTAAAAGATTTAGTAATAGAAGCAATTGGAAAAATTGTATTTGTATTATTCAAAATATTATTTTCATAATTTGCATATCCAAAAGCTTTATTTAATAAAACCTTATCACCTCTGGCTACTAAGACAGCTCCACTATATTTATAACTACAATTTTCATTATATGATAAAATAAATTCTTCTAAATTAGATTCTTTATTTGCAGCTTCTGTAAAATCAAATATAAAAATAATCAGTAAAAGACAAAGAATCATAACACCAAAAAAAATTTTAATGTTGTTTTTCACTTTGTCCCCCTTATTGATCTCTATTTATGCTGTAATAAATCCTCTTCAACTTTATCTTCCCATTTTCTAATTTTATAATCAGTTTTTTCACCATCGTTAATTTCTACAGCTTCATTTATCAAAGATATCATTTCTAATAAGCTTCTAAAATATCTTTTTTTATTTTGATTTTTAGTTCCAGAAATCCATTCAATTGTTCCTTGATAGGTAACATTTTGGCGAAATAATATACGAATATAAAAATTAGACTCATTTTTTTCTAAGTTTATATTATCTAATTTTTTTTTCATTTAATTCACCCCT
>Ga0102941_1000474_pt1 | contig 18618 bp, 12 predicted proteins | sample SalPonR2_C_D2_MG_FD_79281 | JGI IMG/M metagenome (GOLD analysis project Ga0102941, IMG submission 79281) | Salt pond soil microbial communities from South San Francisco under conditions of wetland restoration - Salt Pond MetaG R2_C_D2_MG | ecosystem: Environmental > Aquatic > Marine > Intertidal... | reverse complement strand
CGTTAAGAAAAATTTTATTGCAAGGTAGCATAAATTAATCAATTAAACTAAAACATATTGAAATTGCTATAATCTACTATGAAAAACTAAAATCAATAGGGAAACATTTGAACTCTTCAGAGTCATCCCGGAGTAGTTCGGGGAAAATTTTTTAGTGGAATGGAGGAAATTTTAGATTTATCTTCTGGCCTTGAGTTTTTTCCCGAATCAAGTTCGGGACCTCCTGGACGGTTCGTACTTTTTTTTCTCACAAAAAAAAATACATGGGGAAATAATATTCCTGTGTGATCGTAATAATAAACCTTTTCTCATGAAATAAATATTATCTTTTAAATTCCCTGGATAAAATATATTTTCGTATCTCATTTGTAACATTTTGTGGATTTTATGAAAAGAATATTAATGAAATAAGCATTTTTACCGGACACTAGTGAAGTAGAATGTTAAATTTGAAATATCTTTTTAATATTATTTTGTATAAAATTTACCAAAACTAAGTTTTTACTATTATGCCTTCCATTACAACTGCGTTCCCAAATCAAATTTGGGAACGAGAGGGTGAAAATCTTAATTCATTATGTCAAAGAACAAAGACTATCTATAAAAAGCTTAAGATTAATTTATTAGCAACTTTTTAGAATTTATTCTAAAATCTAGCATTGACAACATCGTTATAGATCGAACCAAAAGTGTAATTCAATCTAATACCAAAATCAACGGAGTAATCAGTGGCCTGTTCTCGTGTTTCTAAGAGAACATCTTCCTTATTACCCTCCTCTAATGGCAAATTTATTTGATCCTGAATTCTTGAAACATCGCCATAAAAGGATAAAGAGAAACCACTAAATAGATCAAAACTAACATGTCCTCCCAGACTTAGATGATTATATTGTAAGTCATGTAAATAAGTTTGCGCTTCCAAATTTAGATTTATCTCTCCCCATGATTTGGTTACTTCCCATTCTGACTCTAATTGCTGGACTACTAATTTTTCTTTCATTTTACCAAAAATAGTCTCCTCAATATAATCATTTGATTTATACCCAATCCCATAATTAATGGTGAAAAGTTTACTTGAGGATTTACTATAAGGATAAATATTATATTCAATAGCAGGAACCAAAGAATATGATAAATCTAAATTTGAATAAGAGGAGCTTTTAAAATGATATTTAACTCCTAATGACCAGCGTGATCCTATACTTTTAACATATCTGCCGAAGAAATCAAACCTTCTTTGCCTTCCAATAACTGTGGAAGAATCTGTAAAATATCTATTTTCTTCATAATCAAAATCTAAAGTATTGTCAAACTTCATATCTTTTGTAATCCTTCTAGCTTCAAATCTAGTACCTGTTTCAATATCTGTATTTGATTCTTCTTTTTCAAAATTACCATTGAGTCCAATTTCAAAAACCCAGTTATTCCATTTATCAACAGCCTGAACTGTTTTACTACCTTCCTGTTTAGGTTCGACATTTACATTCTCGACAAATCCAGCCTCCACAGCATGCTTTAAAAGCCCTGCTTTAATAGTTTTCACCAGGTCCTGTCGAGTTTTGGAATCGGATTGGTTTGATAAAGCGACAAAATTAGAAGTATCCTGCTCACCAGAATACACTCCATTACCAAGGAATATTATATGATATTTTTCTCCACCTCCGCCAGTATTTTCTGTGTTAATAATCAAATGAAAATCAGAATTAAATCTATCATTGACAAATTTAGCAAAACTGATATTTTTCTTAATATAGTCCGTATCACATCTTATGTTACAATCCAAATAAACTTTTAGAAAACCATTCTCACTGCTGGTGGCTGAAAAAATATTTATAACAGTAAAAAGGATGATTAAAAACATACTTAACTTTTTTTTCATATTGTCAAATCTCCAAAAATTAGTTTTTTATTGTTGTCTTTTCTCAATTTACACATATACTTCTAAAAATAGGCAAGTCTTAACTAAGATAATTTACTTTCTGTATAATCTTCGTCTATTTGTTTTATAAAAAATCTTTTGCTCAATGTTCCCAAATTTTTTATTAAGAAGTAGTTTGAATAACTAAATTCTTAATAACACATTTATCAGTTCCCCGGTACTTTATAAATATATCATGTATTCCTGAATAATGTTTCGGGATTAGGTGAGATTGATTTTTGGTATTATTATTTAGAGTGATAACCTTGTTTCTTTTTTGGTCAAAACTTATTTCTATTTTACCTTTAACGGTCTTTTTTAGATTTACATTAAAATATTTGTCGGACTGATTATGACCAAAATCTACATATTCATATTTCACCCAACCATTTTTAGAAATAGCAATATTATTATTTGCTCCTAAATATTGAATAAATACTCCATCTTCAAAACTTCCTCCTTCTATTTTCGTCCCACTTTTCTGAATCAAATCAATTCTATCAAGATTTAAATCCCCTCTAGTTTTACAAAATTTAATCCTGTTCAAACCTTTTTTTAACTTAACACTCTTTTTACTAATTCCGCCCTTTGATCTCGTAAAATTTGCTTTCTTATTAGTGGTGGTATAGATAATTTTCTCTGATTTACCATTAACAGTAATATAATTTCTGGCTTTACTACCAATTAATGAATATCTTATTCTGATTATATACTTCCCACTTTGCAAAGTTTTAATATTAAATCTTACTTCTGTATCTTGCTGTAATTTTAAATACTCTTTATTTGAGGCCTTTTTACTTTCATAAATTTTAGTATTTTTTAATTTTGCGTGTTCTGCTTCATAGGCTCTACTTCTTCCCAGGTATGGTTGTGTAATTTTAGGCCAATTTTGTTTTGTCCAGACAATTTCTCGAATCTGGAGCGTAGCCTGGCCTTCTTCCTTTTTATCGTAATAGTGATGAACATAATAATCTCTCTGAAAGTCACTAAATGTGGAGCCACCGCCTGGTCCTATATATCTTCCATATTCAGATAATACTTCTTCAGCAGCACCCTGCATTAAATTTTTTCCCTCCTTATTATAGTAAGGCCCGGTAATATTTTTAGCTCTTCCTACCATAACTCGATAAGTACTATTTGTACCACGACAACAGAGTCCCCATGACATAAATAAGTAGTAATATCCTTCCTGTTTTATTATTGAAGCGCCTTCAATACCTTTACCTTCTTTACGAGCAGCTATAGAATATATTTTATTATTCTTTTCTTCAGGTTTACCCGTTTCAGGATTTATTTTAGTTAATTTCAATCCACTCCACCAGGATCCAAATAATAACCATGGTTCTTCATTATAATCCATTACCAATTCAGGATCTATAGCATTGTAATTGTCATTAGCTCTAGTCCGTAGGACTTCTCCTCTGTCCCTCCAATTATAGACCTCTGAGCTCACATCCAAAGTAGGATTAGTTGCTAGTCCAATTACAGATTTTGTAGTCCCAAATTGAGAAAAACAGTAGTAGACCCAATACTTATTATTTCTATAACTAATATGTGGTGCCCAGGCATCTTCTGTATTCTCAGCTACATAGTTAGGTATCCAATCTGGCACTCCCGATAAAATCTGATCTTTATCCTTCCAGTTAACCATATCTTTAGACTGCCTGATTTGCAGTAAATTATTAGTAGATAGCAGTGTATATACACCTCTATCATCTTTTATCATAGTTGGATCATGTACCTCAATTTGTGGTCTCTGTGCAAACCAGGCGAGCTCGGCTTGGGTAATTATTATTGTTACCGCAACCACACAGATTAGTAATGTTATTTTTCTAATAATCCTATTTAAGCTTAATTCCATAAATTCTGTATAATATTTATACTCTTAAAATTTTTTCCCATTTTTTCATAAAGAATTGCCCACTAAACAAAATTTGCAAATACTATATCAATTATAATGTTTAGTGGGCAATCTTAATTTAAACAATAAAGAATGAAATTTTTTACATCATTTTAAGATTACTCAAGTTTCAATTTATAAATTGTAATTGAATAGTATTCTGATTTTAATTTTCCATCTTTAAAACAATCTTTTTGTTCAACTATATCTATTTCAGGTTTTTGGCCAGGAACATTATAACTTTCTGGATCTGGGTTATGGATTACCCATTTCTTAACTTTATCACTAGTTACCTCTTGATTGAGATTAATTTTAACTGTTTCTGGGCTAGGAGTAGGATTAACAACTGCAACAGTTACTGCCTCCTTATCTTTAGTCAGGGCTGCAGAAATGTCAAGTCTACCAGTATCACCCGTAATATCCACTGGAATTTTACCAAAATGGTGACGGTAAAGTATCTGTGGCATTGCTGTAGCAGCAAAACCTACTTCTGTTCCATCTCTTTTTATAGCCCCGATTACATTCACAGTTTGAGCATAATTAGCCATAAAATAGAGGTCACTATTTCTGAAAAATTCATGGTAACCTCTAGCAATACCCAGAGCATCTTTCATATGATATCTAACTCCTAATTCTCCATATAAATAATCGCCATACCAAAAATTCCATTCGTCCATGGCAATCTCAATATCTTTTTCTGGTAATCCTTCTATGTTTCTTCGATACTTCCTATGAATATCTCCTCTTCTCTCAATTTCATCCGCCAATTGGGCTGTATGTGCAAGCAAACTATCTTTTTGTTTGAAGTAAATATGTTCACTGATCAGGTCCATATAATCCGAGGCTTCACTTAACATTGTTTTACTCCATTCACCTATAGCACCGACTCCAACTAATTCAATATCCTCATCTTGCTCAAGCATAGCATTGACGACTTTTTTATGTTTTTTGACATAATCAGAAAGAGGCATATGACCCAGCTGCCAATCACCAAACATCTCATTTCCCACTGCCCAATATTTTACATCATAAGGATCAGGATGTCCATTTTTTGCTCTCAATTGTCCCATTTCTGTATCTTTAGCACCATTTACATATTCAACCTGCTCAGCAACTTCTTCAACTGTCCCCAAACCAGTATTAACACATATAAAAGCTTCTGAGTTTAATATTTCCATTAATTCCATATATTCATGGAGACCAACATCATTTGATTCTACTCCAGTCCAGGCTGGATTTGTACGGGGAGGTCTTTTATCTCTTTTACCGATTCCATCTCTCCAATTATATCCACTTACAAAATTACCTCCTGGCCAGCGATAGATGGGAGAATCCAATTTTTTCATCTTTTTGACAACTTCTTTATTCCAACCTTTGATATTATCAGAAGGCATTAAAGAAATGGTGCCAATTTTAAAATTACCTTCCCCTTTACTAATTATTTCTAATTTAGCATTTTCACAGGACGAAGGAGCAAAAATGTCAATAGGATATTTTTCATAGTTAGAGCTAATTTTGTTGATCTTTTCATAAGCTACTTTATCACCGGTAATCAGTTTTACTTTAATTGGAAGTACACTTTTTTCTCCACTTAAAATTATTCTACCCGTGTAGGCCTGACCTTCCTCTACATCTAAGTGATATTGCCTGATACCCTGAGCCTTATCATTCTCTTCAGCATGAACAACAGGGGTATATTTACCGACATATGAATTACTCGAATCAGTATCCACAGTCTCAGGATCTCCTACTATTTGCCAGGGTGAGGCAGCTAAGTATTTATATGGTCCAGTATTCCACTGGTCATCTGTCGTAGTATCATAAGGTTCATAATTGGGAGTAACCTGAAAATTAAATTTCCGGTCCTTAATTTTTTCTGCCCAGATACCGCCATAGATACACTTCCCCATATGTTCGATAAACTGCCCGTAAATATACTTGGAGATTGGTTCCCTGGTCTTATCGGTATCCACCTCAATAGAAACCCCACCAAATAATCCCATACTAAATACAATCACTAGAGCAAAAATAACAATCCTTTTTGTTTTCATTTTCATAACCACTCCTTCTTTAAATTAAAAAAATAATTCTTATTACCCTTCTTATCTCGTAAGATTTTGATCTTGTTGCTGTTTTTGTTGATTTGGACCAGACATATCTATATAATTTCTCCAATTTCTATTTTTAACTTCATTTCTCACAGTAGAGTGAATCAAATCATACTCTCCCAGACCAATTTGATCAATAAAAATAAATTTTGAGCCACCTTCAATAGCATGATACTGCCAGATTTGATATGATTTCTTACCGACACTGAATTGGTTTCTTATAATATCATTAGGTTTCCCATATTCGATATAGACTCTTCCCATATCTGTTTTATAACCCTGTTTTTGGGAAGTTGAAAAGCGTCTATTAGCAATCATAAGCCTCTCTTCAAAACTACGCTTTTTCTCATTGATTTGTGTTTTTGGATTAGGATCCCTTTTCTTCCAGAACTTCTTTATAAAAACTAATTTAGCTTGGGGATTATCGAGTTTTTTATAAATATTTTTCTCATCTGCTGTAGCAAGATACTTCATAGGTTCAAATATGCTGTCCACTTTAGCTTCAGTATATTTAGTTTTTTCATTTTTGTTACTCACTATATCGCTATTTTTAATATGCTTGTTAATAATATAAACATCTTTTTGACTTGTAGCAGTAGCTCCGGTCTCATTATCAACTAATTTAGCTATAAATTCGTACGCTCCTGTGGCAACTGAATCAATTTTCAATCCTTTCCTATTCAAAACTACTGCCGTATTACCAGGTTTTTTCCTTACCTGCCATTCTGTTTCTTGATTTATTTGTTGAGTTCCTAATTTTTTAAGTAAATATTTTACTCTATATTTATCAGATACATTTTTACCATATTGTAAATTATAAACTTCACAGAAGGAACGGATATAATGATTGGCTCTTCCAAATATTAAATCCGCATTAGGAATAATATCATAACCAAAATATCTACTAAATTTATTTTTTGACTCTGTCTTTTTTATTAATGAGGTAAGTGTCAAATCACTTAATTCTAATTCACGGTTTGAAAAATTCTTAACCTGCGAATATTTATCAATCCTATAAGTCGTTTTATTTTGTAAGTCAGTAATTTTAACTACAACCCTATATTCTCCAGGTTGTAATTTAAACTTCCTGATCTCAGGTATTGCCTGCCCTCGAATTTTATTTGTGTCAGGAACTGTATCGATCAGTTGAAATTCTTTACTACTAACAATAGAATCGCGATTAATAAACGAAGTTTTTACTCTTATTTTGGACCTAAAAGATTCCTTCACTTTCTTAAATTGGAAGACATTCCGAGAAATTTCATAATATACCTCAACTACATTTTTTGTTCCTTTACGAAGAAATGTTGAATTATCAATATTGAAAGCTTGAGAAAATAGAATTGTGTTCAAACTAATCAATATTATCAAAGCCGCTAATGTTTTTATTTTATTCTTCATAATAATTCGCTTCTATGATTTTTTACTGAATATTCTAAGATTTCAATTTTCATTATTTAATTTCTCCCACCTTGTCTTAATCTAATTTAAAATCTGACTGCCAATCGAAGTTTTGTTGCACTTCCTTTAAATCCTCTTTTTTAAATAAATAGTCGCCCATAACCAAATAATCTATCCCAGTTCGCATAAAGCAGCTAAAAGCTTGCTCAGGTGTACAAACAATAGGTTCTCCCCTTTCATTGAAACTAGTATTTATGACAATTCCATAACCTGTTTTGATTTTGCATTGTTTGATCAACTTCCAAAAACGAGGATTATCTTCTTGATTAACAGTTTGTACTCTGGAAGAAAAATCTATGTGCGTCACACCGGGTATATCTGAACGAATAAATTCTAATTGCTCACTCCAGGATCTATTATAATAATCATCAGGAACTTGTTTTCTTCGATCTTTTTTGACAGGTACAGCTAATAACATATACGGAGATGGTCTCTCTAATTCAAAATATTTTTGTTTGTCTTCTTCCAAACAGGTGGGAGCAAAAGGACGGAAATTTTCTCTTTTCTTAATTTTTAAATTTAATTTTTTCTGCATCTCAGGATCCCTTGCATCTGCTATAATACTTCTATTACCCAGAGCACGGGGGCCATACTCCATTCTGTCCTGGAACCAGCCTATAACTTCCCCCTGTTTAATATATTCTGCAACTTCCTCAGTCAATTTTTCAGTAGAATCAAATTTTCTAAATTTAGCCTCATACTTTTTAGCTATATTATAATAGTCGTTATCATGAAACTCCGGTCCCAGATAGGCAGATTTCATAAAATCATTTTCACCTTCAATCCTTCTCTTTTTATTTCTCCCAATAAACCATTCAGCCAATGCCGCTCCCAGAGATCCTCCAGCATCTCCAGCTGCAGGTTGAATCCAGATATTTTCAAAGATATCTTTCTGCAATATTTTACCATTTGCAACGCAGTTTAAGGCCACACCACCTGCTAAAACCAAATTATCTGCTTTTGTAAGGGACTTTGCAGTTCGTGCTAATTTAAGTATAATTTCCTCTGTTATACTTTGAATAGCATAGGCTAGATCAATATATTCTTGTAAAAGTTCTCCTTCCATCCTTCTAGGTTGTATTCCGAATAAATCCTCCCATTTTTCATCATTACACATTTTTAAACTGGTAGCAAAGTTGAAGTAATCCATATTCAGAAGTATAGAACCATCTTTCCTTATATCAACTAGATTCTGCTTGATCAACTTGATATAGTTTTTCACCTGTTCCTTTTCTGGATTTCCATATGAGGCCAGTCCCATCAACTTATATTCCCCACTATTAACTCTAAATCCACAATAATAAGTAAAAGCAGAATATAACAGCCCAATTGAATGGGGAAAGTCCAGTTGCTTAATTTTTTTGATCGAATTTCCCTGACCATGACCAATTATTGTGGTAGCCCATTCCCCTACTCCATCAAGAGTTAATATTGCGGCTCCTTCAAAATTGGAAGGATAAAAAGCACTAGCAGCATGAGATAGATGGTGTTCCGGAAATTTAAATTCAATTTTATCTAGACCTAACTCAGATAGTTCATCTTTAAGATGTTTTTTCAAAAACAATTTCCTTTTTATCCAGACCGGAATAGCAGACAAAAAACTCTTTAATCCTCTGGGAATTAGAGCATGATACGTTGTTAGCAATCTTTCAAATTTAATAAAGGGTTTATCATAAAAGACTACAGTCTGAAGATCCTGGTTGCTCACTTTCCCCTCATCAATTACATATTCTATAGCCTGATCGGGAAAAGAAGAATCGTATTTTTGCCTTGAGAACCGTTCTTCTTGAGCAGCTGCTATAATTTCTCCATCTGCCAGTAGTGCGGCTGCACTGTCATGATAAAAGGCAGATATTCCCAGAATATATTCAGCCATTTGAACTCCTAAAAAATTGTATAAATAAAAGGTGAAATAGCTGTACCACTGGTCAAAAATATCAAAGCACCTAAAATTAGAAGCACAGCTATTATTGGTAATAACCAATAACTTTTTCTCTTTTTGATAAATCCATATAGATCTTTTAAAAAATCCATCTTAATTCCTTTTATTATCAATAAGGATCTTTTAAATCTTCCTGTGTATAAGTGTGATTCACAGTCTCCATCACTGAAGAGTCATCTCTTTTCCATTGATTTAATTTCAGAGGATCTTTGCCTATTAATTTCCAGATAATCCCTACTAAATAAACAAAAACAAAAAATATAATCGTCAGAAGAATTTTAGGTACGACCAGCCCCAATATCTTAGCCAGACCAAACCATAAATAAGCAAAAGGTTTAAATATAATCGGATATATAATAGTTAAAATAAGGATGCCTATAGAAATTTTGAAGAGTAAAGTTTGATTTAAAATGAGTCCCATTAAAATAAGTAGGAGTGCTAATACTATTCCTGAGTCAATACATTTTTTTTTCGATAATTTTCCTGGCATCACTAGCCTATTTTTAGTTGCAGATTCTTTTCAATTATTTTTCTTACTATTTTCCATTCTTGATCGGACATAATTTAAATTTTTCCTGGCACTTTTATAATTAGGCTCAATCTCAAGTGCTTTTTCAAAATGTGCAATGGCTTCCTCCAATTTCTCCTGCCTCAAGTAGGCAGCTCCCAAATTATTGTGCAAAGTTGGACTATTGGGTTTAATCTTAAGTGCGGCCTGCAGTTGAGGAATCATTTCATCATATTTTCCCATTTGATTATATAATCCAGCCAGATTATTTCTCGCAGTTAAAAAATTCTTTTTACTTTGAATCGCTTTCTTCAGATATTTCTCCCCTTGTTCATATTTTCTACTTCTACTATAAGCCAATCCTACTTTATTTAATATTTGGGGTTGTTGAGGGTCAATTTCAAGAGAATTTTTATATTGAATAATTGCTTTTCGGTAATTTTTCTGACTGAAATATATATTTCCCAATTTATTACATATTACAAAAGAGGTAGTATCCTTATTAATAAAATTTGATAAATATTTTCTGGCTGAATCCAGCTGTCCCTTTTGTACAAAAACATCACTAAGACTAATAACAGCGTCAGTATAATTCGTTCTATAGCGTAATGCTTTTGTAAATTGAATTTTGGCTGAATCCAATTTTTCCTGTTGAAGAAGATTTCTTCCATATTCATTGTAAACCTGTGCTAGCAATTTGGGATCTGCTGACCCGTCCTTATAATATTTAATAGCCTCATTAAACTTGCCCCGTGCCTCCATTATTTTTCCCAGATTTAATTTGGCATCGGAAAAATTAGGTTTGATTGCTAAGGCCTGGTTGATCTTTTGAATAGCTTTGTTCACTTTACCCATTTTTGCATATGCTAAGCCCAAATTATTCAAAGAAAGATAATCATAAGGTATCTCGCTTAGCACTGAATTGAATTGTTGCTCAGCATCGGCGGGTTTATTTAGCCAGTTCAATAAATATAATCCGAAATTGTTATTTATTATCCAATCATCATTATTTTTAATAGATCTACTATAATTTCTACTGACTTTATGGACAATATCTTTATCCTGTAACAATAGATTTAAACTATCAAGTTCCTGTCTAATTGTTTTTATTTTCTTCTTATTATCAATTCTTTCAGAAAAAGCTGGTGACTGTAACCTTCTGAACAAATCTTGTTTTATGCGATATTTTTCCCAGGGTGTAAAAGCCAAATCTTTTTTTACAGTTTTTTGAGAGAGATAATTAGATGATTGTTTGGCCGGAAAAACAGTTGCTATCTTTTTCGATAATTCTTTAGCAATCAGATAATTCCCGTTAAAATTCATGTGAACGTGATCGTAGAATAGATTATCACCAGTTATTTTGTGGATACTATTTTGCTCAAAAGTTTTCATAAAATCGGATAGTAAAATATCATTTCTGCTCCTGGCCACATTCCTTATAATTTGATTTATAGTATTATCAGCCCGAAATTTCAAAGCATCCAGATTTCTAGCCAATTCAAATTGTCTGCGGCTCTTTTTGTATTTTCCAGTTTTTAATAAACATTTTCCCATCCTATAATGTAATCCTGCAAAAACGCTATCTATATTTCTAGCATTCTGATAGAAATTTATAGCCTTTTCGTATTGACGAGATTTCTGGTATTGAACACCTTGGTTATAATTTTTTTCCCATCTCTTTTTCGAATTTCCTGAGAAATCCTCTTTATGTAAAGAACCAAAAGGTGGACAGTCTTTTAAATTAGTTGGTACAGTGCATAGTATAACTTTGGAATCAATCTTTTTAGCCACTTTTCCTATATCTTGAAGATTTTCCTTAAAATGATGATAGACCCACGTCATTCGTTCATCATTTGGGCGCATTCTATTTTTTAAGAACATATTCACACCGCCCCATTTCTTGTATTTTTGTTTTTTATTTCGAAATTGGGTGATAATATTATTTAATAATTGTCCAATTCGAGTGGATTTTAGAAAAATGTCAGACCTTATTAAACCTAAATTTTTTGTAAAACCTTCAAAAACAGTTCCCGGACCATAGGGACCAATTACCTCATTATTTCCCAAATAAACAATAAATAGATCCGGATCAATTTTTTTACAATCTCTACTTATAGGTAAAACTACATTACTATTGATGGCAGTTATAGCCAGATTTTTAACTTCAAAATCAGTCCGGGGATATTTATTCTTTAATATTTTTTCCAGGATCCGGCTAAAAGCAAAAGAAGGAGCTGGATCTCCCATTGCAGCTGAGCCACCAAGAATTACTATTCGATATGTATTTGAGGATTTATGGACTGGAATTTTAAAATGGTTAGGAGGCCGTGTTAATTCAGCAGGGAAAAATCGTTTACTAAAATTCATATTATCAGTATAATATTTGCTCGCTTGAATTTCTCTTTCCTTAAAAAAATCTGAGATATATCCATAGCCAGTAATATTTAAAATTAATTCAAATGAGATAAAGAAAATAACTGGCACAACAATAACCAGAATGAATATATAAACAACTTTTCTCCAGATTCCAATCTGATTCTGATTGTTTTTTTTGGGCTTATTTTGCACTATACTTTATCATCCAGATATTTAAATTATTTGACAGGACCAGCTCTATATTGCTATTAAATCCATTCTTATCACTTAATATAATCATACATATAAGAAAGTCCGAACAATTATTTACAGAAATTATATCTATAATTGCTCGGACTTCCTCTTCATATTTTATTTAGCTGTATACTTACCCAATTGCAGTAGAAAAAATTAATAAGTTATTCCAATAGAAAATCTATGCACTGGATTAAAAACACCCATTTGGCTAAAGGAATAATCTACTTTGAGATCAAGTCCAGAAATTTCAGGATTAAGCCCCACACCTAAATTTAATCCCTGTTGAGTATAATTAAACTTGTATCCTGCTCTAAGTGCTAAAATATCCCCCCATATGTATTCTGCCCCCAGTTGCATTCTTTCATAATAGTCACGGGGATGGATAGCATCAAAAGATATAGTAAGGGGATTAGAATGATTTGGAACAAATTTCATAACATCAATAGAAGTTCCTATCGTAAATGTTAAAGGTAAATTAAAAGAATACTCTTCATATTCAAATTGTCTTGAAAAATTTCTAATAGTCATCCCAATCTTGTGATCTTTTAATCCAGTATAATAAATTGTACCAAAATCAAAAACTAAACCAGACACTTTATTAGTATGACTTTTACCACCATATTTACTACTTCCTAAATGTTGAGCAGCATATTTCACCTGACCACCAATAAAAAATCTCTCAATCAACTGTCTACCATAATTAATCCCAATTGCATAAGCACCAGTTTCAACATTACCTGTCTCTCTATAACCTTGCTCATTATCTGCTACTACGGTACCCTGAATTTTTCCATAATCACTAGAGGTTGCAGTAAGACCAATTGCACCAAAATTCTCTAGATTCTTAACAATTCCAATTGAACTATAGGTAATATCAGCAATCCATTGAGATTGACTGGTTGTTATATCAAAATTCTGTTTCATTTCTGATATACCTGCCGGATTATGAAACATGGCTGTAGCGTCCTGCCCTACCATACTATAAGCGCCTCCCATTGCAGCAGCTCTTGCTCCAACATCAACTTTTAAAAACTGTAATCCAGTTTGTCCTACCTTTTTTATATCCTTTCCTTCTACCAAGGATATAGCAAATATAAGTAATAACGCTAATACCAAGCTTTTCTTTATTTTAATCATATTTATTTAACTCCTTATTTATTTCAGTTCCTGTTTAAATATTAGGAAAAACAGAAACTGAAAAGTTCACTTCTTCCACTTATCTTACTATCACAAACTTCTTATAAGTGCTTTTTCCATCCGGTGTCTCGAAATAGGCAATATAAATACCACTAACAATTTTCTGTCCACTTTGAGAAGTCATAAAATTATTTGGTTGATCTCCCCAGGCTTCATCGCCAGTACCATCATCATGATTAATAGTCTCAACTAAGTCACCTGCTTCAGAAAAGATTTTAATAGTACATTCGCCGGGCAAATTCAAAAACATGAGTTTATCTTGTTGACCTGGATACTGGACATCTTCAGCCGCTATGTTGTAAGGATTTGGAACAATTCTGATCTTTGATAGGTCACTATTGGTTTCTCTTTTTAGAGTAGTTGGTTGGGTAGTAACATTTCTCCACTTTCCACTTTCATTTCCCTGCTCATCCACTGCTGCAACATAGTAATAAACTGCTACACCACGGCTTACATTATCATCTTCATATTTTCTTTTATCGCCTGATACTTCCGCAATTGCTTTCCAGTTCCCGTGTTTCTCGGTCCTTGAGCCACGAATATAACCTTCGTAAATTGATGTAGTTGTTCTATATACTTTATAGGAGCTTGCATTGGTTCCTTCCTGGGGACTCCATTTTACCTCTACTTTATCAGGTAATCCATTCACTTCAATATTAGGAGCTGGTGGAGATTCTTCATCTTCAGTGAGTTCAAAATCATTTTCTTCTACTTCATTGGCGTATTTCATATTTTCTAGAAGTGAATCAATTGAAGTAAAAACCCAGGCATCTTTAGCCCAGCTATTTTTTTCTTCATTATATAGACTTGGACTAGCATCATAAGGAGGAGGCATGGCAGCTTCAGGATTATCAGGCCAATCACCTTGATATTCTTTAGGTGGTTCACAATTTCCTTCCATCCATGATCCGGCTACATCCCAGATTTTGAGGGGATCCAGAGTACCATAACCATTGGCAAAAGTGATTCTAATTTCTTCACCTGGTTCCAGATTATAAGGTCCGGCAGACCAAAAATAACTAGCCCCCCAGGTTTGCCATTCAAAGCCCCCCTTTACAAATTTTACTTTATGGGCTTTACCTTCATCTTCCATTCTGACATGATGTTCATTAGGCTTTCTAACTGTTTTACCGGAATAAAATTTACTGATAGTTTGCTGATTAATTTCCCTCGGGGTTGAAGCTGGTCTCCACTCAAACCCTTCACTCATTACTCTGTAATTTTTCTCTGTGGATGTTTGACCGAAACCCAAGGGGTCATTTCTAAGCCAGAGTAGATCAGCACACTCTGTGGCAGTCATGGCCGGCTGAGATTTGTCATCTACATTTGGTTGATCTGCAGATTTGGAAGCATGCAGAATTGATGTTCCTACGGAATGTACATTACGTAGCCATCCTTCATAGTGACCCTCAGCAAGATTATTAGGAGAATCACCAGTCCAGTCTTTTCCTTCAGTATTTCTTCTACCCGGATAGGCATATCGAATTCTTAAACTATCTTCTTTGAATTCACCTCTACCACTATACCAGTACTCAGAGTTCCATACATCCAATCGAGCGCCTCTCAGATAATATAAGTCTTTTAAAGTTTGATTCGGTTTTTCTATTTTATCATCAGTATCGACATTTCCTGTATTCTTAATTGTATAATCAAAAATTGCAAATTCATCATAGTTTTTTTCATCATATGCAATTGCTCTTTGAGTAATTTTGAGTCCCATATCAGTATTTATCTGGGATACGACCATTACATCAGCATCTCCAGGTATTTTATCTGCTGCATTATAATGATCTCCATTCAATTTAGGATGTTGCAATTGCATTCCATCTACCTTAATACTTGGTGGCTTATGAGCATAATATCTATCAATATAGTTTCCTGTTTCGGAATTTCTGACCGGCATCGTTACCTGACTTTCATTTATATCAACTGGAGGAGCACCTGTTAATTTAATATCATGCATTGTTCCTGTTGTATCCTTCCAGTTCTTTACACCTATATAATATCCACCATTCTGAAATGCGGCCAAAGGCCAGGCATAATGCCCTGTATGATGCATCCTTCCATGATCCGGGATAACAGCTTCACCTCTGGTGGTATTGTCCACTACAGTAGTCCAGTAATTGCCAATTTCAATAGTCCTCTGAAAGGACGCATTTAGAAAACTGTAAGAAAATATACATAATAAGATTACAAATTTTAGTATATTATTCTTTTTCATATTTCTTTCCTTATTTTTAAAATTATATTTTTTCCTTTACTATAGAGAATAGCTAGAAATTCAAACCAACTCCAATAGTTACACTTCTTGGATTTGTGTATGTAAGAAAATGTCTATTAGGCATATCTATATAAGATTTATCATCACTTTTAATCATACCAGGTTTATCATCTCCTGCTTTAAGATTGTCAACGTCCTCATACATTGGAAGGTGTAAGGATTCCATGTAGCTTTCATAATCATCCACAGTAGCAAAGGCTGATTGATGATCCAGACGTTTGAAATCAAAAACATTATTTACATCTACATATAAATTCAGACTATAATCATCACCAAATCTTACATTCTTTGAGAGTCTCAGATCAGCATTTACAAGGGGAGTCCACTGTACATTGTTATCTTCTTGAGATTTATAAGTGAAATAATCGCCTGCTTGCCAGTTATACATAAAACTTAATCTTAGTCCTCCTAATGGATTTCTACCTGACATTTCAGGACCAAAATTTTTCGGACTTGTAATCGCTATATTAGCATTGAATCTGGGCTGGGGCAAGGGTTTTTCCTGGTAAGGATTTGTTAATCCATATTGTCTCTGCGCAACGGGATCTTGAAAATAATGTTCACGTCCATAGTAACCAGATGTAACTAACATATAATCATAATTGATCCAACCAGTAATCCACTTACCAGTTCTTTTTGCTAATCTAAATTCAAAACCTCGAATGTCCTGGTAATTTCTATTTTCCCAGGTTGTATAATCAGCTGTTCCTGTAAAATTTGTGTACATGGTTTCAGACATTTGATTTGAAATATCTTTATAATATCCCGCTAACCTGATCATGAACATATTTAATAAACTATATTCTGTACCCAATTCATAAGCAATTGTTTTTGGCATTCTCAGATTTGGATTACCCAAATATTGCAATTCATTTGTCGCACTCTTCTGTTTGACAAACATTTCAATTGAAGTAGGCATGGAATAAAAATGACCATAATTAAAATATAATTTAGCATTTGCTGAAATGGGATGTGAGATTCCTAAACGGGGACTAATATTTAACTTTTGATCTGCGGATTCTGACGGTGCTTTTTCTTCCATTTGATCTAGATTAGCAGGTGTAAACCATTTTGAATATGGATCTTCCTGAATATATGTAGGAGCATTAGGATTCTGATAATCTGCTCTGACACCGACATTAGCAATCATACCTTTCCATTCAAATTTATCCTGAATATAGGCACCAAATCGATAAGGTTGCCTATCAGCTTGTGCCATCCAGTTATTTCCTACATCACCAGGTAAATGGTAACCATATTCTAAATAAATATCATCATAAGTAAAATCAAATCCAGCTTTTATCTGGTTATATTTATCTATTTGACTTGTTAGATCAAACTGTACATTATAACTATAGGACTCTCCATTATCTCTGGTAGCTCCTTCACCACCACTGGTCATTCCATCCTGCATAGTTGTCAATTCCCTAACATAACCGAGAGGTGTTTCATCTACTTTAATTGGACCGAAGCTACCAATAGTTTCTGTATTTCTTGGTCTTCCAGTAGAAGTAGCCACGTTATTTGTGTGAGTCCTATTTATCCTCAAATTATACCACGTGTTTTTTGATAACATATGTTCAACAGATATTCCCACCATGTCTGAATATATATCATAAGGATTTAAAGCCTGAGGATAATACAAAGCACTATTTTGTCCCAGTACATAATCATATCCAGTAGCAATAGAAGAATTTAAAATTGCTTCTCCACTGGCTAAATATTGATCCAACCCGGCTCCTCTAGGATGCATAGTTGTTGTATTCGTTTCTCCGTACATTCCCTGCAGAGTTATTGTTAAATTATTTGTAATATCAGCTGTCAATTTTAATTGAGAATTTTGCTCTCCATAATAATCACGAATTGTAGGAAGAGCAAAAGCATCTTTATGGGTTTTATGTGAAGCAAAAAATCGTAAATTACCCAGAGCATCACTCACAAATGGTACAGGCCCACCAAAACTAGCATCTATATTGTAATCAGGAATATCACCATAGGATCCTGGTTCTCTACTTGGATCTAATTTATCAACCCCTTTGACTCTATGATTCCACATAAATAATTTTTGAAGTTGTTTGGGTGTAGCTTCTTTACCTTCGGCCAGACTATTCCAGCCCTGAAAAGAAGGATATTTATTCTGCATTTCTTTAGGCCATTCAGAGGTGCCTTCAAAAGCCACTTCTGGATCAAGATAGGGTTTTAAAAAGTAGTTCTCAGGATCAAAGATTGACTTGCCTCTATGTTTTCTATGCGCCGGAGTATACCTCAAAGAAAGGGATCCATTATATTCTTCCTTGGAGCCCGTCTTGGTGATAACATTTACTACACCTGAACGAACATTACCATACTCAGCATTAAATCCACTTTTCGTGACTGAAATTTCTTTAACCGCGCTTAAATTAACCATATTAAACATAGCACGATTAGAAGTATTATCAACCATAGTTTGACCATCAACCATTAATAAATTCTGACCTCTGCCTCCACCTCTGACCATAACCTGTGGATTTGCACTACTGGGATCCATGGTTACCCCAGTCATATTTTGAATGGTTTGGGTAACATTACTAATATTTCAGACTTATTTCTCCTCGAGGAAATTTCATCTGATTTACTATATAATACATAAGTCTTTGGCAGTAAGAGATATACAAAAAACTCCTAAACTACCTATTTTGAACAGGCGATAT
>Ga0102941_1000473_pt1 | contig 18666 bp, 15 predicted proteins | sample SalPonR2_C_D2_MG_FD_79281 | JGI IMG/M metagenome (GOLD analysis project Ga0102941, IMG submission 79281) | Salt pond soil microbial communities from South San Francisco under conditions of wetland restoration - Salt Pond MetaG R2_C_D2_MG | ecosystem: Environmental > Aquatic > Marine > Intertidal... | reverse complement strand
CGTTCACCGCATCGATCCGCGCCAGTGTCTCGCGCATGACCTCGACCGGTGACACCCGCCGATCCGCGATCAGCCGCGACACCTCACCCGCGCCCATGCGCCAGATCTCAACCATCCCGGTCCCCCAATATCTTTATCCTGAAAATATGGCCGCCGGAGGCGTCCCGCCGGCCCCGTGGCAAACCGGCGCCCGAGATATCGCCCGCCCGTCGCCCCCCCGCGCCCATCGCCCGCGCGACGGGCCCGAAGGGACCCCGAGCAAGGGCGACGCCCCCTCTCAGTCCACCGCCTGCGCCTGGGCGCGGGTCTTGCCGGACACATCCATCGCCAGAACGCTGGCCATCAGACCGTCCAGGTCGCCATCCAGCACCCCGCCCGTATCCGAGGTCTCGAACCCGGTCCGCAGATCCTTGACCATCTGGTAGGGCTGCAACACGTAAGACCGTATCTGGTTGCCCCACCCGGCATCGCCCTTGTTCTCATGGGCTTCGTTGATGGCCGCGTTGCGGCGATCCAGTTCCATCTGGTAAAGCCGCGATTTCAGCGCCTTCATGGCGATATCCCGGTTCTGGTGCTGCGACTTCTCGGAACTGGTCACCACGATCCCGGTGGGATGGTGGGTGATGCGCACGGCGGAATCCGTGGTGTTCACATGCTGGCCGCCCGCGCCCGAGGACCGGTAGGTGTCGATGCGTATATCGGACGGGTTCACCTCGATCTCGATATTGTCGTCGACCACCGGATAGACCCAGACCGAACTGAACGACGTGTGACGCCGCGCGCTGGAATCATAGGGCGAGATCCGCACCAGGCGGTGCACACCGGATTCCGATTTCAGCCAGCCATAGGCATTGTGTCCCGAGATCTTGTAGACGGCCGATTTGATCCCCGCCTCTTCGCCCGGGCTCATGGATTGCAATTCCACATCGTAGCCCTTTTTCTCGGCCCATCGCACATACATGCGCGCCAGCATCGACGCCCAGTCACAGCTTTCCGTGCCGCCTGCGCCGGAATTGACCTCGAGAAAGGTATCGTTGCTGTCGGCTTCGCCATCCAGAAGCGCCTCCAGCTCTTTCGCGGCGGCACTGACCACCAGGTCCGCCAGCGCGGCCTCGGCCTCGGCCACGACGTCCTTGTCGTCCTCGGCCTCACCCAATTCGATCAGCTCGACATTGTCGTCCAGCCCCTGCCGGATACCGTCATAGGTGCCGATCTTGTCCAGCAGCACCTGGCGGTCGCGCATCAGCTTTTGCGCGGCATCCTGATCGTTCCACAGGTTCGGGTCCTCGACACGCGCATTGAATTCTTCCAGCCGGTGCTGCGCGGTCTCCAGGTCCATGCGCTGCCCCAGAAGGACCAGCGACTTGCGGATTTTCTCGATATTGGCTTGCGTCTCTGCGCGCATGGCTTGGATGGCCCTTCTTGGGATGGATCGACCGCTGAAATAGCTTGGTGCGCGCCCCGCCACAAGGGCGGCGCGGCGCCGAAGCGGCGAACCGTCAGTAAAGCCCGCCCGAACTCAGCGTGCCGAACCCGGTGCCTGTGGGCACCCGCGCGGCCTCGCCGGTCGATGTGGTGACCGTGGTGTCCTGTTCGATGATCTGGCCGGTCTCCTCGCCCCGTCCGATGAGAGGCAGGTCCGACCCCATGCCCCAGCCCCCGTCGATGATCGACAAGATGCCGAAATACGGTTCTTCGCCCTCGCGGAACAGTTCGTACACCACGTGTTCACCCTGCGCCCCGTCTTCGAGACGCTGGCCGGTATAGCGGTCGATCGGGAAAAAGCTGCCGCCCTCGGGCACCACGAAATCGCCGCCGCCATATTCCTCAATCGCCTCGAGCATGAATTCATTGAACACCGGGCCGCACATGCCGCCGCCCGAAGCACCTCGGCCCAGGCTGCGCGGCTGGTCGAAACCGATGTAGCAGCCCGCCGCGATATTCGAGGTGAAGCCCACGAACCAGACGTCGCGCGCATCATTGGTGGTGCCGGTCTTGCCGGCCGCTGGCACCGGCAAGCGGACCGATCCCGATGCCGTGCCGCGTTCGACCACGCCGCGCATCATCGAGGTCAGCTGGTAGGCGGTGATCGGATCCATCACCCGTTCGCGGTTCGACACGATGCGCGGCGCAAATCCGGGATCGAGCGAGGCCACCTGGCAATCCGGGCACAGTCGCTGGTCGTGGCGATAGACCGTGTTGCCCCAGCGGTCCTGGATGCGGTCGACCAGCGTCGGTTCGACCCGCTCGCCGCCATTGGCGAACATCGCGTAGGCGGCGACCATGCGGAAAAGCGTGGTTTCCTGCGCGCCCAGAGAATTCGCAAGGAATGGCTGCATATCGTCGTAGACGCCGAACCGTTCGGCGTAGCGGGCGACGGTTTCCATCCCCACATCCTGCGCCAGGCGCACGGTCATCAGGTTCCGCGACCGTTCGATCCCGGTGCGCAGCGGCGACGGCCCGTAGAACTGGTTCGACGCATTGGTCGGCCGCCAGATGCCCGCGCCCGTGTCGACCTCGATCGGGGCGTCGATGACAATGGTGTTGGGCCCATAGCCCGAATCCAGTGCCGCGGCATAGACAAACGGCTTGAAGCTCGATCCCGGCTGGCGTGTCGCCTGCGTGGCGCGGTTGAAGGACGACGATTGATAGGAAAATCCGCCCTGCATGGCCAGAACACGGCCCGTGTTCACATCCATCGCCATGAAGCCGCCCTGCACTTCCGGCACCTGCCGCAGGGTCCAGCGCAGGAACGATCCGTCCGCGTCGCGCGTCATGGCGCGCACATGAACCACGTCGCCAACGCTCAACAGGTCGCCCGCGACGCGTGCGGTGCTGCCCCGGTTCCCATCGGCGTCCACGGGGCGCGCCCATGTGACATCCTCGGCGGGGATGAAATGACCGTCCTCGTCATCCTCGACGCCTTCGATCCCGATGCGGGCGGAAGTCTGGCCAACCTCCAGCACGACCGCGGCAGACCAACCTTCGATGTCGCGCGCGATATCCGCCTCGGCCAGCGCCGCGCGCCATGTTTCCTCGTCGGTCAGCAGCGCAGGATCAATCGTGGCCACCGCCCCGCGCCAAAGACCCTGGTCGCGGTCATAGCGTTCCAGCGCCCGGCGCAGCGCGCGCTCGGCCACGATCTGCAAGCTTTCATCCATGGTGGCGCGCACCGAATAGCCGCCGGAAAAGAAATCATCCTGACCGTATTGCGCCGAAAGCTGGCGCCGGATTTCATCGGTGAAATAGTTGCGCGGCGGCAATGCATTGCGGAACGGCTCGATATGGCCGCCCTGCACGGTTTCCAACGGCGTGGCCTGCGCGGTTTCCATCTGGGCCTGGGTGATATAGCCGTTCTCACGCATTTCGCGCAGCACGTAATTGCGGCGGCTGATCGCCCGGTCATAGTCGCGCACCGGGTGGAAATTCGACGGCGCCTGCGGCAGGGCCGCAAGGTAGGCGGCCTGCTCAAGCGTCAGATCATCGAGATCGGCGTTGAAATAGGTCTGCGCGGCTGCGGCCACCCCATAGGAGTTCTGACCCAGGAAAATCTCGTTCAGATACAGTTCGAGAATGCGGTCCTTGCTCAGCGCGCTTTCGATCCGCGCGGCCAGGATGATTTCGCGCACCTTGCGTTCAACCGTGCGCGATCCATCCAGCAAAAAGTTCTTCATCACCTGTTGCGTGATGGTCGAGGCCCCGCGCACGTCACGGCCCCGCGACCTGACGGCATCCACGAAAGCGGCCGCGATGGCGCGGGGATCATAGCCACCGTGCTCAAAGAAATTCCGGTCCTCCGCCGACACGAAGGCATAGGCCACCTGGTCCGGGATTTCGTCGGCGGGCACAAACAGACGGCGTTCGGCGGCGAACTCGTCGACGATCATGCCCTCGCGCGAATAGATCCGGCTGATCGTGGGCGGCGTGTAATTGGCGAGCGTTTCATGATCCGGCAAATCATGGGAATACATGAACAAAATTCCGCCGATTCCGATCGCGACAGCGATCAGGCCGAGGGTGACGGCGCTGAAAATGGCACCGAAAAAACCAATGATGAATCGGATCATGCGCCCGCCCGGATTATCGTTGCGCTCAATATAAATGGGTCGCCTGCCCGCGTCAAAGAGATGGGCGGGTTTTCGCGGTATACAAGTGCGTGATGCGAGCCCTGTCCGTCCGGCCTGCACACCACCGGGAGAGACGAATTATTGACGTGACAGCGACATCCGCGCGGCGTCGGCATCGGCCCATTGCAAGATCGCTTCGGTGATGGCGGCCTGCATTGCGGCGCGCCAGTCGGGATCGCGGATGTTCTCCAGGTCCCCGCCTTCGGACATGAAGCCGATCTCGACAAGGATCGACGGGATATCGGCCGCACGCAACACCGTGAAGCCGGCCTCGCCACGCGGATGGGAATGCAGTCGCAAACCCGCGGCATCGATCCGGCTGACCACCACATCGGCCAAAGCGGCCCCGCGCGGCGCGGTTTCCATCCGGGCCAGATCCATCAAGACGCCCGCGATCACGTCATCGGAGCCGTGCAGATCGACGCCCTGCAGAATGTCGGCACGGTCATGTTGTTCGGCAAGGGCGGCTGCGGCCGCGTCCGAGGCGGTTTCGGCCAAGGTATACACGGTGGCGCCGCGCGCCCTGCCCTCGGCGATGGCATCGGCATGGATCGAGATGAACACATCCGCCCCGGCCGCACGCGCCAGTGTGACGCGCGTCGGCAAGGGCACGAACACATCCGTCTCGCGCGTCATGACGACATCGACCCGTCCCGTGCGGCGCAGCACATCGCGCAATTCGCGCGAAAAGGTCAGCACCAGATCCGCCTCGTTGAAATCGTTGAGGACCGCGCCGGGATCGACCCCGCCATGGCCCGGATCGAGCACCACGACAAACCGGTCCGCGTCCTCCCCCGGCCGTTGTTCCGCGACGGTCTGCGTGCGCGTGCCGCCGGCATCCGGCGCACCCGCGCCGGCCAGGAATTCGGCCTCTGACACGCGGTCAAGATGCAGGTCTATCTGTGCCAGGCCGGTCACCTCGTCGGTGCGCATGGCGGCGATGCTTGGCGCAAACGGCGCATCCAGCGTCAGGACCAGCCGCGACCACCCCGCCTCGCGCGCGGGGCCGGCATCGATCGCGATGACCGGGGTGACCGGCGTCTGGGCGTCGGCCCAACCGCCGAAATTCACCTCGCGGAAATCCACCACCAACCGGTAGGGACCGGCCAGCGTGAAGACCCGGAATGGCACCGCCTGCGTCAGCCCAAGCTCTATGTCGACCGCGTTGGCGGACGTCGTGATGGCGCTGTCTTCGGCCAGAAGCCGGGCCAGCGCGCCAAAGGTTTGCGCCTGCGCCCCGACACACAGGACGAGGGCCAGAAACGCCGCAAGGATGGAGGTGAGACCTGCTCGGATCACGGGGTTGGTCCACGTGTTGATTTGCTTGGCCAGACCCTAGCAGACCCACACAGCGCGCCCAAGCCCGGATTGGATCACATGCGCGACAGCTTGGCGGATTTCACGCCCGCTCGATCAGCGGCGGGCGGAAAAGAAGGATTTCAGGCGCGCCACCCCGTCCTCGATATCCGCAGTGTCGCGCGCATAGGAAAACCGCAAGGTCGCGTGCCCGCGTGCCTTGTCGAAATCAAGCCCCGGCGTCACGGCCACACCGGCCTGCTCGAGGATCTCGGCCGAAAAGGCCAGCGCGTCATCGGTCCAGTCCGAGACGTCGGCATAGATGTAGAACGCCCCATCCGCCGGCGCCGTGTCGGTCACGCCGCAATCGCGCAGGCCCGCAAGCAAAACCTCGCGATTACGGGTATATACGGCGCGATGTTGATCCAGTTCAGCGCGGCCTTCGGGGCTAAGCGCCCCCAGGGCCGCGACCTGTGCCGCATGAGACGGGCAGATGAACATGTTCTGCGCCAGCCGTTCGATCACCCTAACATGATCTGGCGGGACCACCATCCAGCCGAGCCGCCAGCCGGTCATCGAGAAATACTTCGAGAACGAGTTGATCACATAGACATCATCGGTGACCTCGAGCGCGCTGACCGCCCGGCCCTCGTATTGCAGGCCATGATAGATCTCGTCCGAGATCAATGAGATGTCGCGCGATGCGCAAGCGCCGACCAGGTCCGACAGCGCGCGCTTGTCCAGCATGGTGCCCGTGGGGTTGGCCGGGCTGGCCACGATAAGCCCTGCCAGGTCGTCGCGCAGGTGGTCCGGCGTCGGCTGGAACCGGGTCGCCAGTTCGGTGCGCAGGCCGACCGGCTCAAGCGATAGTGCGGTCAGGATCTGCCGGTACGATGGATAACACGGCTCTCCCAGGCCGACCTTTTCGCCCGCGTCGAACAGAGCGGAAAACGCCAGCAGAAACGCCCCCGACGCGCCCGCCGTCAAAACGATGCGCGAGGGATCGAGATCAAGATCATACCATTCCCCGTAGAGCGCCGCGATGCCAGCGCGCAGGTCGGGACGGCCAAGCGCCACGGTGTAGCCAAGCGGGCCTTTCTCCATCTCGTGCACCAGTCGCGCGCGCGCGGCCGCCGGTGCGCCGGTGCCGGGCTGCCCCACCTCCATGTGGATGACATGGCGGCCCGCCTCTTCCGCCGCGCGGGCGGCTTCCATGACGTCCATGACTATGAACGGATCGACGGCGCTGCGTCTGGATGCCCGCATGAGCCCCTCCTTGCGTTTGGATGCCTTTCAATCAATCGCGTGGCCCGGCGTCAATCGGGCAGACACGACCATGTGAGCCACGGCCCGGAGTCGTGGGACTGGCGGTGTGATGCGGATATGTTAGAAAAGGAAAACAGATCTGGAGACACGCGTGACCTTTCCCGTATTGAACCGCCTGATTGTGGCCGTGGGCCTTTGCCTTGGCCTTGGCCTTGCCGTCCCTGCGGCGGCGATCGACATCGACGACATGTCCGATGCCGAACGCGCCGCCTTTCGTTCAGAAATCCGGGCCTACCTGCTGGAAAACCCCGAGGTTCTGATGGAGGCGATCGCGGTGCTGGAAAGCCGCCAGAACGCCGCCGAACAAGAGGCCGCCATGATGGCCGTGGCCGCCAATTCCGAGGCCTTGTTCAATTCGGCCTTTGACTATGTGGGCGGCAATCCCGATGGCGATATCGTCATGGTCGAATTCCTGGATTATCGCTGCAGCTTTTGCCGTCGTGCCCATCCAGAGGTGGCGGAACTGGTCGAAAGCGATGGCAACATCCGCGTCATCGTCAAGGAATTCCCGATCCTGGGCGAACAATCCGTTCTGGCTTCGCAATTCGCCATTGCGACCCGGATCGCGCTTGGGGATGAGGCCTATGCCCTTGTCAGCGATGCCCTGATGACGATGCGCAGCGACGTGACAGAACCCGCATTGGCCGCGCTGGCGCAGGACAACGGGCTGGATCCCGCGCCCATCCTTGCCGCCATGGATGATCCGCTGGTCGCGCAGACCATCGAATACAACCGTGCGCTGGCGCAGCGTCTGGGCATTTCCGGCACACCCAGTTTCGTGTTCGAAGATCAGCTTGTGCCGGGCTATGTGCCGCTGGATGGCATGATCGAGATCGTGGCGAACCTGAGGGCCACGGCCCCCTGACAAGACACTTGATCAATGAAAAAGGGCGCCCGGTCCGGGCGCCCTTTTCTTTTGTCCGTCAAGATCCGATCAGCCGCGCGACCACCAGCCGCGCTTCTTGGACCTGGTCGCGTCTTCCGGCTCGGCGTTGGCCACCGGCTCGGGCGCAGCCGATGCGGTTTCCATGACCGGCTCGGGTTCGGCCGCCGGCACGGGCGCCGCGTCCGCAACAACGGGAGCGTCGGGTTCCGGGGATACGGCGGCCTGATCTGCAGATGCATCGGGTGCAGGTGCAGGCGCGGCCTCGGCCATCGGCGTGTCTTCTGGCACGGCCTCGGTTTTGGTGTCGTCCGCCGGTGCCGTTGCCTTGGGTTCGGCCTTTTTCCGGGGCTTTGCCGGCGCGCGTTTGCGCTTGGGCTTTGCCTCGGCTGCGGGTGCCTCGACCTCGGCCGTCGGCGTGGCTTCGACGGCGGCTGGCGCCTCGGCGTCCCCCGTTTCGACAGGCGCGGCTTCGGCCTCGTCCGCATCCTCGGATGCAGGCTCGTCGGGCATATCCCCGTTTTCATCCGAGGCCGCATCCCCGTTGCCGGTCTTGCGGCGCCCACGCCCGCCACGGCGGCGGCGGCGCTTTTTCTTGGGTTGTGTATCGTCGGCCACAGCCGGCGCTTCGGCGGTTTCGGGCGCTTCGGCGACGTCTTCTTCGACGACCTCGGCATCTTCGATGTCATCCATCAGCGAGGCATCCATCGAAATGACCGAAGCCGCCGTCGCAACCTTGCGCGTCGCGGTCTTGAAGCGTTCCAGCTTGTAGTCCGGCGGCACCATCGTCGGGTCGGCCTCGATCCGGATGGACAGACCATACCGGGCCTCGATCGCCATCAGGTAGTCGCGCTTGTCGTTCAACAGGTAGTTCACGATGCCCACGGGCGCGGTGACCAGAACCTCGCTGGCACGGCGCTTGGTGCCTTCCTCTTCCAACTGGCGCAGGATCGACAGCGCCAGGCTGTCGTCGGACCGGATCAGGCCGGTGCCGTGGCAGGCCTTGCAGGGCTGTGTGGTGGCCTCGAGCATTCCCGGGCGCAGACGCTGACGCGACATCTCCAAAAGCCCGAAGACCGAGATGCGACCCACCTGAATGCGCGCGCGATCGGTTTTCAGCTTGTCCTTCAGGCGCTTTTCGACGGCGACATTGTTGCGCCGTTCATCCATGTCGATGAAATCGATCACGATCAGGCCGGCAAGGTCACGCAGGCGCACCTGGCGGGCGACCTCTTCGGCGGCCTCTAGGTTGGTCTTGGTCGCGGTTTCCTCGATCGAGCCTTCCTTGGTCGCCCTGCCCGAGTTCACGTCGATGGCGACCAGCGCCTCGGTGATGCCGATGACGATATAGCCGCCCGATTTCAGCTGAACGGTCGGGTTGAACATGTCGGCCAGATAGCCTTCGACCTTGTGCTTGGCGAACAGCGGCATCGGGTCGGCATGCAGTTTCACATTCTTGGCATGAGACGGCATGATCATCTTCATGAAGTCCTTGGCGTGCCGGTACCCGGCTTCGCCCTCGACCAGAACCTCGTCGATATCGCGGTTATACAGATCGCGGATCGAGCGGTGGATCAGGTTGCCTTCCTCGTAGATCGGGGCGGGCGCGATGGATTTCAGCGTCAGCTCGCGTATCTGTTCCCACTGGCGTTGCAGGTATTCATAATCGCGCTTGATCTCGGTCTTGGTGCGCTGGCTGCCCGCCGTTCGGATGATCAGGCCCGCACCCAGCGGCACGTCGATTTCCTGGGCGATTTCCTTGAGCTTCTTGCGATCGGCCGCATTGGTGATCTTGCGGGAAATGCCGCCACCGCGCGCGGTGTTGGGCATCAGAACGCAATAGCGGCCCGCCAGCGACAGGTACGTGGTCAGCGCAGCCCCCTTGTTGCCGCGCTCTTCCTTGACGACCTGGACCAGCAGGATCTGACGCACCTTGACGACTTCCTGGATCTTGTATTTGCGCGGGCGCGGCTTGCGCACCGGGCGGATGTCTTCCTCGGTGTCGTCATCGGCCACGGTTTCGGCGGCGGAGTCCGTCTCGCCCTCGTCGTCGCCATCGTCGCCGTCATCCGCGTCGGACAGATCTGCATCCGGGCCGTCCGCGTCAACGGTCTCGGCGGCCTCCCCCTCCTGCGCTTCGGCATTCGAGGTCTCATCGGTCACAGCCTCGCCCGTGATGTCGTCTTCGTCGGCCAGATCGACGACGTCCATGCCGGAAGACGAAACCTCGCCACTGGCCACGGCATCGGAATTGGCCGATGCGGCGCGGGTGTCGGACGGTTTGCGCCGACGCGACCGGCGGCGTTTGGGTTTGTTCGCCTCTTCCTCGGCCTCTTCGGCCTGCTGTTCGGCATAGGCGCGTTCCTCGGCCAGCAAGGCCTCGCGGTCCGCGACCGGGATCTGGTAGTAATCGGGGTGGATTTCCGAGAATGCGAGGAACCCGTGGCGGTTGCCACCATAGTCCACAAAGGCGGCCTGCAGCGAGGGTTCGACCCGCGTGACCTTTGCCAGATATATGTTTCCTGCCAGCTGCCGCTTGTTCAGCGACTCAAAATCGAACTCCTCGACCTTGGATCCGTCCGCCACGACAACCCGAGTTTCCTCGGGATGCGTGGCATCGATAAGCATTTTCTTCGCCATGATGTCCTTGCCCGCGACAGCGCTGGTTGCCCGGGTGGCGCGAGGCCCCCGGGGTCAAGAACCGCGTCGCGATGTGTTGTTAGCGCGAGGCATGGGGGCGCGGAGACGGGGGCCATGGCCCTTGTCCGTCCGCCGATTTGTGCGCCCAACAGGTGCATCGCGTCTGTCTCCGGGTCTGGCGGGCGGTCCCGCTGCGACCCCATAAGCCCCTGATTAAAGGGGCGTTTCCGGGTGGGTCATGACGTTTTTGGGGTCTTGACCCGATTGACCTGCGTGCCCCGTCGCGGCGATTTAGCCAGCGAACCTAGAGGTGCAGAGAACCTGATACAGCCGACCAATGGCCAGCCCCGCCACACTAAGGGAAGGTGTGACAGGATGACAATGGGCATTTGTGCGATATCGGGTTTTTGACCGGACACCGCGGCTGGCCCGGCGATCGTCGCGCCTGGCCGTCGGCCCCCACCACGCCGGGCCGGACAGGGCCCGCGCCGATCAGCGTGGCGCGTCCCGTCGCGATCAATGCAGCCCCGAACAACGGCCCCACCCCCGCAATGCCACTGCTCACAGGTAGTCCGACCGGCTGAGCCCGTACTTGGCCATCTTTTCGTTCAGGGTCCGGCGTGGCAGGCACAACTCGTCCATCACCGACGCGATGGAGCCGCGATGGCGGCGCATGGTGTTGTCGATCAGCATCCTCTCGAACGCCTCGACATATTCCTTGAGCGGCTTGCCCTCGCCGATGGCCTGCGGGGCGATTTCGGCGTTGTCGGCCATCAGGAGCGACGCGATGGACCCGGACCCCCGGCGCTGCTGCAAGATCGCGCGTTCGGCGATATTGATCAGCTGGCGCACATTGCCGGGCCATGGCGCCTGCAACAGTTGCGCGGCTTCCTGGGCGGTGACCTGCGGCGAGTCGGTGCCGTATTCCTCGGCGAATTGTTCGCCAAAGCGGGTGAACAGCGTCAAGATATCCTCGCCCCGCTGGCGCAGGGGCGGCAGGTCGATCCGCATGGCCGCCAGACGATAGAACAGATCGGGGCGCAGCGACGCCTCGCAGCTTTCGGGCTCGGGCGCATTGCAGATGGCCACGATGCGCGTTTCCGCCGGCGTGCCCTGTTCATTGATCGACGTCAGAAGACGCGCCTGCAGCGCCTGCGGCAGGCTTTCGACATCTTCCAGGACCAGTGTGCCACCGCGCGCCTGTTCGATCAGCGGCTTGTCCTGGTTTTCACCCACGGGGCCGAACAAGATGGCCCCCAGCGAGGTCTCGTCATGGGCCGCACAGGACAGCGTCACAAAGGATTTTCCGGCGCGCGGGCCCACCGCATGCAGCGCATGGGCCACCAGCGTCTTGCCGGTGCCTGTCTCGCCCACGATCAGCACATGGCCGTCGGCCTGCCCCAGGTCGAGGATATCCTCGCGCAGCCGTTCCATCACGGGCGACGAGCCGATCAGCTTGCGCATCAGGACGGTGCCGTCACTCAGTTCCCGGCGCAGGGCCCGGTTGTCGAGCGTCAGGCGGCGCTGCTGGCTGGCGCGCTTGGCCAGTTCCGTCATCCGGTCGGGGTTGAACGGCTTTTCAAGGAAATCATAGGCCCCGATCCGCATCGCCTCGACCGCCATGGGCACATCGCCATGGCCGGTGATCAAGATCACTGGCAGGCCGCTATCGACGCCCATCAGGCGCTTGAGAAAGGCCATGCCGTCCATTCCGGGCATCTTCACATCGGTCACGACAACACCGGCATAATCCGAGTTGATCGCCTTCAACGCGTCCTCGGCGCTGGAATAGGTCTCGGTCTCGAATCCCGACAGCGCCAGCCACTGGCTGATCGATTGCCGCATGTCCTGCTCATCATCCACGATCGCAATCTTCATCGCGGGTTTCCTTCCGTTGTCATTGGGCCGCCTCGGTCGCATTCCCGATCAAGGGCAGCCTGATCTCGAACACCGCGCCTCCGGAGTCGGCATTCCGGGCCGTCAGCCGGCCGCCGAAATTGCTCACGATGCCCGATGAGATGGCGAGGCCAAGCCCCACACCTTCGCCGGCTTTCTTGGTCGTGTAGAATGGCTCGAACAAAGCCTCGAGATCGTCAATCCCCTTGCCGCTGTCGCGCACCGTCAAAACGGCATCATCCCCCTCGGCGATCAGCAGGTCGAGTTCGCGGTTGTCGACATCCTTCATCGCATCCAGCGCATTCCTGAGCAGGTTGATGATGACCTGTTCCAGACGCAACCTGTCGGCCATGACCATGACCGGGCGACGCGGCAGGGATTGGGTGATCGCCACGCGCGTGGTGCGCAACTGCGGCTCCATCATGGTGAGGGCGCCCTTCAGCGCGTCGCGCAGATCCACGGGCTCGAACCCTTCCCCGCCCTTTCTTGCATAGGATTTTAGCTGCCGGGTGATCGCGCCCATCCGTTCGATCAGGTCGTCGATCCGCTGGAACGACGAGGCCGCCTCGTCGACGCGCCGGCGCTGCAGCAAAAGCTGAGCACCCGCCAGGTAGGTCTTCATCGCCGCCAGCGGCTGGTTCAGCTCGTGGCTGACGGCGGCGGACATCTCGCCCAGGGCGGCAAGTTTCTGGCTCTGTGCGAGGCTCTGTTCGGCCTCCTCGAGGTTCTTTTCGGCCTTCTGCCGCTCGGCGATTTCCCGCTGCAGGCGCACGTTGAGACGGCGAAGCTCTGCCGATTCCCGCGCCAGCCGCACCGATTGCAGCCGGGAGCGGCGGCTCAAAACATAGAATCCCCCCGCCAGCAGTAGCGCGAATCCCATGATCTCCAGCGCCAGAACCGAGTTCACGCGCTCCCGAACCGAGGTATAGGCCGTGTAGCTGACGATCCGCCAACCGCGGAACGGAATGCGGCCCTCCAATCGCAGCGTGTCGGATCCGAAAAAGTTGCGGTCCGGCTCGCCGAATGCGAAATCCCCCGTCGCGTCTATGGCACGCTGTATCGCGGTGCGCGGTGGCTGCAGGGCCAGCGCCTCGGCCTCGGTCCGGCCACGCCAGCGTTGCTCGGTCGACAAGATGATGGCGCCCTCGCTGTTGGTCACGAAAACGGCTTCGGTCGTGCCGCGCCACCGATCGACGATCCGCACCAGGTCGACCTCGACCAGGATCACCCCCAGAAGCCGGTTGTCGCTGTCGCGCATCGCGCGGGAGAACGTGAAATCAAAGCGCCCCGTTTCCGGTTCATTTGAGGTAAACACGGTATCCGACGACCGTGATGCCTCTACGAAGAAGGGTTCGGAGTTGCGCAATTCGCCCAGTCGCTGCCGGTCCGTGGCCGCAACAATCCGACCCTCGTTGTCCAGAAGCACCAGCGACGCCGCGTCGATTTCCTCGACATACGAAATCAGTCGGGCAGAGGTATCCGCGTAACTGACCTGTTCCAGCGAGCGGATCAGAACGGGGTCGCGCGACAACAACAGCGGCACCACGAAATGGCGCTGCAATTCGGAATGCACACTGCCCGAATAGATCGCCAGACGCAGCTCGGCGCGGTTGCGCGTCGTCTCGGTAAAGCGTGCGGTCAGCCACGAATTGGTGACCCAGACAACCGATATGGCCAGCACCAGGACCGCCGTGAAAACGCCGCGCACAAGCCACGCGCGACGGCGCGCCAACCGATCAACTGCCTGCGAGGGATCAATGAGACTCATGGACAGACACTAGGCAGCCCGACGCAGCGGCTCAAGCCTTGCGCGCGCCTCAGGCCGTCACGAGCGTGTCGGCCAGCGACGTGAACATTGCCGCGCCGTCGGTTCCGCCATGGGACGCATCCACCACCCGTTCGGGATGCGGCATCAGCCCCAGAACCCGCCGGTTGGCGCTCAGCACCCCGGCGATATCGGCCACGGCCCCGTTCGGATTGCCGCGATAGGTGAAGGCGATACGGTCCTCGCCCTCAAGATGGGCCAGCCCGTCGGCATCGATCACGTAATTGCCGTCGTGATGGGCGATCGGCACATCAATGGCCTGCCCTGCCGCATACCCCGCGGTAAAGGCGCTGTCGGCGGTCTTGACGGTCAGGCCCTGCATCCGGCAGACGAATTTCAGCCCCGCGTTGCGCATCAGGGCACCGGGCAAGAGACGCGTTTCACACAAGACCTGAAATCCGTTGCAGATGCCCAGGACATACCCGCCCCGGCCCGCGTGGTCCGCGACCGCCCGCATGATCGGCGATTGCGCCGCGATCGCGCCACATCGCAGGTAATCGCCATAGGAAAAACCGCCCGGCACACCGACGATATCGATCCCGTCGGGCAGGCCCGTATCCTTGTGCCAGACCATGTCGACCGAAAACCCGGCCTGCTGAAAGGCCACCGCCAGATCGCGGTCGCAGTTGGATCCGGGAAAGACGAGGACAGCCGCTTTCACGCGCCGATCTCCACCCGGTAGCTTTCGATCACCGTGTTCGCCAGAAGCTTTTCGCACATGGCGGTCACATCGGCCTCGGTGGTGCCATCGGCCAGATCAAGTTCGATGACCTTGCCCTGCCGGACGCCCTGGATGCCGCCGAACCCCAGCGTTCCAAGCGCCGATTTCACGGCTTCGCCCTGCGGGTCGAGAACGCCCTGTTTCAGCATCACGGTCACGGTTGCCTTCATCGCCTTGCCTTCATCTTTCCAAAACCACGCACGGCCCGCCATGGACGGGCCGCGCATTCAGTTGATCAAAGTCGGTTTGGTGACGCCGGTGTTTCCCTGCGGCATCACCCCCAGACGGCGCGCCACCTCGGTATAGGCGACGGCCAGATCGCCCAGATCGCGGCGGAACACGTCCTTGTCGAATTTCTGGCCGGTCTCGATATCCCACAGACGGCAGCTGTCGGGGCTGATTTCGTCGGCCACGATCAGCCGCATGTAGTCGCCATCCCAGACGCGCCCGATCTCGATCTTGAAATCCACCAGCTTGATGCGGACGCCCAGCATCAGCCCGGACAGGAAATCATTGACCCGCAGCGCCAGGCTGACCATGTCGTCCAGGTCCTGCTGGGTGGCCCAGCCGAAGGCGATGATATGTTCCTCGCTGACCAGCGGATCGCCCAATTCGTCGTTCTTGAAATAGAACTCGACGATGGGCCGCGGCATCGGTGTGCCTTCCTCGATCCCGAGACGCTTGCAGATGGATCCGGCCGCCACGTTGCGCACGACGACCTCGAGCGGAATGATTTCCACGGCCCGGATCAATTGCTCGCGCATGTTGAGACGCTTCATGAAATGCGTGGGAACACCAATCGCGTTCAGGCCGGTCATGAAGTATTCGCTCAGGCGATTGTTCAACACGCCCTTGCCGTCGATCGTCGCCCGCTTTTCGGCGTTGAACGCGGTGGCATCATCCTTGAAATACTGCACCAACGTGCCGGGCTCCGGACCTTCATAGAGGATCTTGGCCTTGCCTTCATAGACCTTCTTGCGGCGTGCCATGCTGTCTCCGGCTGCTTGATGGGGCGCGGGTTGCACGCGCCGTGAACATGTTCGGGCCTATAGGGCAAAGCGCGCTGTGTCGCAAGCAAACCGAATGGGTATCTCTTGCAGCCCCGCACCCGAGGCCCTTACACTCGTATTCAACAGGCCATTGACCGAAAAAGGAAGATCCCGATGTCCACATTCGATGACCGCGAGCACGCGTTCGAGAACAAGTTCGCCCATGATGCCGAGATGCAGTTCAAGGCCGAAGCGCGGCGCAACAAGCTGATGGGCCTTTGGGTGGCCGAGACCCTGGGCAAATCCGACGCCGAAGCGGTCGAGTACGCCAAGGAGGTCGTGAAGGCCGATTTCGAGGAAGCCGGCCACGAGGACGTGATGCGCAAGGTTCTGGGCGACCTGGGCGACCGTGTCAGCGAGGCCGAAGTCCGCGCGAAATACGAAGAGCTTCTGGCCGTGGCCAAGGGCCAGCTGATGACCGAGATCTGAGACCGACGCATCGCACCATCAATTCACGATCAAGAGCTCGCGCCTTGCGCGGGCTTTTTCTTGGCAAGATGCGCTTCGTCGGCGCCATCGACTTCGAACCGCGGATGTTCGGCAAGATAGGTTTTCCAGGTGCCGGTCGGAAGATCCGCTTTCGTGATGCAATGCCGTTCTCTCATGACCTTGCCGAGACTGCTCAGACTCACGCGCTGCCCGTCAGCCTGGCCGATTACTGTTTCGATCCACCGCGTCAGCGTGCCGGGGTCAATCTCGCGCCCTGCCGGCGCTTCGATGGAGATTCCGGGCTTCCCGATGTTCCGATAGTCACTGCAGGCCTTGCGAAACCCGCAGTCCGGACCGGCCGAACCGATACCGATCACCCGCACACCGTGTTCGGCAAGCTTTCTTGCAAGATGCGAAAAATCCCGGTCACCACTGGCTATGGCAATCGCCCGTTCCCCACCGACAAGCGCCGCTTCCATCGCTTCGATGGACAGCAGAAGGTCGGCCGCATTTTTTCCCTGGGCGCTGTCCACGATCTGCAACGTGCCTTGCATGCGCCAACCGGTCATGCGCGTGGCATCGCCGTAGACCCGGCGCAGACCCCGCCCCCCCAGACCATCGACAACCGACACGATTTCTTCGGCAAGGGTGTGGGACAGGTTTTCACCATCCACGAACAAGGCAACCCGCATGGCGGATACCGGAGCATAGGGCACGTCGACCTTCATGTCCCCGAACCTTGCAACGAATCTTGTCCGATTTAGGGCGGATTGCCCGGCCACCTGAGGGCAATTCATAATCTTCATGCAAATTTTGAGCCTTGCTCATGTCGCGCGCGCGCGGCAGATGACCCCATGCGCATGGCCAGACGGCCATCGCCCGGATCAAACCCACGCCCCGGAGGGCTGCCCCGTGACACACGCACTCGACGAGCTTTTGCTGACACGCGACTGGTTGCTGGCCGATGGCGCGACCGGAACGACCCTGTTCAACATGGGGCTGCAATCGGGCGACGCGCCGGAATTGTGGAACGAAGAGCACCCGGACCGTATCGCGGCGCTGTATCAGGGCGCGGTCGATGCGGGATCGGACCTGTTCCTGACCAATTCCTTCGGCGGCACGCGGGCGCGGCTGAAACTGCACAATGCGCAGGACCGGGCCTATGAGTTGAACAAGCGCGCCGCCGAGATCGGGCGCGACGTGGCCGACGCGGCCGGTCGCACCGTCATCGTGGCAGGATCGATGGGCCCAACCGGCGAGATCATGGCGCCCATGGGCCCGCTGACCCATGAGGCGGCGGTCGAGATGTTCCATGAACAGGCCGAAGGTCTGCGTGATGGCGGGGCCGATGTGCTGTGGGTCGAGACGATATCGGCACCCGAGGAATATGCCGCCGCAGCTCAGGCCGCCGCGATGGCAGGCATGCCCTATTGCGGCACCATGAGCTTTGACACCGCGGGCCGCACCATGATGGGCATGACCTCGGCCGCGATGAGCGAGATGGTCGAAACCCTGGATCACGCCCCTCTGGCCTATGGCGCCAATTGCGGCGTGGGGGCCTCGGACCTGCTGCGCACGGTCCTGGGATTCCGGGCGGCGGGATCCCAACGCCCCATCATCGCCAAGGGCAACGCGGGCATTCCGAAATATGTGGACGGCCACATCCACTATGATGGCACCCCCGAGTTGATGGCCCGCTACGCGGTTCTGGCACGCGACAGCGGCGCCACGATCATCGGGGGCTGCTGCGGCACCACGCCCGATCACCTGCGCGCCATGCGCCAGGCGCTGGAGGACACGCCGCGTGGCGCGGCCCCGACCCTCGACCAGATCACCGAAGCGCTTGGCGGGTTTTCGTCGGATTCGGACGGGACCGACGGGCTTGGGCCGACCCGCGAGCGCACAAGCCGCCGCCGGGGGCGGGGATGACGCCCCTTCCATCCCGTCCCCGCAGCCCCCGCACGGCAAGGTAACCGTATGTTAACCCCGTCACAGTCAGTCTGCGACGCATGGATGACCTGTTTTCAGTCGCGAACCAAACCCCCAGCCCGGTCGATGCGGACAGATGGATTACCCACCTGTTCTCGGCCCGCGCCGCCGCGCAAGGTCGGGTCGTGCGACGCAAGGCGCGCGATGTGGAACGTATCGTGGGATGGCCCCGCTTTCGTCATGAACTCAAGCGCCGCGGATACCGCGCGGTGGTCAATGGCGGCCAGGTGGTCGTGTTCTGTAACGCCGAACCCCTACGCGTGCTCGACTGACGCCGCACAGTCTTTTGCAAAAGACTGCCCAAAGCCTTGCAAGGCTTTGGGGCACGCCCTTGCAAGGGCGTGGGAAGAGTTTTGCAAAACTCTTCGCCGCCCAAGTCCCTCAGAACAGGCTCAGCTGGTCGCCCGCACGCGCCGGTCTGTGGAACAGGTCGCAACGCAGGGGCGCCATCCGGACCGCAAGGCTCAGCTCGCGCACAGCGCGTT
>Ga0102941_1000469_pt1 | contig 18698 bp, 17 predicted proteins | sample SalPonR2_C_D2_MG_FD_79281 | JGI IMG/M metagenome (GOLD analysis project Ga0102941, IMG submission 79281) | Salt pond soil microbial communities from South San Francisco under conditions of wetland restoration - Salt Pond MetaG R2_C_D2_MG | ecosystem: Environmental > Aquatic > Marine > Intertidal... | reverse complement strand
TCGTCCTGGTGGTCGCGCCAGTAGCCGCTGACCTTGTTCATCAGCTCGGGAAGGCCGGGCAGCCCGTGGCGGGCTTCCGGGGGGAAATAGGTGCCGCCGAAAAACGGAGCCTGGTCTTCCGGGGACAGGAACATGGTCAGGGGCCAGCCGCCGTTGCGCTGCGCGATCATCTGGTGCGCCAGCTGGTAGATGCGATCGAGGTCCGGGCGTTCCTCGCGATCGACCTTGATGTTGACGAACATCGCGTTCATCTGCGCGGCGATCTCGGGATTCTCGAAACACTCGTGAGCCATGACGTGGCACCAGTGACAGGCCGAGTAGCCGATGGACAGGAGAATCGGTTTGCCTTCCCGCTGCGCGAGTTCCAGCGCCTGCTCGTCCCACGGGTGCCAGTCCACCGGGTTGCCGGCGTGTTGCAGGAGGTAGGGGCTGGTCTCGTCGGCGAGGCGGTTGCGGTCGGCTGGCATGGCTATGTCCGGCTATGGAATCGGGTAGACTTGCGCGCAACTATACCGGACCTTCTCCGGCGCTTCTCCGGAGCTTCCCGTCGTGAATCAAGCCAGCACCGATTACCCAGAACTCCGGCTGAAGCCTCGCGAGGACCGCCGCCCGCGGGCGGGCCACCTGTGGATCTACAGCAACGAAGTGGATACGGCGGCGACGCCGCTGAACACGCTGTCCGCCGGTGCGATCGTGCGGCTGATGAGCGCGGAGGACCGGTTCCTCGGCTATGCGGGCGTGAGCCCGCATAGCCTGATCGCGGCGCGCATTCTTTCGCGCAATGTCGCCTATCCGCCGGATCGTTCGCTGGTCGTGCATCGCCTCAAGGTGGCACTCGCGATGCGCGAGCGCCTCTACGGCCAGGGCTGCTATCGCGCGTTGTTCGCCGATGGCGACGGTTTGCCCGGCCTGATCGTCGATCGCTTCGGCGACATCGTCGTGTTGCAGGCGGGCACCGCGACGATGGAGAACATGAAAGGCGACATCGTCGATGCCGTCACCAAGGTGTACTCGCCCGCCGGGATCCTGTGGCGCAACGACTCGAGCGTCCGCAAGCTGGAGGACCTGGAGCGCTACGTCGAGGTCGCCGCCGGCGACGTGCCGGATGAAGTGCGCGTGGTCGACAACGAGCTGGAGCTGACCGCGCCGATCCGCACGGGGCAGAAGACCGGGTGGTTCTACGACCAGCGCGACAACCGCGCGCGCCTCGCCCGTTACCGGCCGGACAGCGTGCTCGACGTTTTCTCCTACACGGGCGCATGGGGCCTGGCTGCCGCCGCGCGCGGCGCAAGGGCCATGCTCGTGGACTCGTCGGCGATCGCGCTCGAGGTGGCCGAACGTGACGCGCAGCGCCTCGGGCTGGAGCTGGAGACAGCGGAGGGTCAGGCCTTCGACGTCATGAAGGCCCTGGCGGATGAAGGACGCAGCTTTGCCGCGGTGGTCGTCGATCCGCCGGCCTTCATCAAGCGGCGCAAGGACCAGAAAGCGGGGCTCATCGCTTACCAGCGGGCTAACCAGCTCGCCATGCGGCTTTTGGAGCGTGACGGCCTGCTGGTGTCCTGCAGCTGTTCTTTCCACCTCTCACAGGAAGATCACCTGGTCGCGATCCAGCGCGCCGCGCGGCATCTCGGCCGCGCCGTGCAGGTGCTGGAACTCGGCGGGCAGTCCGCGGATCATCCCTCGCATCCGCTCATCCCGCAAACCCGCTATCTGAAGGCGGTGTTCTGCCGCATCGTACCGGAGTAGCTGCATGATTCCGTACCCGGACATCGATCCCATCGCACTCCAGCTGGGGCCTCTGGCGATTCGCTGGTACGGCCTGATGTACATCCTGGGTTTCGGCGTGGCCTGGTGGCTGGGCCGTCGTCGCGCCGCCCGGCCGGGCTCGGACTGGACGGCGGAGCAGGTGGACGACCTGATTTTCTACGGCGCACTCGGCGTCATCATCGGCGGCCGGCTCGGCTCGATACTGTTCTACAATTTCGACGCGTGGCTGCGCGACCCGATCATGCTGCTGCGTGTCTGGGAAGGCGGCATGTCGTTCCACGGCGGCCTGCTCGGTGTGATGCTCGCGATGTGGTTCTACGGGCGCAAGCTCGGCCGCGGCTTCTGGGCGGTGACCGATTTTCTTGCGCCCATCGTGCCGCTGGGGCTGGCCTTCGGCCGGATCGGCAATTTCATCAACGGCGAGCTGTGGGGCAAGCCCACGGACGTGCCGTGGGCCTTCGTGGTCGACGGCGTGGCGCGCCATCCCTCGCAGCTCTACCAGGCGGCGCTGGAGGGCGTGGCGCTTTTCCTGGTGTTGTGGTTCTACTCGGCGACCCGGCCGCCGCGCATGGCGGTCTCGGGCGCCTTCGCGCTCGGCTACGGGGTGTTCCGCTTCCTGGTGGAGTTCGTGCGGCTGCCGGATGCGCACATCGGCTACCTGGCCTTCGGCTGGCTGACCATGGGCCAGTTGTTGACGATCCCGCTCATTGGCCTCGGGATCGTGCTGCTCTGGCTGGCGTACCGCCCGGCACGGCGAGGGGTTTGACATGCAGCAGTATCTCGATTTGCTCGCACGCGTCCGCCACGAAGGCTTGCGCAAGGACGACCGTACGGGCACCGGGACGCTCTCGGTGTTCGGTCACCAGATGCGTTTCGACCTGGGCGCAGGGTTCCCTTTGCTGACGACCAAGAAGCTCCATGTCCGCTCGATCATCCACGAACTGCTGTGGTTTCTTTCGGGCGACACCAACATCGCGGCCCTGCAGCGGGAGCGCGTGCGGATCTGGGACGAGTGGGCGACCGAATCGGGCGACCTCGGGCCGATTTACGGCCGCCAGTGGCGGGCGTGGCCGGCGGCCGACGGCGAGACGATCGACCAGGTGGCGGCGGTGGTGGACACGATCCGCCAGCGGCCGGACTCGCGTCGCATCATCATGGTCGCATGGAACCCGGCCGAGCTGCCGGACGAAACGGTGGGCCCGCAGGACAATGTCCACGCCGGGCGGATGGCGCTGGCGCCGTGCCATTGCCTCGTGCAGTTCTGGGTCGGCGCCGGCAAGCTCTCGTGCCAGCTCTACCAGCGCAGCGGCGACGTGTTCCTCGGCGTGCCCTTCAATATCGCGTCCTACGCCCTGCTGACCCACATGATGGCGCAGCAATGCGATCTCGACGTCGGCGAGTTCATCTGGACCTGTGGCGACGCGCACTTGTACCTCAACCATCTCGAGCAGGCCGACCTGCAGTTGCAGCGGACCCCGGGACCGCCCCCCCGGCTGGTGATCCGGCGCCATCCCCCGAGTATTTTCGAGTACCGTCACGAGGACTTCGAGATCGTCGGTTACGAGCCGCAGCCGCATATCCCGGCACCGGTCTCCATCTAGGTTTATCATTCGAGTGTGAACAGCGAGATCGTTCTGCCGCCCATGACCCTGGTCGCTGCCGTCGCCGACAACGGCGTGATCGGCGCAGAGGGGAAGATGCCCTGGCATCTGCCCGCGGACCTGGCGCATTTCAAGCAGGTGACGATGGGCAAGCCGGTGTTGATGGGTCGCCTGACCTGGGAGGCAATCGGCAAGCCGTTGCCGGGCCGCACGAACCTGGTGCTTTCGAGGGATTCGAGCTGGCGAGCCGAAGGTGCGCGCCGCGTCGGCTCCCTCGACGAGGCGCGGCGCGTTGCGGCGCAGGCCGAAGCAAGCGAATTGATGGTGATCGGCGGAGCGGAAGTGTATCGACAGGCGCTGCCCGAGGCGGAACGGATCTACCTGACCCGAATCCATGCCGAGCCCTGGGGCGACACGCTGTTTCCGGAACTCGATCCCGATGCGTGGCATGAAGTCGGACGACGCGAGCGGTTGTCCGACGAGCGCAACGCCTGCGATCTCACTTTCGTGGTGCTCGAGCGCACTGCGCGCCCGAGTGCCGGTTCACCATCCATCGGTGAGCGCCGGTAAGTATTTTCCCACCAATCAAACCTTGATCACGGTCACTTCCTCGCCGGTCCGGATCGGTTAGGGTGCAGCGTGACCCGCCTAACCTGGCGCGTCTCGGACGATCTGCAGCCCAAATCCCCGAGGAGAACCGATGTCCGGCAACGATATCCAGACGCTCTGGCCGCACCTTCTGAATACGGATGATGCCGGCGTGGCCATCAAGACGCTGGATGGCCGGTACCTGTTCGCCAATCTCGGTTATGCGCGCTTCGCCTGCGCGGAGCTCGACCGCATCACTGGTTGCACCGATGCGGAGTTTCTCGAGCCGGAGCGGGTCGGCGCCGTGGCGGCTGCACACGAGCAGGCAAAAATCCGGCTCGACGGCGTCAACATCGAATGCGCTTTCCAGACCGACCGCGGGCCGGCATGCTATGTCGTGACGCATTTCCCCGTGCTCGACGACGGCCGGAAGCTGGTGGCGGTCGGCGTGGTCGCGGTAGAAGCCGAGGGCGCGTTGCGAGATCACCTCGAGGCCGAGCTGGAGTTGAAGTCTGCGAACCAGGCCAATGCCCAGCTGGCATCCGAAGTGCGGGACCTCGAGGAGCTCGCGAGCACCGACCGGTTGACGGGCGCATGGAATCGACGCCATTTCGAGACGGCGCTGGAGGGAGAAATCCACCGAGCGCTTCGTTTCGGTCATCCCTTGTCGCTCGTGATGTTCGATATCGATCACTTCAAGCGGGTCAACGACAGTTTCGGACACCAGGCCGGCGACCGGGTGTTGACCGAGTTTGCGGCCTGTATCCGCTCCGGGCTGCGCAAGTCGGATTCGCTGACGCGCTGGGGCGGCGAAGAGTTCATCGTGCTCATGCCGAACACGCCGCTGGCAGCCGCGAGGATAGCCGCGGAGCGTTTCCGCGAAATGGTGGCGGCGCACGACTTCAATGCTGCGGGATCTTTGACCGCCAGCTTCGGGGTCGCCCAGTTCATAGCCGATGAAACTGTCGAAGACCTCCTCGGGCGTGTCGACGGGGCTGTCTACCGCGCCAAGAACGAAGGCCGGAACCGGGTCGAAAGCGATTCCACCGGCGTGGTCGAAACAACGGTCGGGGAACATGTCGAAAGCCATTTCGTCAAGCTCTCGTGGAAGGAGAGCTTCGCCTCCGGGCACGCGCTGATCGACGCCCAGCACCAGGGCCTGTTCGACGTGGCGAACGAAGTCCTGGCTGCCGTGTTGTCCTCGCGCCCCCGCGATGAGATCGCCGAGATCGTGGAACGCCTGATCGCCGACGTCGTGCAACATTTCAAGGACGAGGAAGAGTTCCTGGCCAGCATCGGCTGGGTGGATCTCGAGGAGCATGCCGAGGAGCACGCCAGGCTGTTGGAGAAGGCGGCGCAACTGTCGACGGCTTTCCAGCAGGATGCGCTGGCCGTCGGGGAATTATTCGAGTTTCTCGCCTACGACGTGGTTACCCGACATATGCTCGGGGCCGATCGGCAATATTTTCCTTACGTGGCGGGCCATGTCTGAGCTGGAGAATCGTCACCAGCAGCGCCGGAAGGAAGGTCAGCGTCACCAGCGTGGCGAACAGCAGTCCTGAGAGCACGATCACGCCGACCCCCCGATAGAGCTCCGTGCCTTCCCCGGGTATGAAGACCAGCGGGGCCAGGCCGAACAGCGTGGTGATCATCGACATCATGATCGGCCGGATGCGCGAGGCCACGGCTTCCCGTACCGCGGCGACCACGTCCTGCATGCCCTCGCGGAGATTGCTCAGCGTGCGATCGACGATCAGGATGGGGTTGTTGACCACGACGCCGAGCAGGATCAGGAAACCGAGCATGGTGATCATGTCGAAGGGCTGGCTGATGGCGGGCATGCCTACGGCCGGCAGGAGCCCGCCCAGTCCGTTGAGCAGCGCGAGCCCGCCGATGCCGCCTGCGATGCCCAGCGGCACCGAAGTCAGGATCACGAGCGGCCAGCCCCAGTGGCCGAAGATCGCGATCAGGACGAGCAGGCACAGCACTATGGATACCACGTAGTTTTCCGCCAGTGCCGCGCGTGTTTCCATCAACTGGTCGGACGCGCCTGAGATGTCGATGCTGACGCCTTCCGACAACTGTCCTTCCCGCCGCAGCCAGTCCACCACTTCGTCCTGCACGAGCGCCAATGCGGTTTCGAGCGCGACGCTGCGCGGGGGGATGATATTCAAGGTGACCGCTCGTCGGCCGTTCAGGCGGCGGATCGAGTCCGTGTCCACGATTTCGACAATCTCCGCGACGGTGGATAACGGCACGACACCGGCATCGGGCGCATAGATCGGCAGGTCGCTGACGTTCGACAGAACCTGGTCGCTGCCCGCCGTGCTGAACAGGAAGATATCGATCTTGTCATCGCCGCGGAAGTACTCGTCGATGAAGGCGCCGTCGGTCAGGGCGGACACGGCGAAACCGATCTGTTGCGCGCTGAGGCCCATCTCCGCTGCACGGTCCCAGTGCGGACGAATCTCGACGAGCGGCTGGTCCAGCGACAGGGAGGAGGGTGACGAGCCCAGCCGTGGGTTGTCGAACAAAGTCTCCGCCCGGTCGTAGGCAAGCCGCGCCACCCGATAGATCTCGGCCAGGTCGCGCCCTGTGATGTCGAGATTTACGCTGCGGGTTCCGCCGTCGTTGCTGGAGATGATGGAGCCGCGACTCACGAAGGCGCGCATCCCCGGATAACTGCGGAAGTGGGTCTCGAGGGCCTGCATCAGCGACTCGATCTGCGCCGGATCGACAGTCTCGGCGATGATGCGGAGGTTGTCGGAGGCGATGGAGAGGTTCATGTAGGCCATTGCGGGCACGGGCGTTTCGCCACGCGCGAAGCGCGTCGGATCGTCGTCGACGAAGGGCAGGAGATAGGCTTCGACCTGCGCGCCGATCTCGCGCATTTCGCTGAGGTTGTACCCTGGCGGTGCGAGCATGCGCGCGAAGGTTTTGGGTTCCTCGCCTTCCGGGAGGTACTCTGCCGGCGGCGTCAGCGTGACGATGATGGCCCCCACGGAGGCGGTGACGATGACCAGGGTCGCCAGGCGACGCCGGGTCGTGGCGATCAGCCAGTTCACCCCGGCCAGGATCCGCCCCCGCAACGCCGCGCCGGACTCTGCGCGGCTGCCGCGCGTGCCGAAATCCAGCCGCGCGCTGAGGCTCGGCACGACGGACACGGCCACCAGCATGCTGGCGAGAATCGATGCCGAGATTGCGACCGCCACATCCGAGTAGAGCTGCCCGGCCTCCTGGCTGATGAAGAAGATCGGCGCGAACACCAGCACTGTCGTGAGGGTGGAGGCGAGCACCGCCGGCCACACCATGCGCACGCCGGCAAGCGCAGCCGCGCGCCGCTCCATGCCCTGCCTGCGGAAGCGCTCGATCGCCTCGAGCACCACGATGCTGTTGTCGAGTGTCATGCCGATCGCGAATGCCACGCCGGCCAGCGAGATGACGTTGACGGTGCGGCCGAAGGCGAGGAGCCCGAGGAAGGCCGCGATCGTGCAGATGGGGATGCCGATCACCCCCACCAGGGTGGCGCGGAAGGAGCGCAGGAAGAGGAACATGACGGCGGTGGCAAGCAAGGCGCCGAGCGCGAGGTTCTGCCACACGTTGGCCACGGAAGCCTGCACGTAGCGCACGTCGTCGCTGGTCAGGCTCATCTCCATCCCGGCGGGCTGCAGCACCTGCGCATTGATGTCGGCCACGGCCGGCAAGAGCGCCTGCTTGATGTCGATGACGTTCGAGCCCGGCTCCCGATCGACCGCGAGGGTGATGACCGGGCGTCCGTTCGCGAAGGACAGGCTGCGTGGCTCGTAGTACGCCATCTTCACGGCGGCGACGTCGCGCAGGCGAACGAGGCTGTCGCCACGCCGCGCGATGACCAGGTCCTCGAGTTCTTGCAGGTCGTCGAAGCGGCCGATGGTGCGCAAGAGGTAGCGGCGCTTGCCGAGTTCGAGGTCGCCGCCCGAGGTGTCGCGATTGCGTTCACGGACGGCGGTGCGGATCCGGTCGAGCGTGATGCCGCGTTCGGCCAACGCCGCCGGATCCACCAGGATGCGGATCTGGCGGTCTTCGCCGCCCCAGATATTGATCCGCGAGATACCAGGCACACGCTCCATCCTGGGCCGGACGTTTTCGTCCAGGAAGTTGAACATCAGCTTCATGTCGAGCTCGAAAGGATTGTTCTCGAGCGGCGCGATGCGAAAAAACATGAAGGAGTTCTGCGAGAAGGAGCTGGCCTCCAGGCGCGGCTCGTCGACGTTCTCCGGGTAGGCGGGCACCTGGCTCAACGCGTTGTTGACGCGAATGAGCGCTTCGTTGAGGTCCACGCCGAAGGGGAACTCGAGTTCGATTTGCGCCCGTCCGTCGCCGGCGCGGGAAATCATTCGATTGAGATTCGGCAGTGTGCGCAGGTACTGCTCCTGCTCGACGAGAATCTCTTTCTCCACGTCCTGGGGCGTTGCACCGGGCCAGCGCGTGTCGACCCCGATGACGCGCACCTCGAGATCGGGAATCATCTGCACGGGGATACGCAACGCGGCGAGAACGCCCAGCACGCAGATGATGAGCACCACGACGGCCACGATGGTGCCGTGGCGGATGATGCCCGCGAACATCAGCGGGCGCCGCCGACCGAGCGGTTCATGGCCCGACGAGGCGCACGGCCTCGTCCTCGCTGAGCGCCTCGTTACCGCGTGTCACCACGCGCAGCCCTTTATCGAGCGCTCCGGCCAGCTCCACGCGATCACCGACCACGCGCAGCAATTCGACTTCCCGTTCACGTGCCACGAGCGGTTCAGCGCCTGTGTCCACGACCCAGATGGTGGCTGTGCCGTCCGGATAACGCAGGATCGCGTCGCGCGGGACCGTGGTGACGCGGTCCGCGCCCGGCAGCTGCAACTCCACGCGGGCAGACATGCCGGGCGTGATGCGGCCGGAATCGTCGTCGATCCATAGGCGCAGCAGGAACGTGCGCGCGGCAGGATCCTTGACGGGTACCCGGGCATGAATGCGCGCGTCCAACGCCATGTCCGGGGCGGGGTCGGCGAAAGCGCGCAGCCGCGTGTCGGCGTCGATGCGGGTCCAGTAGCCCTGCGGTACGCGTACATCCAGCCAGAGTTCGTCGGGCGCCACCAGTTCGGCCACGGTCGTGCCGGTGGCGACCCATTCCCCGACTTCGACCATTCTTCGGGTGATCGCCCCGTTGAAAGGGGCGGTCACGATGTGCTGTGCCAGCCGCTCGCGGGCGATCTGCAGCTCGCTTTGCACGCGGCTCACGGCGGCTTCGGCTTGCAGCACGGCCGCTTCGCGGGCCTGGACCTCGGTGTCCGGCACGAAGCGACTTTCGACCAGTCGTCGTCCCTCGTCGCGCAGCCGGCGGGCTTCGCGCAAGGCGCGTCGGGCCTCTTCGACGACCGCTTCGGCCCGGCGGACTTCCAGCTTCGCAAGATCCTCGTCGAGGCGCAGCAACTCATCGCCGGCGGCAACGCGATCGCCCGCGTCGACGCGGACCGCGGCGACCAGTCCGGCGACCTGGGGAGACAGCACCGCCGTGCGGCGGGCGATGAGATTGCCGCTCAGGGCGAGTACCTGGCTGCCTTGGCCGATCTCAGGCTCGACCGCGGTGACCGGCGTTTCCGCTACGGCCGGGGCGGTAAACGCCATGGCGACAAGGACTCCAGACAACAGGCGTGAACCGGGCAAGTTGATGAGCATGAACGATCCGCGGCAGTTTCAAGGTGCTCGATGCTCCCTGAATCGGCGGGTCGCTGCAACATGGCTCGACAGCAGATCGCGGCCTAAGCTTGATTGGACAATAAAGCTGTCCAGAAAGCGGCACAGGAGGCCAACGATGGGTGACGACACGTCTGGACGAGGTAACGGCGTTTCGCGGCTGAGCCTGTCGCCCGAAGCCAGGCTGGTCACGGTGATCATTCTCCTCGCCACACCGGCGATCATGCTGGGTGGGCTGAGCCTGCTCGGGATTCTCAGCAAGGGCATGGCGGGACAGGTGATCCTGCCGCTCGAGCCGGATGGCATGCAGTGGGCGTTGGGACGGGCCGGTCATGCGCATGCCGGCGTCTGGGTGATCATCTCGCTGGTCATCCAGGTGCTGCTCGATGCGGCGCGCTTGCCGCGTGGCCTGATGTGGGTCGCGCGCCTCTCCCCGCCCGGTGGGGCGGCAGCACTCTCATCAGGCTTGCTCGGGCTCGCGTTCGTCCCCGCGGCCCGCTGGCTGGTTTACCTGGGCGCCGCGAGCATGGCGCTGGGACTGGTGCTGACCGCGATCGGTCTGTGGCGAAACCGGCCACCCGGTGAGGCGCGTCCATCGATCCGCTGACACAGGTCCATCGACGACGACTTCATGACGGGCATGCGCAGGCATCAGGCGCCGGTGGGGAGGAGCCTCGACGACGCCTGCCGGACGCGAAACACGAGCTGCACCGCTTCGAGTCGCACATCTCGCGGCAGTTCGGGCAAGCCGGTGATCCATGCCTGTTCCGGCCGCAAATCTGTGAGTTCACCCGTGTCCATGTTGTAGACGTGCGCGTGGGGCGAGGTGTCCGTGTCGTAAAAGACGGCGCCATCCCCCACGTCGATGACTTGCAGCAAGTCCCAGTCGACGAACTCCTGCAAGGTCTTGCGGATCCGCGTCCGCGAGAGCTTCTGCCCCGCGTCGCGCAATGCGTGTTCCACGTCATCCACAGTCACATGTTGTGCATGGGGCAAGACCGCGGCGGCAATCGTCGTGCGTGCCGGCGTGGGCGCCAGGCCGTGGTCCGCCAGTTTCTTTTCCCAGGTCATCGGGCAGTTGTTCCGGCATGCGGGTTCGCAGGCCGTATCGCCGCCCTGTTCGGGGGCTTCCTGCGTGGGTGCCGCTTCGTCCTCGATCGCGTGGGCGAAGAGGAACAGGCGCCAGGCCTGTTGCTTGGGGCAGGGCTGTTCGCCTTCATGAAGGCCGAGGCTGCGACACAGGCGGCAGGCGATATCCCCGGACCAGCCGCGACAGAGTCCGGACTCGTGCCGCAGCTGGACCTCGGGTCGCGGTCCAGAGGCCTGGACTTTCAGGTGCCACTGGTTCATCGGATTGCTCTCTGTCGATTCCATGGGTCCCACTATAAATGAGAAGCATTCGCAATAAAACCCCCTCATGCAGGTGCTTCCTATACTTCGGGGTACCTGAGGGCCACCAGCGAGGACTGCGCCATGAAAATCCTGTTGTTGAGTGTCGCGCTGCTCGTCCTGGCGGGCTGCGACCGGGAAGTCGAGCGCGAGGTTTACAGCTGCGAAGGTGCTTGGCATGAGGTCATCCTGCTGGAGGACGGCCGTGCCACCGTCATGACGGCGGCGGGGGTGCGCGAGGGGACCTTCGTACAACGCGCCGACGTCATCAGCTTCGTGATGCCCGGCCGGGCGCCGGTGGACCTGTTGATCGAAGGAGACGAACTGGTCGGGGAGGTGGTGCGCTGCGAGCGCGTGCTGGCGGAATGACGGCGGAATTCACGCCGCTCCCCTGCACCCGGCGGAGATGCGGGAGGATCGACTCTTCGGCTACAGCTCGGTGTACTTGCGCGCATGACCCCGTGATTTCTCGACCGGATACTTTTCGCCGTTGAGATCGATCTTGTGGTGCGCGGTGCTCACGAGGTCGATGTCCAGGCGTGCTGCCAGTCGCACCAGGTAGAGCTGGATATCGGCCAGCTCCAGGGCCACGGCCGCGCGCCGCTCGTCGGTGAGCCGGGTGCTCTGTTCTTCGGTGAGCCACTGGAACTGCTCGAGCAGCTCGCCGGCCTCGGCCGCCAGCGCCATCGCTAGGTTCTTCGGCGAGTGGAAGGGATCCCAGTCGCGCGCTGCCGCAAACTCCGCCAGACGTGCCTCGAGATCCTCGAAACGCAGGGTTTTCATTGGCACTACAGCCGGCTGCAATTGACAGCCGCCAGTATGGCAGCAGGCGCATCGGCCGACCAGGCGACGATCCCCGGCGCGCGCGGCTGCGGCATATCGGCTCAGCCGACCATCAGGCGGGCCACGCCGAGTGCGGCGCCCAGCAGAAGCAGCGAGACGATGATGCCGGCGCGGCGTGCATAGAGGTGTTGCATGGCCGATATCCTCCTCAGACCAGCTCGAAACGTTCGGAGTGCAGGCGATCCGCGGTGACGCCCCGCGCACGCAGGGCCGGCTCGACCAGGTTCATCATGGGCGGCGGGCCGCAGACGAAATAATCGATGTCCGCCGCGTCGGGCGGCAGGACCCTATCCAGCAGTGCCTCATCGACGAAGCCGGTCTCCCCCTGCCAGCCCGGCGGGGGTTCGAGAAGAACGTGCACGACACGCAGCGCCAGGGTTTGCGCCAGCGATTCGATTTCGTTGCGGAAGATGATGTCGCCTTGTTCGTTGTTGGCGTCCACCAGCCACAACGGCTGCGGGCAGCCTTTCGCGCGGCAGGTTCGCAACATGCTGATCATCGGCGTGATGCCGGTTCCCCCGGCGACGAACACCGCGCGGCGGCCGGACGTGACGTCGAAAGAGAACGTGCCGTAGGGGCCTTCGAGCCAGGCATGCGTGCCGCAGGCCACGTCGGCGACGGAGGCGCTGAAATCGCCCAGCGGCTTGATGGCCAGCTCGATCCGCTCGGGTTCGGTGGCCGCGGACGCGATCGAGAACGGATGCTGCTGCAGGGTGTAAGGGCTCGGCCCAAGGGTGAGCCAGGCGAACTGCCCGGGATTGAATTGCATTCCGGGATGGCCCTCGGGCCGCAACTCCAGCCGGGTGACACCGCCGGACCGTTGCTCGACTAACTGGACCCGCCACGGACGCCGCCCGAGTCGCCACGGCCGGAAGAGGCGGGTTTCGAGCAGCAGCAGTAGCGGCACCACCACGACCCCGCCGAGCAAGGCCTTGGTCACCCAGCCTGCCGTGTAATGGTCGGCCATGAGCGCGTGACCGAGGCCTCCGGCGACGACCACCAGGGCCAGCACGGCATGGACCGCTCGCCACCATTCGTACTGCAGGTGAAAACGGCGGCGCCAGAGCGTCGTGACGATCAGTGTCGTGGCGGCCAGCAACAACAGGTACAGGGTGAATGCGCGAATCCAGCCCGCCCGTGGATCGAGAAAGGCGAGATAGACCGGACTGCCGATAATCATGCACAGCGGATGGGACAGCACGAGCAACCAGCCGAAGATACCGACCTGGCGGTGAAACTGCAGGAGGTTGTCCTGGCCCAGCCGGCCGGCGAACCAGCGATGCCGCCCGCTGATCACCAGCTGCATCGCCAGCACGCCGAGCCCGAGCAGGCCCAGCATGGCGCCGGACTCGACGAACAGATTGCGCGGTGCGGGTCGGTCGCCGCTCACCGCGATCAGCATCGGGACGAGTGCCAGTGCAATGTAGATGATGATCCAGCCGATGCTGCGGATGAGAAGCTTGACGTGTTTTCTCCTAAACGGTGCGCTGGTCTTTTTGAGTATGGCAGTCGCCTCCGCGTCCCGCAGGCCGGCGCTGTTGCGAACGCGCTAGAATCGCGCCAGGCTGGGAAACTGACGAATGGACTGCCATGGGTGATGTGCTTCGCGGCGTGCTGGTGCTGCTGGTCCTGGCGGGTGGGGTCGTGTTCTCGCTTGCCTGGCCGCCCGCCGTGCCCCCGCCCGTGGTGCCGGCCAGCGCTCCCGAGAAGGCGTTTTCCGCGTCCCGCGCAAGGCTGCACCTGGAAGCTTTCGCGGTGGTGCCGCGGCCGGTGGGATCGGCAGCGCACCGCGCCACCCGGGATTATCTCGTCGAGGCCCTGCGGGAGATCGGACTCGAGCCCGGGCTGCAGGAGACGACGGCCCTGCGACGCAGCGGCGACGCGCTCCGCGCGGCACGGGTCACCAACGTCATGGCGCTCATCCCGGGCCGGGCTTCGTCCGGCGCCGTCGTGTTGCTGGCGCACTACGACTCCGTGCCGGTCGCGCCGGGGGTCGGCGACGCAGGAAACGGGCTCGCGGCTATCCTGGAGACGGCCCGCGCCCTGCAGGCGAGTCCGCCACTGCGCAACGATGTCATCGTGCTGTTCACCGACGCGGAGGAGGTCGGCCTGCTCGGCGCCAGCGCCTATGTGACCCGGCATGCCTGGGCGGCCGAAACGGGCATCGTGCTGAATGCTGAGGGTCGGGGGCATGCCGGCCCGGTTCACATGTTTCGCACCACGCGAAACAACGGCGGCATGATCCGGGTGCTCGGGGACGCCGCCCCATGGCCCGTGGCCACCTCGCTGGCCGACGAGCTCTTCAGGCTGATGCCTAACGACACCGACCTGAGCGTGTTCCAGGCGGCGGGTCATGCGGGGATGGATTTCGCCAATGTTCTTGCGCTCACGCACTACCACACGCCGCTGGACAACCTCGCCAACGCCGACCCCCGCACGCTGCAACACCACGGCAGTTACCTGTTGTCTCTGGCGCGTGGTTTCGGCGACGCTGACTTCGGCGAGCTCGCCGCGCCCGACCGGATCTATTTCAGTGTCCCGGTGATCGGCCTGCTTCATTACCCGCTTTCCTGGGCACTGGCGCTGGCGGCGCTGGCCGCGCTGCTGGCCCTTGCTGCCATCGGCGGCGCTGCCCGGCTCGGCCTGCTGCAATGGCGCGGCACGGCGCTCGGCGTGTTGCACCTGGCGTCCGCACTGGTGGTCTTGCCGGTGTTGGCCATGACCGGCTGGGGCGTTCTGTCGAAGTGGATCCCGGAACTGGCGTGGGTGCCGCACGGCTCTCCGTACGGCAGCGGCCGATACCTGCTCGGCATGCTGTTGCTGGTTGGTGCGCTGTACCTGCTTTCGCTGCGCTGGCTGCGCCGTCGCCTGTGGCCGGCGGAGGTGCTCGCGGCGAGCCTCGTAATCTGGGCGGCGCTGGCGCTGGCCACGGCCTGGTACCTGCCCGGCGCCAGCCACGTGTTCCTCTGGCCGCTGCTGTTCGCGCTCGCGGGACTCTCCTGCTGGCGCCCGGACCGGCCGCGCCGGCGGGACGTCCGCGCGCTGGTGGTCGCGATCCTCGCGTTACCGGTCGTGGTGATCGTGCCGCCGCTGGTACAAGGCGTGGAAATGGCGCTGACGCTGGACATGATCGCTGTGCCGGCGGCGCTCACGGTCCTCTCGCTGGGACTGCTCGCGCTGCCGTTGGCGAGCATCGGCCGCGGCCTGGGAACCGTGCTGCCGGCGTTGCTGGCCACGGCGGGCATCCTCGTCCTGGCGCTGTCGATTCATGGCGCCGGATTCGACGCCGAGCGCCCCCGTCCCAACAGCGTGCATTACGTCGCGCACCCGGAGCAGGATGCGGCCCTCTGGTACTCGCGTGACCCGGTGCTGGACGAGTGGACGAGTCGCGCCCTCGGCTCCGAAGCCGTTCATGCAGAGATGCCCGACTGGTTTCCCGAAGCTCTCGGCAACGCCCCCGCCTGGCAGCGCTCCGCGCCGCTGATCGATACGGCGGGCCCCCGGATCGACGTGCTGTCGGACGAACCGACCGATGCCGGGCGTCGGTTGCGCTTCCGGCTGAGCGCGCCGGCGGGGAACCATTCGACGGTGCTGGAGTGGCCAGCGGAGCGGGGGATCGCAGGACTGCGTGTCGATGGCCAGGCCGATCCGTCGGAGTCCGGCGCCGAGCCACCGGGCCGGCTGCTGTTTTTCGCCTTGCCGCCGGATGGCGTCGAGATCGAGCTGGAGGTCGCCGACAGTGCGCCGCTGCGTCTCGAAATACGCGCCAACCTGCTGGGCCTGCCCCGGCTGGACGGGGCAGTTCCACCCCCCAGGCCTGCTGATACGATGCCCGCGGGCCAGCTGGGCGATCTGACGCGCCTGCTGGCGACTGTCGAGCTCTGAGTCGGCCCGGCCGGGGGTGCTCCGGGCGCCTTCCCGGTCCGGAAGGCTTCAGGCCGCTGACGAACGCGCCAGCTCGGCGCCGAGGAATTCCGCCACCCGGTCCATGCCCAGGCGCGCTCCGCCGGCGTCCAGTTCTGCCTGGCGGTTGTAGTTTGTATTCATGTTGATGTCGTACACGAAGCGCTCGCCCTGCGCGCTCTCGACGTATTCGGCCGCCGCGATCTCGGCGTCGTTCTCCCGGAAAAAACGCTCCAGCCGCGCCACGAGATCGGCGTCCGGCGTGTCGGGCGACAGCACGAACTTGTGTTTCGCCGCGGCACTGCCCGGAGCCGCGGCGCCTTGCGGCGGTGATTCGCCCGTCGGGCAGAAGCGGTCGCCGATATCGCATTGGTCGGCGGGACACAGCTCGAATCCGCCAGTGGTATCCACATCGACCTGGTAGTAGAAACGGCCGCCGATGAATTCCATGCGGCTGATCAAGTCACGGGCCGGCCGGACGTATTCCTGCACGAGTTCGATACCGTCCAGTGATGCGGCCGCGTCTCCGCCGGGCGCGCCCTCCAGTTCCTCGAGCGAGCGGTACAGGCGCACGCCCAGGCCTTTGCCGCCGCGGTTGGGCTTGACGATGAACGGCGTGGTGCCGAGCGCGCGAGCGGCTGCGACGAGCTCTGCCCGGCCGTTGGCCGCGAAGGTGCGCGGGGTCGGTACGCCGACGGCGCGCAAGGCAAGGTACTGCTCGAACTTCGAGACCTCCAGCTGCAATGCGCGCCGACCGTTCACCACGCGCCGACCGTGAGCATGCAGCCAGCCGAGCAGGGGCGCCGTCAGTTCGACGGCGTAGCGATGCGCGCGGGTGTGGGAGGAGGCGCTCATGCGGTTGTAGAACACGCCGGGCGGCGGCACGTCGTCGAGTTCGACGGTGCCGCTGTCCACGAACCACTCGGCGAACGGGATATCGCGCTGGCGGAACGCGACGCGCAGCGGTTCCACCCACTCGTCGTTTTCGTGAATGACATAGACCGCCGGCTTCGCCAGGCGCTCGAATCGGCTGTGCAGCGACATTTCGGCTCCCTCGTATTGGCGAGCGGAGTATGACGGCCCGGGACGAGTCACGTCGATCCGGATGCAGAGGCTGCCGTTTTTTCTGTCGGCAGCCTAAACTTTCGACAGGTATTCTGTTTTGCTGGTGTCGAACTGTGCTGGATTATCGAGTTGTGGCGGCGGCCCTGTTCCCCTGGCTGTTCTACCAGGGCCGCGAAGTGCGGCGCGTCACCCCCCGGTTGCCTGAGGCCCCGGGTCCGCGGACCGGGACGACGGGGAGTGGACCGTCGCTCCGGCTGCTGATCGCAGGCGATTCGGCCGCGGCCGGCGTCGGCGCTGCCAGCCAGGACGAAGGGTTGTCGGGTTCCCTGCTCAAGGCCCTCAGGGACGATTTCACCGTTTACTGGCGGGTCGATGCCAAGACGGGTTCGAAGACAGTTGATCTGCTGCGCCGCCTGGAATCCGCGGATGCGGCAAGCTACGACGTGGCCGTGCTGTCACTGGGTGTGAACGACGTGACCGGCGGGACGCGCTCACACGACTTCGTGGCCCGACAAAAGAGCCTTATCGAGTTGCTGAAGCTTCGGTTCGGCGTGCGGCTTGTCGTCTTGACCGGGCTCCCGCCCATGCACCTGTTCCCTGCGCTGCCGCAGCCGTTGCGCTGGTGTCTCGGCGAGCGGGCCATGGCGTTCACATGCCTCTTGGAGACCGTGGCGTCCGGCGATCCGGACTGCCGTGTCGTCACGCCCCATCTGCCGGAGGACATCGACTACATGGCTAGCGACGGTTTTCATCCTGGCCCGAAGGCCTACGCCGCGTGGGGCCGCGAGGTTGCCGCGGTGATCCGCGCGCAGCTTCGGTGATCGTCAGAACTTCTCCGGCCGCAGGACGCCGACGTCGCTGAAATACATGATCATCGCGTAGTGCGCGTAGTAGTGTGACTTGAGATGGCGTGCCATCGCCTCGGCCGTTGCTTCGTCGCAGACCACCTCGATGCGGATGTTGCTGCTGCCCTCCCAGCCTGCACTGCGGATGCCGCGTGTGCCTTCGCCGCGCGCATCGCTGACCGTGTAGCCGTGGGCCCCGAGGCGTTTCAGGTCGTCGAGCAGGCGGCGTTCGATGGCCGCTTCCGTGATGATGGTCACGAGCTTGCGGGGATCTGCGTTCATGTCAGCCTCCGGAACCGTGCAGCAACGCCGCGAGTTTCTGGTAAAGCGGGATGCCGACGAGAATGTTGAAGGGGAAGGTGACGCCCAGGGAAGCGGTCAGCGACAGGGTCGGATTGGCCTCGGGTACGGCCAGGCGCATGGCGGCCGGGACGGCGATGTACGACGCGCTCGCGGCGAGCGTGGCAAGAAGCGTCGTGCCGCCGATCGACAGCCCGATCTGCAGGCCGAGCACGCCGCCCACTACGGCGGCGAATAGCGGAAAGGCGATGCCGAACACCAATAGGAAAACGCCGTGGCGGCGCAGGCTGCCGACCTGGCTGGCTGCGACGAGGCCCATCTCCAGCAAGAACAGCGCCAGCACGCCGTGGAACAGGCCGAAAAACAGGCCGCCGACCGGTTCCAGGGCCTCCGGTCCCGCCGCCCAGCCGATCAGCAGTCCGCCCAGGAGCAAAACGATGCTCTTGCCGAGGAAGACCTCGTGACCGAGCCGTTTCCAGTTGGTGTCGGCGGAGACACCGCGCGCCAGCATGATGCCGATGAGAATCGCCGGCATCTCCAGCAATACGAGCAGCAGCGGCATGTAAGCCTCGAAACTGATCTCGCGCGATGCCAGCCAGGCCACGGCGACGGCGTAGGTGCCGACGCTTACGGAACCGTAGTGCGCAGCAATGGAGGCGGCATCCGCCCGCTT
>Ga0102941_1000464_pt1 | contig 18814 bp, 22 predicted proteins | sample SalPonR2_C_D2_MG_FD_79281 | JGI IMG/M metagenome (GOLD analysis project Ga0102941, IMG submission 79281) | Salt pond soil microbial communities from South San Francisco under conditions of wetland restoration - Salt Pond MetaG R2_C_D2_MG | ecosystem: Environmental > Aquatic > Marine > Intertidal... | reverse complement strand
TTCCATTAAAACATAGGGATTCGTAAGTTGACCTACCATGACTAGAACTTGTAAAGCTTAAAAATTATTCAAGTATATCTATGTGTAAAAGTCGAAAAAACGTTGTAGGACATGCGTACAAAGTAAAATGAAAAAAGTCCCTAGATTTCTCAAAGGACTTTTTTTACTTTGCGGTCTGGACGGGATGCTTCCCCTATAATTTAACTTTTCATTAACATACATTATTTTACTGATAATCAGTGTTTTAACAAGAATAAAATTTTTATTTTACATCATAAAACACTATTTTTGGCAAAAATGCGGCACGAATGCGGCACGCTGATGTACAATTATAAGTTTTACATATCCGATAATTCCAACCTAAATGGAACCCATAGTGTCAAGTTGAGATACTACGAAAATCGTAATTCCAGAATTCAAATCGATACAGGAATCGAAATTCAATCCAAACATTGGAACAAGGAAAAATCCTTTCTCAAAAAATCAAAGGAAGTGGGTTCCGAATATGTTCAGCTCACCCAAATGGATACTTTGGCCAATCAGATTATTTCTTCTTATCGAAACCAAGGTAAACCGCTTTCCAAAAAATTGTTTAAAAAGCAATTTGAAGATGGGGAACCATCTATTAACACCAAACCTGTTGAAGATTTTTTTACGGAATTTGAGCATTACCTACAAAGTAAAAAGGGAAAGGTTGTAAAAGACGTTATCAAGGATTACAATTCCCTTAAAAAGCATTTGGAGAGTTTTCAAGAATTTTCTGGAATCATCATTGACTTTAATGCGTTCGATTACCATTTCTATCAAGAATGGACGGATTATCTGGCCTACCATGCCCCCTTAAAAAATGGAGGGGTCGGTATGAAGAACAATACCATAGGTAAATTGGTCAAGAACCTGAAGGCTTTTCTAAACGATCGCATGCGCAGAAATAGAATCAAACCTATCGATTTAACGGCCTTCAAGGTAGTGCAAGAAGAAGTTGACCATATTTATTTAACTGCTGATGAGATACAGGCCATTGCAGCCGTTGATTGTAAAGAGGATGAAGAGCTGGAAAGGGTACAGGATTTCTTTGTAATCGGTTGTTTGACCGGACTTCGGTTTTCCGATATCTCAAGGATTCGGCCTGAGTATTTGGACAATGAGGGGTTTTTAAATATTCGGCAAAAGAAAACTTCAGGCCGTATTGTAATTCCATTACGCAAACAGGTGAAGGAAGTTTTGGCAAAATATGGTGGCCAAGCCCCGGATATTGATTCCTTTACCTTTAATAAACGTATCAAGGAACTTGGTGATAAGGCGGGGCTGCATCAAAAAGTGGAAATAGAACATAAACGGGGTACCATTAAAGAGGCACAACTTTTGGAAAAGTATAAACTGATCAGTTCTCACACATGTAGACGCTCTTTTTGTACCAATGCCTATCTGGATGGTATCGATGTGCAGTTGATTATGAAAATTTCAGGACATAAATCGGAGAAGGCATTCCGGCGTTACCTCAAAATATCAAATTACGAGGCCGCACAGAAATTGAAGGAGGCTTGGGGTTTGGATTGAAATTAATTTATGAACAACCTCTTATTACTGCTTAAAATAAAATTGATTAAGGTCGTTTGACCGGATTGTCCAAGGCCAATTTTATTCATCCCCCCCCCTTTTTAGTATTTAAGATTTACGTGTCTATGGACAATTGGTGATTATATTCACCAATTGTCACTCCTTTTGGTGAATACGTTCACCAAAAGTTATTCAAATTGTATAGAGTTACTACACTAATTGCCCACTATACAATGATTTTATTTGGCTTTTTCTAAATCCAATATTAAAATCTCATAGCAATATTCGTTTGATTAAACGGATGATAAATGCTTTAAATGAATATTGATACATATGTTCATATGACTATAGCATCATATGATGATAGCAATATTCCATTCTATATTCCGATGGATTGTTTTTTGTAATGATTTTACTTTTTTGTGGTTAGGGGGAAAAAGACTTAATGTAGACTACCCTTAATCTTTCAACCCTCGACTTGAGTCTTTCCTTTCCCTAACCACATCCTTTCTGCGGAAGTTCACAAAAACTGCTGGTTTTTGTGAACACCCTTGAAAAAACAGGATAAAGGAGAAAAGCGAAAGGGCTTTTCACCCTTATCTGCCATTCCGTTTCAAATCCCATAAAATTTAGTTCAAATATGCTGTACATTATTTTGTGTACAGCACTCAGGTAAAATGCTGTGTAATGCTGCTAGGTTTGTAAAACAAAGTACAAGAGCAACTTGTTGCAAAACGTGATAAGAGATTCTTTTTTAGTCCAGTCTTTTGAAGGTCTCATATTAAAAAAGTTGAATTTCTTAAGGTTTACCATACACAAAATGATGTATGCCAAACAAATAAAATCTTGTCCATTGCCATTAGGTTTGTTCAATAAGGTAAATCATTAAACCACTGTATCATGAAACGAATATTTATCATGGATGATGACGGACTCAAAGAATATGTTCCGTTAGAATCACTTCAAAAGCAAAAGGATTCCACAATCGAAAAATCACACCAAGATATGTCTGGCGAAGAAGAATTGCTGACCATTGCCGATTTGGTCAAAAAATTTAAAGTAACACGACCAACAATTTATGCCTGGATGAATAAGGGGTTATTGAACAAAATTACGATAGGTGGAAGGGTTCTTTTTCTCCCTGACGATATCAATGAGCTTATTAAGCGAATGAGAACTGCTTCTTCGTAAAATGAGTAGAAAGAAACTGAAATCTGAATCAACCCTATTTTTAATCGGAGTTCGTGAAGCAAGCCATGTTTTTGCAAGCAAAAACTGCTCACTATGTTCGCATGGCTTGTTGGGAATACTCCCCAAATCCCTAGGATATGGCAAGACCAAAAAAGAAAATACAAGACTTGAAAGCTATTCGGGTCAACGTTAGGATGACCTTATCGGAATATCTAACAGTATCTGAAAATGCAAGTACCTTGGGCGTTTCAATTCCTGACTTTATACGTTTGAAAACGACTGGTAGGGTATTGCCCAGAAAAAGAATATCCCCGGAGGACAGAAAACTTTTTATCGAGATGGGTAGAATCGGAAACAACATTAATCAATTGACCAAAAAAGTACACTTGGGAATGAACAACTCTCCGCAACTCAATTCCCTGTTATTAGAACTCAAAAGTAATCTCGATGTCTTAAAATCAAATATTGTAAACAATGATAGCCAAGCAGATTAAAGGAAAAGATTTTTATGGAGTGTTGGCCTATAACGAAAAAAAGGTCGGCCAAGGAATGGGTTATGTACTGGATGCCAATATTACCTATGGAAAAACCGTTGATATGACCCAAGAATTCAATATAGTTAGACAGCTGCGACCAAGATTGGGAAAGGCGGTATATCATGTTTCGCTGAGCCTGCCCTATGAGGATACATTGTGCGATAAGCAATTCACTTCTTTAGGAATGGATTACCTAAAGAGCATGGGGTTCGATGACAATCAATATATCATGTATCGACACCAAGACCAAGAACATGAGCATATCCATATCATTGCCAATAGGGTAAAATTTTCCGGAGAACTTGTCAGCGACAGCAAGGATTATGAACGAAGTGAACAATTGGTGCGGAAACTGGAATTAGAGTACAATCTATCGCAGCTTGAGGATAATAAGTTGACAAGAAATGCAACCATTACCCAGAAAGAGATACAAAAGGTATTTCGAACTGGGGAACCTCCCATGAAGTTGATCCTTCAGTACCATCTTGAAAATTCTATCTCTAATTCCAAGAATACAACAGAATTGATAAGGGAATTGGACGTAAAGAATATAAGTCCAAAGTTCAACGTAAGTAAAAGTACAGGTAGGGTAACCGGAATATCCTTTAGATACAAAGAAACCCTTTATAAAGGAAGCAGTCTGGGGCGACAATATTCCTGGAATAATATCATAAAACGAATTGATTATGAACAAGACAGAGACCATACAATTATTTCCGAAACTAATCGCACAGAACGAAGAATTGATATATCTTTTGAAGAAAATTCAAACTCAGCAACAGCACATATCGGAAAGAAACAACCTATTCCAGGACGGCATATCAAAGCTGCTGAGCAACCAAAATCTTATCTGGAAAAAGCTCCATCAGACGGATTGAAACTTAATCAAATGGATAACCATCCATGGAACACTTTTAAACTAGAGCTTGATAATGACAGCCGATTTAAAAAGAAAAAGCGGAAAGGAAAAGTGCGAAGGCGGTAATTTTAAAAGGGTAACGTCAATAGAAAAATCTAAACCCTATTTTAGCATAGGCTTTTTTTAAGTTTAAATTTGAGATAAACTAATAGAATCATGATTACGATTGACGACCAATTGTTGGTAACCGATGAAATGAATGCAATCGTAATCGCGTACACCAAAAAGATAGTCCTGAAAAATTTATTGATGGCATTCTCTTTTGAATCAAAAGGCCATTCCCAAATTGTCACTGACTTAATTCAAAGTGTCAATTATTATGGTGCAGATATGAAACCTCTCGAAATTGAACTTGAGCTTTCATCTTATGTATGTAGTTTCTTTATTGCTCTCAAAAAAGAAGAGCGTACCGCCTTATTTTTTTGGGCACTGAACAACAAATACATCTGCTATTTGGATGAATTTGAATATGATAACGAAATGTTCAACGAAAGTGAATTCAACAGAAAATTTGGTAGGGAATTGGCCTTTAAAATGTATGAGCCAAATGATAGCGGTTTAATAGAGGACACCCTAAATGAGCTGAATAATTTCTTGATCAACTTTACTACGGAATTGGATTTATCTCTAATTGATGAATATACTTCAGAACAAATTTTGGAAGAAATAGATAATTATTGCCTGTAATGGAATTATCATTTCAGTCTTCAACCGTATCAATTAAAGCTAGCTACTACAGGAGTATATTTTAAGGAATTAGGAAGCACTGCTTTGAGTGGTGTCTCAGCTTTATTGTTCTGACCAATTATTACTACTTAGCGGATTTAAGTTTTTTATGACTTCTTTTGCCCAGGATATATAGTCCTTTGTATTCGAATTCATTTCGTTTTTTTGTACAGCTTGTTCTTCCATTGCGCTTATATAGTGCTCAGCTACTTTTGCTTTATTCCAATTTTCTGCATCAATAAATAATTGGTTCACTTTTGCCTGCTCTGATTCTTTGGCTTTTTTTAGTGCCTCTAGTTTTTGTTCCTGTAGCAATCTTTTATTCTCTTCAATGGCCTGTTCTGCCCTGAGGTCATGCCAATAGTTACAATCTTTTTCAATCCATGCAATTATTTCAGGTAGATATTCTTCAAGTTTTCGTTTCGTGTTGTCAATCCAACTTTTTTGCCGAAAAGATGGGCCAGCTTGAAATTCAAGTTTATCAGACTTTTCCCAAGATTCTCTGCTCCATCCGCTTTCATCTTTAGTTCTAATTCTATATACCTTCTGCCTTAGATTTATTTCTGTTTTTTGACCAAACATCTCAACATGTGCACTATTACAATAAAATACAATTTTACATCCCATGGCTTCCACGATTTTTATTAAAGTGTCCATAAACCGTAATGCTCTGTCTCTAAGTTTCAAGTCTGTATGAATGGGTAATAGGTCGTTTTCACTTGCTACCTCCCAGTATCTAAGTTTTTTCTCGCTATTGTCTATTTTTTCCAGGAGTTTCTTTGAAGTCCTTATTAATGGATGATACGTTGAGATTCTCACTGGCACTTTAAAATTTAAATCTCTCCGCTGTTCAAGTTCTAAAGCCCGTCTATGGTAATTAGTTTTAAATTTTTTTAGGTTTTGCTTAAGCTCAAGGTTTATTTTAGGATTCTCGTTTTCAAATTTTGTTAGGGTAGGTTTTACTACTTTTTTATTGAACCTGACTTTAGACCAATAGCCTCTAGTAGGCAACGGTATGTTGTTTTCTAAACAAATGTCTTTAAGATATTGGTTTTCGATGTTGAACTTTGTAGCCAGTTTACTTAAAGGTTCATTCCAAACGAGGGTGTACAATTGTTGTCGGGTGTATATTTTTTTATCCACGATTCTAGTATTTTAGTAAAAATGCGAGATAATTAGTAATTATAGCTAACTTACTCGGAAAATTATTATAAGTGTATCTGGCTGATTACATAAAAGAAAAACTTTCGTTAGAAGAGTACTCTTTTTCTACAGAAGAGTTAAGGGCGGCTATGCACAAAGAAAAAGAAGCTTTGACCACTGACTTGTCTTACTTAACAAAAAAGGGAGATATAATGCCTTTAAGAAGAGGGTTTTACCTGATTATCCCTCCTAGGTACTCAAAACAAGGCAAATTACCCCTACAGTTGTTCGCTGAAAATCTTTTTAAATATTTAAACCGACCTTATTATGTCGGTCTATATGCTGCAGCTAAGTTTCACGGAGCAAGTCATCAGCAAATTCAACGCGATTATATCATTACTACAAAACCTACATTACTTGACATACATAAAGGAACTATTGACTTGCGATTTTTTACCACGGCAAATTGGCCTGAAAAGAATATCCTTATTCAAAAGTCCGATGCTGGGGTTTTTAAAATTTCTGACCCGGTCTTAACAGCCGTAGACCTTATCCATTACCAAAATAAGTTGGGTGGATTAAATAGAATATTCTCCGTTCTTGAAGAACTTATGGAAGGCATAACCTATTATAATTTATCAGAATTATTATCATGGTATCCTCATAAAAGTACATTGCAGCGCTTGGGATATTTTCTAGATGGTTCTGAGCTAGATGATCAGGAATCTTTAGTAGGGTTACTAGTTAAATATTTTCAATCTGTTTATTACTATCCTATATTATTGAGTCCATCATCAAATGAAAAGGCGGGCGCAGTAACAAATCATTGGAAAGTTGATGTAAACATAAAACTGGAAAGTGATATATGATACCAAGACCGCACATAACACATTGGCAAAACATGCTTCTTGGAAATCATTTTCACTAGAGAAATACAAGATTTATTTCGGACAGAAATTTAGTATGACCAAGAAACTGCTTTTTAGTAGCTCAAAGCAAATTCAATCAATATTTGAATATTAACTTTAATGATGTGTATCTATCTTGGCAATTAGTAATGCTATTCTTCTAATTTTACGAAGAATGGCTGATGTAGTTATAACCGATAAAGACTTTAATGTACTTATTCAGAAACAAATGAACTCTTTTTATTGATATGCTTTGGCACATACGTTTCAATAATGTGAGGCGTTATTTTTCGTAACGTTTCTCCGGTCCTAGGATGCAGTCCTGGTGCCGTAAAATATTCAATTTCACCTTCCTTGTTTTTGAAGTACCAAATTAACGGTTCATTTTGTTCATTAAAAAATGGGTAGCCCAGCCTAACACTAACTTGTTTCAACTTTTTCAATTTCATAATGTCCATGGGTTCAACTTTGGTTCCAAATGCTGAATATGGTCCGGTAGTACATGGAACTGCAACATATAAAGAGTCTGCCCAAGTCATGCAATTTGCATTTGGATTATCATTAACAACCTCTTTGTCTATAATAATGATAATCAAGACAAGTGCCACAAAAACAAGACCGAGATAGACTAGGATTTTTGGATTAAAACCTTTGCCCGAGTCTTTTATAACTTCCTTTGTTTTCGATTTTCTACTGGTATTTGAAATCTTTTGTTTTACATCTTCTTCAGTTTGATTTTTTTTAATAAAATCTGCATAATCTGTATACCCTAAATAGTTGCACAAATAAGACAGGACTTTAGGCTTTAATTCTTCTAGACCTTCTTTATTGTTTAAGGAATTTGTGTAATAATCTCTTAAGGTTCGCTCGCTAATAGAGTATTTATGTTCTTCTAGAAGGTAATCTGAAATATGCTGCGCTCTATGTGTTTTCTTACTTGAACCTATTTCTTTTTCAGCTTTTTCAAAAGCGAGTACTATTACTTCGATAGACATAGTGTTTGGTGATATCATTCATAAAATTAACATTTCTATGGAACTTTCATGGAAATTCTTTTCCGGAAATTCTTTTCCAGCCTTTCTCCATCACCTTCTTTTTACTTGCCATTACTTTGTCAGCGAAGATGATTCCACTATGCATTGCTAACATAGTACTTCTAGAAAATCATGCTTACGGAAATGTAAAATGCGGTCTGTGTTTGGCCAAATGGAAAGTAGTTAAAGACTGCCGCATTTGATTTCCACTTTCCAAAAATTAAAGGAGTGTTCCAAACCCTTAAGGGGTTTGTGAAAATGAATTTGAGAGAATCTCGAACAGCCACTCCTATACCAAATTTTTAAAAATAAATAGTATGAAAAAAGTAATAATAGCTGTAATGGCAATGGTTTTTAATATGTTCTTATTTTCCTGTTCAGATGACTCTGTTGCAGAGGTGGATAGTCTTTATGATATTCAAGCTACGGAAGGGGATGATGGTGATACACCGCCACCTCCACCAGATAACTAGTGCGTGCATTAATAATTTGTATTTAATTAAGCTATACCTTTAGGTATAGCTTTTTTTTTAGATATTTTTAAAAAAAATATTCCTTTTGAAAATCTTTTATTTTGTTCTGGTTATTACGTTGTTGGAATCTTGTGATATAAGCACAGAAAAAAATGTCATAGCCCATAGCACATCAATTGACAGTGTTTTGTTTTATTATAATATTTCCAAAGACAATAGTTTTTCTTTAGAACAGCGTCAAAAAGCTATTAACAAATCATTTATCCATGTAAGTAAGAGTAATAAGGACACCACTTATTACGAAGTTCTTTATCAAAAAAACTCAATTTATTTTTTGTTAAAAGAGTACGATAGTCTTTTGATTTTCAATAAACTGTTTTTAAAAAGTGCCAATGGAAATAACGCTGAATTTATTTTTGGTATGCAATTTTATTTGATGGGCTATTATTGTGGTGAAGTTGTCCAAATGCCTGTTAGTGCGTTCAATAATTACAATACCTCAAAGAATTATTTTGAGAAAATAATGGATAGTAGTCGGATAGGAAAAAATCTTTTAAATATGGCGACTATTCAAAAGAATCAAAATGATTTTTTTGGAAGTAAAGAAACCTTAACCGAAGCTTTACCCTTTATTACAAGAAAAGAGGATAGTTTATCTATTGGTGCCCTATATAATACACTCGCTACAGACCATAGAAAGCTATTTAACTATAAAGAGGCGGAAACTTATTATCTAAAAGCAATAGAAGCAACAAATAATTCAAACTATAGATTGGTTTACAAAAATAATCTTGCGGCAACTTATATAGATAATAAGGATTACATCAAAGGAATTTCATTATTCAAATCAATTCTAATTGATTCTAATCTTATCAAAAATAAAAACGAATATGCACGTGTTCTTGATAACTTGACTTATGCACAATGGCTCTCAGGGGATAAGATAATAGAAAAAGAGTTTCAAAAATCTTTGGAAATCAGAAAACAAAACTACGATAAACGAGGACAAATAGCCAGTTATACACATTTAGGTGAGTACAACAGTGCAACCAACCCTAAAAGGTCTATAAGTTATTTTGATTCTGTCATTCAATTATCTAGAAAGTTAAAAATACCTAGGGCGGAGGCTGATGCGCTTAGGTTTTTAATGAAGGTTGAGCCTAAAAATTTATATATCAGGGATAGGTATGTTTTTTTACAGGACAGCTTGTATCAACAGGAGTTGAAGGTAAAGACCCAATTTGCCAAATATAAATATGATGACAAAGTAACGCAGGAGGAAAACTTGCGTTTGGAAAAGGAAAATACTGAAAAGGAATTAGAGGCAAGTCGAGAACGAAATCAAAAGATTTTATACCTAGGAGGTTTTCTCTTTATTACTGCCGTTCTTGGGCTTTCTCTCTTTGGTTTTAGACAACGTACCAAACGATTAAAGCAAAAAGGTAAGGCTGAAAAGCTAGAAGCTATTCAAGAAACCGAAGCGGAACTATCCCGAAAGTTACATGATGACCATGGTGGTAAATTAAATCAGCTAATGTCACTAATACAGCTAAATGCGGACAAAGAAGTAATTTTAGATAAAACAGAAGAACTTTATAATCATACTCGGGACTTTTCTAGAACCTTAAATTCGGTAGATACAGGTCCAGATTTTTGGAAGATTCTCAAAGCTACCTTAGAATTTGCGAAACCGGCAGAGGTCGAAATGATGTTTAATGGAGGTAAAGAATTGGATTGGTCAATGGTAAGTAATCAGTCAAAAACCATTCTTTTTAAAGTATTGCAAGAATTGGTAATCAATATGGCTAGGCATAGTAAGGCAAACCAAACCGTAATTTTATTCAAAGACCAATATAAAATGCTCTATGCTTACTACGAAGACGATGGGGTTGGAGCATCAAAAGAAGCTCTATTAAGAAAAAATGGACTTCAGAATACAGAAAAGCGTATTCAAGCCATAGGCGGAAGCATTATTTTTGATTCAGAAGAGGGGAAAGGGTTTCGGGCAGAAATCCAGATACCTAAGTAATTAAATACACCATGTTCAATAAAATACTATTGTCCGAGGATTTTCAGGGAGAAAACTACGGCATTGCAGAAACCTTAAAAGAAAAATTGGCCATTGAAGAATTACAAAGTGAATTGTATTGCGATAAGGCGTTTACCCGCTTAAAAGTAGCCTTTAAAAATAACGATGCGTATGAGTTATTGATTACCGATTTGTTTTTTGAGGAAGACCACGTAGACCGAAAGTTGACATCAGGTTTTGAGCTTATTACAGCCGCAAGAACCTTGCAGCCTAGTTTAAAGATTATTGTGCACTCTATGGAAAACAATCCCATACAAATCAATACGCTTTTTAAAGAGCAAAAAATTAATGGTTATGTATGCAAGGGTCGTAATGGTATGGTGGAGCTGGTTAGTGCCATTAACGAAGTGTACCATAATAGAACCTATGTGTCCCCGCAGCTAAATTTGAACGTTCCCCACAATGTGGTAGAATTGGATGATTTTGACCGTGCTATATTAAAAGAACTCGCTAACGGCCTTACAAAAAAAGAGGTGTCTGAAAAGTTTAAAAAAGAGAAGATTACCCCTAACAGTGAAAGCACGATTGATAAAAGAATTAGCAGGCTTTATGATGAGTATGAGGCCAAGAACACTACAAATTTGCTCTTTAAGCTTGCGAAGGAGGGTAGAATTTAACTCCTAACGTTTCTTATAAACTTCATAAAAGTTAAACAAATTTTAATCCCTTACAGATATCTGTAAGGGATTGTCTTTTAATGGGTTTAGGTTTATCCTATTATTAATTTAAACTAAAAATATGGCAAAGTACTATGTTAACAATACTGCACAGTCAAACGGTGATCATGAGGTTCATGAAGACGGTTGCTATTGGCTTACTCTTGTAGTAAGTAAAAAGGATTTAGGATTCCATTCAAATTGCAAATCAGCAGTTACAGAAGCAAAGAAGACCTATAAAAAGTCTAATGGATGTATTCACTGTTCTGAAGAATGTCATACGTCATAATTTGTTAGAAATGATAAAAACTATTTTGATTTGCCTACTTCTTTTAATGGCAAAGGTTTCTTTGGGTCAGGAAAAAAGTAATTTGAGTAATGCAGAAATATTTTCTTCTAAGGCCGGCACTTTAATTGAAAAAGAGTTTTTAGATATTGGACAAATAAATAAAACTACTGAAATCAAAATTTTAAAAATAACTGATATGATTTCAGGTGATTCGATTAAATCAATGAGAATTACCACTGAAATACCTGGATCTTATTCTACTGAAACTAAGATAGCACAATTAGATTCAGATGAAATAGATGGCTTAATCAAATCTATATTGATTATCAAAGAAAATGTACTTAATACAAACGCAGAGAATTATACTGAAATTACTTTTAAAAGTAGAAGTGGATTTGAAGCTGGATGTTATTGGAGTAAAAATGAATGGAAAACATATCTCCAAATTGAAAAATATGACAGAAAATCAATGGTTTGGTTTAGAGGCGATGAATTTGAAATGTTTTTCGAATTATTAAATAAAGCAAAAGTTAAAATGTAACTCCTTAACCATATCAGTATTCTACTAAAAACAAGAATCTTGAATAGAACTGATGTAAATAATAAATATTTTATACCACTTTTGTTGGTCTTATTTCTTTCTTCTTCTTTCAGTATGCCAGTAAATGAGGCGACCAATGTCTACATATGCAAAGGGAAAGGCAGTAAAAAATATCATTATGTAAAATCATGCAGGGGCTTGTCCAACTGCTCAACGAATTTGTATCAGGTTTCGTTATCTAAAGCCCAAGAAATGGGTAGAACTGTTTGTGGTTGGGAGGATTGATTTTTGAATCTAATTCATAAAAAAGAACAGTCGATAGCTGTTCTTTTTTTATGCTTTACGGATATCTGTAAAGAATTGAAAAATAATGGGTTTAGGTTTGAAGAACTAAAAATCTAATCTTGAAATAATGGGATACAGAAGAGGGTATTATAAAAAAGATGGCACGTATGTTCAAGGTCATTTTGTAAGCAAAGATCACGGAGGAAAAAGACGAAAGATCACTAATAAGAAAGGATGTTTGGGAGTTTTTCTATTGTTATTGGTTACTTTTTTTAGTTTCTCCTGTGAAACGGAATCTACCTGCCAGTCTAGCAATTGTGTAGATTTTGCCAATCAGGCAGAAGCCCAAGCCGTTTTTGAAGGGGATAAAAGTTGTTATTCAAATTTAGATAGAGACAATGATAACATAGCCTGTGAAAACGGCAATTACTAAAATATGGAGAAACTAAATATATCAGTAGGGTTAAAGAGCCATTTTCTTAGGCTATATCAAATGGCATTTGCAGACGATAATTTTGACGTGCTAGAATTAAAAATGCTTTACAAGTTCGCAGAGGAAAGGGGGCTTAGTAAAGATCAGTTAAATGAAATTCTATTAAACCCTTCCCAAGAGTCTTTTGTTCCAGATTCTTTAGAAGAGAAAATAGAGTACTTGTATGACTTAGCGCTTATGATTTGGGCTGACGGAATTATAACTGAAGACGAAACCAATACCTTAAAAAAATACTGTTTAAAATTTCAATTTTTAGAAGAAAACATTGACGATATCTGTGAATTTCTTCTTGAAAATGCAAAAGTGAAAATTTCTTTAAAAGAACTAATAGCCAAAATGCAAGACTAATATGGGATCTCTAAAAAATATATTCTCTATTAAAAAAAGTGCTCCGCAGGAAGTTGAAAAACCTATGGAGGAAGATGTTAAAAAAATAAAACTTTCATTTTTTGAAAGTGGTTATGGTTCATCTAAGCAAGCATCTGGTAATCATATCATATTTAAGGCCTGTTTGCAAGATGTCTATATGGATTATAAGGGTAAATGTAGGGAAGATGAAAAGTTGCAGAAAGAATTAAAGGAACCCTATGTGCAGGAAAGAGGTAAGTATGAAATTGAACTAAAGAAAAGGAAAACGGTAAAAGGCATTATTGAGGAGGGTATAGCCAATTTGGAAGAAAAAATAAGAACTTTCAAGAATGAAATAGCCGATGTAAAGCATAATCCTGAAAAATATGTGGAGGATGCTGACAAAAAACCTAAGGCTCAATTTTATATTGGTTTGTTTGTGTTGATTCCGATAACATTTTATTTGCTGGTATTCTACATTTCCGCCTCTTACTCAGCTTTCTTTAAAAAGTTTGACACAGAGCAGCTTACAAATGCAATTTTTGATGCCAATGCCTTGACCAAGGCAATAAATGATGGTTGGCAAGAAGGTATTTTTGTTGCAACCATTCCCTTTGCATTTATGGGGTTAGGTTATTTGATACACATGTTTCAAAAGCATAAGAATTGGTTGTCTTACGTGAAGATAGCAACCTTATTTGTGGTCACTTTTATTTTCGATGCCATACTGGCCTATCAAATTGAAAAGAAGATTTATGATATAGAGAAAACCCTTAATTCATCTGAATTTAATGTACAGATAGCTTTTACAAAAGCTGAGTTTTGGGGGATTATCTTTGCCGGTTTTGTAGTTTATATTATTTGGGGTTTGGTGTTCGATTTTATAATGAAGGAATATGACAACTTCGATAAAATCAAAACTTTTATTAAATCTAAGCGCGAAGAAATTAAAAACTATGAACAAGAAATTACAGAACAAACGGAAAAGCTTGGGCCTATAAAAGAGGAGATTTCAGGTATAGAAGGAAAAATATGCGACTTACAAAGAACCATAGATGGGTTTGTTTTTTCCAACAAACAGTATCTCACCTATCATGCTGAATATGTGAAAGGTTGGTTTTTAGGCATTGCTGATAATTTTGATGATTTAAAAAGAAAAGACCAATTATTAAACCTTTGTACTACTGAGGAAAAAAAGCATTTAGAGGAACATGATATTGCCGATGAAAGTTATGAAGGTCGTTTGTATAAACTAATTAATTAAAGAAGATGAAAAAGTACACCCTGTATTTTTTAGCCTTGGCATTTTTAAGTTTTACACTTTTATCATGTAAAGAAGAGCCAAAGAAAGATGAATTAATTCATGAACATGATTTCCCTAAGGTTGCTGTAAATTCCAATTTGAATATAAGTATCCTTTTGGATTTGTCGGATAGAATAAGCCCTGAGAAATATCCTTCTCCCGCAATGGAGTTTTATCAAAGGGATATTGGCTATTTAAAGGCTGTTGCAGAGAATTTTGAGTCGCATATCATGAATAAACGATTGATAAAAATAGATGATAAAATTCGGGTATTCATTGATCCAGAACCTTCTGATAAAACCTTAAACCAAAAACTGGAGGCTCTTAAGATTTCTTTTGACAAAAGTACCGTATCTAAGGAAGCAATCTTAGCTACCTGTATAGAATATGATAGCATCTCTACACTTATATATGAAGCTGCCATTAAAGATGACCACTATGTAGGCTCCGATACGTGGCGCTTTTTCAAGAACAAGGTAAATGATTATTGCATTGAAGAGGGCTATAGAAATATTCTAGTTGTTTTAACAGATGGCTACATCTACCATAAAGATACCAAGATGAAGGAAGGAAATAAAACCACCTATTTAACACCACAGGATGTTAAACAATTAGGTTTTAATAAACCAGGTTGGAAAGAAAAATTTGAACAGCAAGATTTTGGTTTTGTGGCTGCCAATACTAACCTGAACAATCTTGAAGTATTAGTTTTGGGTGTTAATCCAGATGATAAGAATCCTTACGAAGAAGATGTCATTAGAGCCTATTGGACCAAGTGGCTAACGGATATGAATGTAAAAAACTTTGAGATAAAACAAGCGGACTTACCTTCAAATATGAAAAAGGTCATACAGGATTTTATTTTAAAGGAAAATTAATTTTAAAAGTAATAATTAGATAATAAACAATTCAGTGATATGAAAAAAAGCTATTTGATTGGTTATGATTTGAATAAATCAGGTCAAGATTATACAACGTTAATTCAAGAAATTAAAAAACTGGGGAATTGGTGGCATTGTCTAGATAGCACTTTTATTGTCAAATCTTCTTCAACGGCATCCTTAACAAGGGATCATTTGAAAAAATTTATTGATTCTAATGATGAGCTTTTAATTGTATGTTTAACTGGAGAAGGAGCTTGGACTGGTTTTAGTGAAAAATGCTCCGAATGGCTTAAAAAAAATCTGTAATACTCCATTTGATTAATACTTTCAAGACATACTTTGTCATGTCTACTCTGAAAGCCTTATATTAATCTCAGCTTGGTTAGTGTTTATGCATTTAAGATAAATCACTAACGAGTCTAATCATAATTTATGAGAGGTAATTAGAAAGAAAACAGACTAAAAAACAACACTTTTTGTCAAAGTAGATTAACAATTTAAATAAATGATGAAAATAATAATAAATCGAATATGTGGCCAGTAATACTTGGAGCAGGAGCAGTTGCTCTTCTTCTAAAAACATTATTTGAAGAAGATACAGGCAAGGAAATAAAGAAACGCATTTTTATCAGTTTTGCTATTGAAGATGAGCAGTACAGAAACTATTTAGTTACACAAGCCAAAAACGAACGCTCGCCTTTCACATTTGAAGATATGTCCGTGAAGCAACCATGGGATGAGGACATTTGGAAACGAAAGTGCCGTACAAAAATCAAATCCTGTGATGGTATGATTGTTCTTTTAAGCAAAAACACATGGCATTCAAGCGGTACACGTTGGGAAATAAAGTGTGCAAAAGAACAAGGTTTACCAGTTGTCGGTATGCACATTAAAAAGAATAATCAAGGAGCTATTCCGACAGAATTAAGAGGTAAAAAAGTAATCATATGGTCTTGGGAAAATTTGGCAAAGGTCATTAAAAGGATTTAAATGTATGGGTATTTACAGTAGTTCATATTTAAAAGATATTGCTTCAAGTAAACAAAGATTATTTGAACAAAAATTATTTAGTGCTCAAAATGTTTCTGAACATAAAGAGTTTGATATTTTTTTATCTCATAGCTTTTTAGATAGAGATGAAGTGCAAGGTCTTTATCAAGAGTTGACTGATTTTGGCTATTCAGTTTATGTTGATTGGATAGTTGACCCGCACCTTGACCGTTCCAATGTCACTAAAGAATCTGCCTCACTTGTAAGAAAAAGAATGAAGTGTTCAAAATCACTTCTACTTGCAATTTCTGTAAATGCCTCAATGTCCAAATGGATTCCTTGGGAACTTGGATATGTTGACGGAAATACAAATAGATGTGCAATAATTCCAGTGTCTAAAGAAAGGATTCCACCAAAATCATTTGAGGGTAAGGAATATCTTTCTTTATATCCATTTATTAAAAAACTACCTGTTAGAGAAACCAATGAAGATATACTTTGGGTAATTGAAGCTGAATATTCTTATTCACAATTCGATAGATGGTTTTCGGATGGAATAATAAGAGAAAATAGAAACGTAAATATTTTTAACATATGAGCAAGGCACTTGTAGTCGGTATTAACAAGTATCCAAATGCAGAATTATATGGCTGCATCAATGATGCTTCTGCATTTGGAAATACATTGGAAACAAACGGAGATGGTTCTCCAAATTTTGATGTGAGATTACTCAATGATGTCCCAACGAAAGGAGATTTAAAAGGCAATATCAAAGAGTTATTTTCAGGCGATTGTGAAACTGCACTATTTTATTTTTCTGGTCACGGATTTTTTGATGAAACTGGTGGTGGAATAATTGTAACTCCTGATTTTAAAGAGAATGATGAAGGTATTTCAATGGACGAAATACTGAACATTGCTAATGAATCAAAAGCGAAAAACCGTGTAATCATACTGGACTGTTGTCATTCAGGAGCATTTGGAACACCGAAATTAGGTGGAAACCAAAACGCACAAATTGGAGAAGGCGTTTCAATTCTTACAGCAAGTAAGGAAAATGAGCCTTCCGTTGAAGTAAATGGACATGGAGTATTTACAAATCTTCTATTAGATGCTTTGCAAGGTGGTGCGGCTGATTTAAGAGGGCATATCACACCAGGTAGTATTTACTCTTATATTGACCAAGCACTTGGACCATGGGACCAAAGACCAGTTTTCAAAACAAATATTACTCGGTTTACATCATTAAGAACTGTTTCACCACAAGTTTCATCTGAAATATTGAGACGATTAAATCAATATTTCACATCACCTGAAGACCAATTTCAACTCAACCCTTCATTTGAGTTCACCAATGACCCAGATATTGAGCATGAGTTTACAGAACCTTATGCAAATGAGAAAAATGTTTCAGTATTCAAAGATTTGCAAAAATTGGCAAGTGTTGGTTTGGTCGTTCCAGTTGACGAACAACACATGTACTTTGCAGCAATGCATTCAAAAAATTGTAAACTAACTGCGTTGGGTTACCATTATTGGAGATTAGTAAAAGACAAAAGAATTTAAACCTTTAATAATAAATCATGGCAGATAAAAAAGTAATATTCATTGCATTTGCAATAGAAGATGAGAAACAAAGAGACTTCTTGAAAGGACAATCTTTGAACACTAAGTCACCATTCGAGTACATTGACATGTCAGTAAAACAGCCGTATGACAAGGAATGGAAAGAAAGAGTAAGAACAAGAATCAAACGTTCTGACGGAGTAATAGCTTTGGTAAGTAAAAATTCTTTGACTTCAAGCGGTCAGAAATGGGAAATCCAATGTGCTAAAGAAGAAGGGAAAAAAGTTAGGGGTATTTGGGCATATACAAAGGACCGTACGGACCTTGCAGGAGTTAACACTAAAGTTTGGACTTGGGACAATATCAAGGACTTTATTGATTCTCTTTAAAAGCAACATTATATAGAAAGATAAAATTATGGCTTGGGGATTTAGAAGAAGAATTAAAATAATTCCTGGAGTGCATTTAAACCTTAGTAAAAGTGGTATTAGCACTTCTATCGGTATAAGAGGTGCAAATGTTACGCTGGGGAAAACAGGTGCTTATTTGAATACAGGAATTCCAGGGACTGGAATGTATCATAGACAAAAATTGTCTGACGATAGGCCGGCCAATGAAAAAAATCAATTTGTTCCAGTAGAACATTCTGAACAACATATTTATGCGGAAAAGGAAATCAGAAGTGCAGATGTCCAGGAGATTACAAGTCAAGATATGCAAGGAATTAAAGATTCCATTTTATTGGCACATCAACAAAGAATCGAACTTAATCGTGATCTTCAAAAAATGAGTTCGAAATTAGCATCAACAAAATTAAAATTGACTATAAGCTATGTATTATTATATGGTCTAATTAGCAAAGGAATCTCAGAAAGAATAA
>Ga0102941_1000460_pt1 | contig 18847 bp, 16 predicted proteins | sample SalPonR2_C_D2_MG_FD_79281 | JGI IMG/M metagenome (GOLD analysis project Ga0102941, IMG submission 79281) | Salt pond soil microbial communities from South San Francisco under conditions of wetland restoration - Salt Pond MetaG R2_C_D2_MG | ecosystem: Environmental > Aquatic > Marine > Intertidal... | reverse complement strand
TAATGGGAAGTTGTTTCTTTTCTTCAATATTTAACTTTGTTAATAAGCCAGACCTGTGGTAAGTAGAGAAATAATTTCTTCTAAAATATCTTATGTTATCCCTTGAATCAGAGAAAATGACTCGATAGGTTAGAATATTGTCTAATTCTTTTGTCCATTCGGAAAAATTTGAATCATAAGTACGAACATATACTTTTACAAATTCTTCATCAATAGCCTTCCCTTTTTGTAAATATGTTTTAACCAACGGATAGATTTCCTTTGCCATTGAATTTACATATTTAACATAGTACCAATCTTCGGGGTCGACACTATTTTTTAATTCTTCATAAGCATATCCATTTCCAAGAGAGGTAGCAAGTACTTCATTTAGAAGTAAAAAAGCATAGGCACTGTAAGTTGACTTTGTATTAAGAAACCAAGAATTTAAATCATTTTTGAATTCAACAGACTGGTTATCATAGATTATATGAGCAATTTCGTGAAGCATAACACTAAAAAGAATATCGTAACTCTTGAAATATAAAGGAAATCTAATAACACTTACATTTAAAAAAGCTCTTGCTCCAATTCCACTTTTCCCAACAGTTGGATTAGCAATGATTTCGAATGGGACATCAAAATCCCAATGTGTGCCGTAAAATTTTAAAAAATCATTAAAAATTATTGGAACATCATTAGTAGTTAACTCACTATTTATATTTGATAGTTGGTTTTCAAAATTTTCTTTGTTAGGTTGAAATATCAAATCATTATATACAGGTAAGAATGCTTTAACAGCGTTAGAAAAAATAGTCAGCTCTTCATTAGGGATTATTCCAAACGATTTTTTTTTAAATTCTTCAATCGTTTTACTCTGTATTAGTCTTTTTTCTAACAAAGACCTTGAAGCCAATGAACTTTTTAGTGTTGGTGGATATTGCTCAAAACTATAATTAAAATCGATATATAATGTATCCATTTGAGATACTATCTGTTTGTAATTTTCTGTGTTGTATTTTGATTTTAGAAATTCCTTTTTAAGAGAGTTGTCAGGATAATAATCAGATATTTTTCCAATAAAATCATAAGTTGCGTACAATTCAGAATATCCAACTTTAAATTCCATTTTCTCCTGTCCAAAAGTTAATTTCACAAACAATAGCAATAAAGGTATAATGAATATGTTTTTCATTTTTAGTTGGATTTTTTGCAAATAAGACATTGTAGAGTTAAAGTGAAATCAATACATTTTTGTAGTATGCAATAGACAAAGGGTAAGTAAGAAATAAAATATCGACGCTAATCCAAATATTTTGAAATAAGAACAAAAAATACCGAATCGTTTAATGTATTGTAGTAAATCTCTCCTCTAGCTTACCTTTTTCAAGTCTCATGTAAATCACGTGTTTTTTTTTATTCTAAAATTAATTTGAAACAAAACCCAAATAATTTGCTACACATAGGTTGTTGAGATTAAATTTTTAAATCTTGCCTCCACCCTTTAAATTGTCCGGTTTAAAGGGTTTGGTCGGGCAAGAACGAGTCCGCTGCCTTCTGGATGAGCATACTGACCGATATGCGCAACCGCGGCACAGAGGATATCCTTATCACCGCTACCGACAACCTGAACGTGTTTACCCAGACCATCAAGAACGTCTTCCCGGAATCCAAGACCCAGATATGTGTGGTACACCAAATAAGTAATGACTGCAAATATGTGGTCTGGAAGGACAAAAAAGCCTTATACTGCCTACATGAAGCTTATCTACAACGCACCTACGCAAGATGCCTCCAAAGCCGCTTTAAAGGAACTCGTCGATAAATGGGAAGGCAAGTACTCTTGCGCCATCAAAAGTTGGAGGGACAACTGGGACGAGCTTGCCGTGTTCTTCGAGTTCCCCATTGAAATCAGGAAAATCATCTATACCACCAACTTGATTGAAAACCTGATCGGCAAGATCAGGAAGTACGCTTAAAACAAGCTGTCATTCCCAACCGACGATACCATGTTGAAATCCGTATATTTGGCAGCCATAGAAGTAACAAAAAAGTGGTCAATGCCAGTAAGGTACTGGGGCATCATTTTAAATCAGTTCCTAACGATATATGAAAAAAGGGTCCTACTTTAAATATAAGTCAAACCCTCGTTATTTGGAACTTACACACTTGAAGGAATAGTGTCTTGTACTATGAATAAAATAATAAACAAACCGCATCCTTTTATTTTCAACACTTATAGTTTTGTGATACCAAGTGTTATAACTTTTTTAATAATTAGTGTATTAGCACCTTTTCAATTTCAAGAAATAGAATTACAAAAAAGGATAATCATAGCATTAATTATTGCTGTTGTTGTAAGTGTTGTTATTAAATTTTCAATAGTACTATTTAAAAAAAGTTTACCAAAAGTAATGAGTGAAGATAAATGGACAGTTGGTAAAGAAATCATTTTAATTCTTGCTACTGTTTTTATTATAATCATCGTATTGTCTATATCAATTTTATTTTTTCAAGACGATAACAAATCGATTTTCTCTGTGCTTTTTCAAACTGCATCGGTTACTATGGGTATTAGTGTTTTTCCCATTGTAATTTCTGTTTTATATGAACAATATCGTTATAAAAATTTGCAATATAAAAGTGCAATGGCGCTTACCAAATCACTTAAAAACGATAATATTAATTTACGTTCTGCTATTCCAAAAACGTCATCTACTAATAATAGAATAATTATAAAATCTGAAAACGACGAATTAGAATTGCAATTAAACAAACAGGAGCTGATTTATATAAAGTCCGAAGGAAATTATAATGAAGTGTACTATCTACATTCAAAGCAAATTCAAAAAAAATTAGTAAGAAATAGGTTAAAAAACATTGAGGCAATTCTACCTCAAACTACTTTTTTTAGATGTCACAATAGCTATATAATAAATGGTAATTATATTATGAAAGTAGAAGGCAATGCGAGAAACTTGGTATTGCAGTTAAAATATTCTCAAGAAGACATACCTGTGTCTCGGTCTAAGGCTAAAACTATCTCTACTTTTATAGAACAGCTAAAATAAGCGCATTCCCAACGGTCACAAATACATCCCATTAGTACCAAAGGCTTGTAATAAGGGTGTAGAAACAATTTCCATTTTGCAGTTTTGCATCGTTAAAATTTAAAAACGATGGAAATCATAGTAAATAACATTTTGTATCTACACATTTTTGTGGGAGCTATTTCACTGCTTACAGGTCTGGTAGCAATACTAAGTGTCAAAGGTAAAAAATGGCATAAATTATCAGGAAAAATTTATGTCTTTGCAATGACTGGTGTATTTATCACAGGGCTTATTGTAGCTGGTTTTCGGTTCAATAGGTTTTTATTTCTAATTGCATTTTTAAGCTATTACAGTGTTTTTTGTGGTGTTAGAATTTTAAAGTTAAAACAGTTACACAAACAACAGCAACCTAAATGGTATGACTGGTTTGCTGGTATTCTAAATGCTTTAGCTAATATCCTATTTATAGGCTTAGGATTTTACTATGGTTTTAAAAATAGTTTTAGCTCAGGAGGTGCATTACTGTCCATAGGTTTTGGAATAGGTGGTCTATTGATTTCATATACTAATTTAAAGCCATTCTTACTAAAACCAACAAAACCATACCATTGGTATATGTCCCATATGGGAAATATGATGGGCGGTTATATTGCGACATTTACCGCTTTTTTATCTACAATAGTTACACGATTTGATTTAATGAATCCATACCTAGCTTTTGCTTTGCCTTCCATATTAGGCATCCCTTTGCTGTTGTACTGGCAACGAAAATATGAGCTGAAATTTAATCCTAAATTAAGATAACCAAATGAAATTTATATTTAAAAAAATAGTCATAATAGTTATAATTCTTTTAACAAGTTGCGATGTAGTTAATGAAGCGAGATTACAGTCAAATTCAGCTGTAATACAATCGTCTAATACAGTAGTTCCTTTTCGATATGTAAAAAAATTAGTGGTAGTCGATGCTTACTTGAATGATTCAAATAAAGTGAGCAGCTTCATTTTTGATACCGGTGCGTTCCAAAGTAAAGTGGAATATCATCTAGCAGAAAAACTGAATCTTAAAACCAGTTTTAAACGTAATAACGGTACTGCACAAGGTGTAAAAAGAGAAATTGAAATAACTTCTGTTGATTCCATTAGACTTACTGAATCAAACTTTGTAAGTATTGGCGTAGGAAAACTAAAATATGATGCAACATCTTACAGTCCTTGTGTTGCCAAAGATGGTATTATAGGTGCCAATCTTATAAAATTAGCACACTGGAAAATTAACTATGAGAAGCAAGAAATAGAAATTTCGAAAACCCCATTTTCTGTAAATGCTGATAAAAAGCATTATAACCTAGATTTTTCTACTTCATTTTTATCTGGTGTTCCAAAAATTGATATAGAAATAAATGGGAATGTCATTAAGGATGTAATTTTCGATTTAGGGTACAATGGTGGATTAGTTGTGCCTTATCAGTTTGCAAATAAATTCCATTCCGAAAATTCTAAAACCATAATAGACCAATCTACAGCAGGTATTTTTGGTTCTAATAGAGATACTTTGCTTGTAAAAGAGCTGAATGTAACGTTAGGAGCATATTCTACTAAAATACCTGTTGAGTTTTCATCATTAAACAAGGCGCTATTAGGAAATGATTTTTTGGAGCACTTTACAGTGTATATAGATTATGATGATGACAAAATTATTCTAGAACCCAAATCAAAAGTTAAAATAGATAAAGTAAAAACATTTATTCCAGGAATCCTTAACGATTCACTTTGGATAGTGAACCGAACAAACCCAAATCTGACTTTAAAAATTGGAGATACACTAAAATCAATAAATGGGTATCAACCTAAAGATTTGTTTCAATCGCACTGTGATTATTTTTTTGAAATATCAAATTTGTTATCATCTCAAACGCTTTCCGTTGAAACAAAACAAGGAAATATAATACATCTAAATCTTTAAAATGAAAGTATTCTATCTATTGATTATTGTCGCTTTTTTTCATACAAGTTTAATGGCTCAAAATTATGATACTGCCATAAAACGAGCAGCATTCTTAATAAAAGCACATATGGAACAAACGCAAATACCTGGTTGTCAAATTGCAGTATTGGCAAAAGGAAAAATAGTATGGTCTCAAGGCTTTGGATATAGTGATTTAGAAAATAAAATGAAAGTAACACCAACTACTAAATTCCGAATTGCTAGTGTTTCTAAGTCATTAACTTCTTTTGCATTAGGCAAGCTTATCGATTTAGATAAAATAAATATTGATAGCCCAATAACTACCTATCTTCCTTCATTCCCTAAAAAGAAATTTAATATTACACCAAGACAACTAGCTTCATCAACCGCTGGAATTAGACATTACAATTCTACCGACCCAAAACTTAACCATAAGAATTATGCAACTGTTTTTGATGCTTTAGAACGTTTTCAAAATGATGAATTATTATTCGAGCCGGGAACAGAATATTTATATTCCAGTTACGGGTGGGTGCTACTGAGTGCCGTAATGGAAAAAGCATCGGGAACCACTTTTTTTGAATTACTGCAACAAACTTGGGATGATTTAGAAATGAAAAACACAAGCTTCGATTTTCCTGATACATCGATACAACAGAAAAGCAAATTCTATATCTACGATAAAAAGCAAAACCGAAAATTAGCCCCTTTAGAAGATAGAAGTTATATGTATGCAGGTGGAGGCTATTTATCTACGGCTGGCGACATGGTGCTAATGGGTGATGCCATTATCCAAAACAATTTTTTAAGTGAAACAACCAAAAAGTTAATAACTCAATCTCATAAGCTCAATAATGGAGCACTTACGCATTATGGTCTGGGTTGGGAATCAGGGCAAAGCAGGTTAAAAACAAAAGTGCTTTTTCATAGTGGTTCCTTACCCACTAGTCTAGCTCATTTGGTGGTTTACCCTGATGAAGAAGTGGTATTGGCGTATTTAGCAAATACAGGAGATAATGTATTTTTTAATGAGAGAGAAGCTCAAACTATTGCAGAATTATTTATTAAAAAGGAAGATTTTAAAAATCAACAAACCAATAATTTAGCAGGAACTTGGGAAATAGAAACCACATCACTCAAAGGGAAAAAAACTAAAGGTGTACTAAAACTCAATATAAAAAATGATGCTTTTATAAGTGGCGCCATAAGTTTTAAAAGAAGTAGAAAAAAAATCTCTTGCCCTTTAACTGTTGCATCTGTAGAAAATAACAAAGTACACCTTGTTGCAGTCTCGCCAATGTTCATAGACTTATACTTAGAATTTGAGGATGAAAAATTTTCAGGCGAATGGTTACACGATTTTAATGTAAAAGGCATTCCCGAAAAAGATGACTATTGGAAGCCTCGTAAAATAACTGGTTCAAAAATTTAAATCAATACTGATGAAGAAAACAATCCTATTAATTTTAATGCTAATAGTTGCTAAATATGCAGATGCACAAAAGGTAAAAGACTTTTACTATGTAGAACCTGAAACCAAAAACTTACCTGTTTTTATAAGAGGCAATTTAGACTCTAACAAGATATTACTTTATATACAAGGCGGTGGAGCAGATAACGGAATTGATTTTGGACGTTCCGATTATCCTAAATGGAAAAATACTTTAGAAACCAAAGTCGCTATTGCTTATTTCGACCAAAGAGGACTCAACCGAAGCACAAAAAAAATAGACACGGCTAAAATTAATAAAAGACAAATATCTAAAGATATCATAGCTATTGCGAGATCTTTAAAAGATAAATACGATGCAGATATTTACTTGTTTGGCCATAGTTTTGGAGGTGTAAAAGTCTTAGAATGTTTAGCTACATTTCCTAAAGAAACTGCCTTTATAAAGTCAGCGATAGCCTTTAATGCGCCAATAACTACAGATTTTTCGCCAGAGCGATATAATCACTACAGACCGTTATATCTCAAAAATTTAGCAAAAGAGTTTATTGCACAAGATAAAAACAAAGAGTTTTGGCAAGGAGCTTATGATTGGATGGAGCAAACCGATTCTATAGCTACAATTAAAGATTCTAAAAAATGGAATGGATATGTTGACAAGGCAGTAGAAATCAAAGAACGTAAAATTGGATTAGGAATGGTTTTAAACACCATTTTTGCAAGACCATACAATCCTATAAAATACCTTAATAACAAAGACAATAAACTTATCTCAGATAAGCTATGGGATGCAGAAAAAATATTATGGGATGCAGATAAGCAGACTACGCTTTGGCAACTACTTTCAAAAATTAATCATAATGTATTACTCATTACAGGTCGCTACGATGCTATTGCTATTCCTGAAGAGCAAGAAGATGCTCATAAGCTTATAAAAAATTCTAGATTAGAAATTTTACCAGTTTGTACTCACGAATCTTATTTAATCAAACCAATGCTATTTAATAAAGCAGTTTTAGATTTTATAAAATAAAAGTTTAACAGGTATTAAAATCATCTAATTGTAAACCCAAATTATAATAAAATGAAAATCCTGAGACAATTCATACATATTTTGGTAATACTTTCTACCCTCGTTTTAAATGCACAAGTAGCTACTGTAAATACCGAAACTAAGGTATTAAAGACTATTGAAGGTAATGAAAGTTCAAAGACATATCTGGTGTATCTACAAGATTCATTAAATGGTGGAAAGTACAATTTCGAGGTTTGGGATAGAAAATTAACCCATAATGTAAAGAACAAAACCTATACGCTTAACTGGATAAGGAATAAAAATAGCAAGAAGGAATCTTACAATTATGAAATCATTTTTGACACAAACTTCAAGACACTAACTGAGCGCGTTATACATAAAAAGCTAAAAGATGACCATTATATCACCAACCGAAAATATTTTATGTATGAAAATAATAAAATGTATTCCAGTCCAGATAGTTTGTTGCATAACACCTTACCTGTAAGAATAGATGACTTAAAATATGCTATTAATTGGGAATTAGACCTTGAAACAGTTGAGGCTTTGCCTTTACGTTTACATAAAGAATTTGCAATATGTTTTTATCATCCAGGTTCCAAAACATTACCAAAATACTACAATCTGATTGTAGATAGGTCAGAAATAGTAGAGCTAAACGAGAAGAATTTTGATTGTTGGGTGTTAAAAGTAGCATATAGCAAACATCAAACTTGTGAATTTTGGGTAGACAAGAAAACCAATACGGTTTTAGTAACAAAAGACAAGGTATTTGGTAAATATAGATTCAAAAGACTGGTAGTATGAAAATAGCAAATACCTTAATGTTGTTTCTGGCTGTTGTAGTCTTTCAAAATACCTGCTTTGGGCAAATTACAGCACCAGAAAACACTTTTAAATTTGATAAAAACACGAAACTTACTTTTTTAGAATTTTCAATTGGTTTAAGTAGTCTCAGTTTTATAGATTTTGCCACATCACCCCTAAAGTACAATGGCTATCCTATAGATATAATGCTCGCTCATACAGAAATAGACGCCAAACATTCATCAAGATTTGGGATAAATTATGTATTCGGAAATCTATCAAATGACTTTAATAGCCAAAATTCACAAAGTCAATTCAAATCTTTAACACTTAGTTATTCAGAATTATTTCGATTAGGATTTTTAAGTTCAAATAAATTAAACACTAAAATAGGCGGTCACCTGAATACTACTGGGAATTTTCGCCAAAATGAGAGACTCTTTAACAGTAGTAAAGGAATTGAGGTTATAGGAACTTTATTTGCTTCTATTCAGACAAGGTTAGAGATAAATAATAATAGCATTAATAAAAAAGAATTGTTCTTTAATGCAGATGTAGGCATCATAAATTCATCATACCGCAATGCTTATGCTTATGTCGGTCAAGGGGCTCTGTTAAACAATGATGATTTTTTTGATGGGTACCAATTTTCAATATTTTCTGGCAACCGTTTTAGCACACAATTAGGCTATAAAGCTTACTTAAAAAATAATAACGCTATACAGGTTTCCTATTTATGTGACGCTTACAAAACTTCAAATAAACCTAATAATTTTCAACTGGAATCTCATACCCTTAGGCTAGTCTGTTTTCTAAATTTAAAATAATTGATATGAAAAAATACAGCTTCTATATCACTATGCTATTACTTTTTACCTCTTGCGAAGCTATACTTTTAGAAGAAGAAGTAAATACAACAGACCCTTTTGTGAATTTTGAATATTTATGGAAGGAATGCGATGAAAAATATTCGTATTTCACAATTAAGAATGTGGATTGGGATGCCATAAAAGTTGAATATGAAGCAAAGCTTTACGAAGGGATGTCTCAAGATTCACTTTTTAATGTATTTGAAGCTATGCTGAATGAACTAAAAGATAATCACGGTAATTTAGTTTCTGATGTTAGAACATCCTTTTACGGCACCCAATACTTAGCCCAAGATAACTTTGATTGGAGAGTTATTGTCGATAATTACATTACACCACAGTATCAAATTACAGGACCAATCAGACATAATTATATAGCAGATAATCAAATAGCTTATGTAAGGTTAGAGTCATTTTCAAATACACTTAATGACGAGCATCTGGATTATATACTTTCTAAGTACCAAGATACAGAAGCTATGATAATAGACTTGAGAGACAATAGTGGCGGTAAAATAGAATATTCGTATAAACTATTATCAAGACTTATAACCGAAGAAACACTAGTGCAATACACCAGAATAAAAGCGGGTACAGCGCACGATAATTTTACATCGCCAGAGGCTATATATATATCACCTTACAATGGTATTACTTACACAAAAAAAATAGCTATCCTTATTGATGGTGGCAGTTACAGTACAACATCCTTATTTGCTTTAAATACTAAAGCCTTTTCACACATAGCACTTGTAGGAGATACAACAGGCGGAGGTTTAGGTATGCCTGCTGGTGGACAATTACCCAATGGATGGTTTTACAGGTTTTCTGTAACCCAATCTTTAGACTTACAACAAAACCCTGAATTTGAAAACGGCGTTCCTGCTGATATTACAGCAACATTTGATCCAACAGATTTTTCAAGAGATGAAATTATAGACACGGCTTTAAGTAATGGGGTAAATGGTCTACTGGATTAACAAAAGAATCAGTGAACAAAACCCTTACCATTGGTAAAAAGATGAGTCATTATAAAATCATAGGGAATATGAAAATAGTAACAAAAAACAATAAAAAATCGTCAGACGGTTTTAGATACCGTGGTTTAAAAAGCTCACGATTAGAAACACTTACAGATACTATTTTTGGGTTTGCAATAACCTTATTAATAATATCTTCAGAAGTACCAAAAAACTATGTAGAACTGCAAGCTTCTATGTACGGTTTTTTGGGATTTATATTTTGCACGCTCTTGATTATGACTATTTGGAACAGTCATAAAACCTATTTTATACGTTATGGACTTCAAGATACTAGAACTTATGTCCTTAATACCATTTTAGTATTTGTACTCTTATTCTACATATATCCTTTAAAATACCTTTTTTCGTACATAGGTACTGCCATTTATGTGAAAATTAAACTCGCTTTTGGTGATACATCTCAAGGCCTTCAATTAGCAATACAAAGATTAAAAGAAGCCAATCTAGACGTGGAGCAATGGTCTGATATATTATTGCGTTTTTCTCTAGCACTAGCAGTAATTTATTCGTTATTTATATTATTACATCTCAATGCTTTTTCTAAAAAGAAAGCCTTAAAGTTAAATCATAAAGAAAGGTATCTGGTTAAAACATCTATACAAGAATATGGTATTTTTTTAGGGATCACCTTATTTTCAATAGTTATAGTCGTAATTTTTGGTAACGCTTGTTTTATGTATTGGAGCTTAAGCTATTTGCTGATTCCCATTTTAATACCAATACATCAAAAAATAAGAAAAAAACGATATAAGCGTTTTAAAAAGCAACGAAAACTGAGTGAAAAAGGATGCAATAAATCAGCATTAAATGAAGAAGAAGAAAATACAACTACTAATGAAACAGATGTAAAAACCATAAAATAAATCCAAGTTATCTGGGAATTCAAAAGCTAATGAAAACAATCAAGAATTTTAAAACACTATGAAAAAATTAATTACAATCGTTCTACTTGCCTTAATTATAACATCCTGCACTAAAGAGACAAAAGGCTATTGGATAGAGAATGTAAATATCATTAATGTAGAGGATGGTAGTATTCTAAACAATCATAATATAAAGATTGTGAATGATACAATTGCCCAAATTAAAAACGGAAAGCTACAAAGCAAACTAAACGTAATTGACGGTAATAATGGATTTGTGATTCCAGGATTGTGGGATATGCATATACATTTAGATATGGTAGATAACTCATCCATACCACTATTTGTGGTAAACGGTATTACAGGCGTTAGAGATATGGGTGGAGATATTAATTTTATAAAAAACCTAAAACAACAAAATGACAACCTTGTTCCCGATTTAAAAGCAGCGGGTACAATAATTGAATCACCACAGTTTCTGGATGCGATAACACTTTTTTTGGGAAGAGACATACTCAAATCTAGGGTTGCATATAACATAAAAGACAATCCTCAAGCTTTAATTGATTCTATTATTAATCAAGGGTCAGATTTTATAAAAATCCGCAATTCAGAAAGTGAAGAAGCTTTTAAAGCACTTGCAAAGGCAGCAAATAATAGAAATGTAAAATTCACGGGGCATATAGCATCCAATCAAGATATATTTGAGGTTGTGAAATCTGGTTTATCGTCAATTGAGCATAGTGACTTTTTTTCTATTCTAAAATTAGATTCACTATCAAGAAAGCAGTTGGCGATAGACCTTTCAGAACTAAACACCTATTACACACCAACACTTATTACAACTCAAAAAAGTAGGTTAACACCAAAGGAGAATTTATTGGATGTTATTAAAGATACTTTAAATATAACATATCCTAATAGAAAGTATTTATCGCCTAAATTAATAGAAAGCTGGATGATGGAATATGAGATGTCGATACTCGAAGGGCCACTGGATTGGAACACGATGACACAATCATTCTTTTTGTTTGGCAAAGAACTTGCTCTTAATGACATACCGTTATTAGCAGGTACCGATGTTGGTGTGGGCTTAATTATTCCTGGAAGCAGTTTACACGATGAGTTAGAATTAATGGTGTCAACATTTAATGTAAGTAATTTGGAAGCTTTACAATCTGCCACTATAAATGCAACACGTCATTTAGGCATAAAAAATCAAGGTACCATAAAAGTAGGTAATAAGGCCAATTTAGTCATTTTGGAATCTAACCCACTTGAAAAAATAAGTAATACGAGGAATATAAGCGTGGTCATTAAAAATGGTCTATCTTACAATAAAGAGGCTAGGGACATAATTTTAAATTCAATAGAGAAAAATATTAGTGTAGAACATAAATCATACACTTTTGATAGATTAAAAAACCTGAAAGAGAATATAAAAATGGTTCTTACCAAACAACAGCAACAGTTAAAAGTTGAGTAATTAGGAAAAGTAGTGGTTGCATTACCTGCTGAAATATGGCATAATAATCATATTATGGAAACAAGCAAAAGCTTAAATTAAAAGAAGAAATCGAGTGAACATCGCGGTTTCTTTGTTTAGTGCCTTTTTATAAAATTAGTTAAATATAATATTCATTGAGGATTACCATAAGGATGGTAATAAGGTTAAAAATACATTTATAACTTTTTAATAGTTTCAGTTTGTTCTTTTTTTCCTTTGTTTAAGTGAGACAAAATTTGACAAGTCTAAAACACCCAATTATGCAATTTGGAGAATACCTTAGAAATCTTCGGAAAGAACGTCATTTATTACAACGTGAAATAGCCTCTATGTTACAGATGGATATGGCACTATTAAGTAAGATTGAACGCGGTACTCGTAAAGTGGATGAGCCGACAAAGTCAACCACCGAAAACGGATTTTTTTGGTTCGTTTAAAAAATCATTTCAGACGATGCTATTAAAGGCTTTATGGTAAATATTGCTGTACTCAATTTAATCCGGAAGAGATGGTATACTATTTGCTTCCTTTGAATTAAACACTAGAACTTGTCCCTGCCAAAGGAATTAGCGCAATGTTTTGCTTACCATTTTGTCAAATTCAGGACCCTTTGTAGCCTTCCCTAAAAATGGGAGGAGGTCACATAACAATTATATCTTTCTTTAATTTGAAAAACTTGATTTATTCAAACAGAATTTTGTCTTTTACTAGGTGTATGAATACTCGTACTCTTATGATTTTAGTCTAAATATTTATATCCTTTTCGGAAGTGAAAGTTGTAGCGTTTGGGCTTCTATTACAACTTTTATATTTCTTGTTTGGTCGCTAAATTATTTAAAACATGTAGTAGTAGTTAATGCCTATAGTTGGTTTTAATTTGGCACCCAAGTAAATCTTTGAGTTTGTTATTGTAGTTAGATACGGTGGTTTTTTAATATACCTTCGTTACTTTCTTCTACTGAGTTCCCTGGCTTTTTGCTTTATCCAATGAATAGTTATATCAATTGGTTCCGTGGAATTGGCAAAAGCAGTATTGTGGCCTAGTGATGGGAATAATGTATACTCAAATGGTTTGCCCTGCGCTTTTAAAGTATTAAGATGCTCTATGCACATTTTTACAGGAATTTGTATATCCTTTTCACCAAAAAGCCATAGGCCTGGCGTTGAAAGATTACTTAGAGCAGTCTTTGGGTCTGTACCGGTAAATTGGTACCTATCAGGATCATTCTTGATATGTTCTCGTGCATCTTCTTCCGTATGTGTGTCCCAAAAATCTTCTCTCCCATTTGTATAAAACTGGAACCTTAACTGTTCAAGAGTTGTTATGGTGGGACAACTAAACAGGACCATGAATTCTATTAATGGATTTTCATTTGCAGCTATTGGCATTATCCATCCTGCTTGGCTAAACCCAATAACACCTATGGGCATATTTTTGTTGTCTTTGTGAATAATATTAACAGCCGCACTTGCATCTTTTGCTAGTAGATTCAAATTATCGGTACTGATATTATTAGTTCCTACCTGGGGCCCAACATAAACGCCGCCGGATTCTCCGACACCACGTTTATCGTAGGTCAACACTACAATATTATTTTTTGCTAGTATTTCAGCAAATTTTGTCATTCTAGGAACCGGGTCGGAACCATGTACAATCACAAGTGCAGCATGAGGTTCTTTGGGGTTGTAGATTGTACCTGCCAACTTAATTCCTTCACTCTTGAATATCACGTTTTTTGTTTCTACTGTTCCTAAGGATTGGGCGATTACATTATTTTGAGAAAGTAATAAAAAAACGGTAACAAGGAAAATGGAAAATCCTTTAACTATATTAACTTTTTTCATGTCTATTAAGATATATTTCATTCTTTTCATATTTTGTTTATATTTTATTTTTTCAAATTTTTGTTGGTGTTACTTTTAATCATATTTGGTATTATAAAGGTTAAGGGACAATGGAGAAGAAGTGACTTTTTAATGCCCATTATTCTAAATAAAACTTCATTTTTTATTGATTCTTTCAAAAATTAATGATGAAAAAGTTTGTACCGCAATTTTTATGCATTCTTCATCTACCCGGAAATTAGGGGCATGATTCATAGCGACGAATCCTTTATCACTGTTTGAGCCTCCTAGTAGAAAATAGACGCCTGGTATTTTTTGTTGAAAGTGAAAGAAGTCGTCATTGAAATATGGTAATTGACCATAACTCTTTGAAACTGTACCCAGGCCATAGATTTTGTTAATGCTGTTTATGGCTTTAGCGGTTAATCCTTTATGGTTTAAAACAGTTGGATTTTCCTGAATGTACGATGTTGAAATAAAATGGTCATTAAGTTCTGAATTGTTTATGATTTGCCCAATATTTGGTAATATTTTCGGTATATCGGATTTGTTGGTTTCATATAAAAATGATTTAATGCGAAGCTGATCGCTGTCTTGTTCCATAACGAAATTTTCTTCCAAAAAAAGGTAGTCGTTGAAAATAGTGTTTGGGTTGGTTAACGTATTAATTGAATCAAAGACTTTTGGAAAATCCCAGATATCGACTTGATCCTTTTTTCGAAAAACCTGATTGCGGATACTCTTATAAAGAGTTTTGGCATCGTCTTTTGTCACATCGTTATTAAATGTAATCTGTATTTGCTTTTGATAGGCATATATTTCGTCTGGTTTCACCATTATTTGCCCCATAGGCAATGCAGTTACGTGTAATGAATAGATTTCGTCAATATTCAATTGCGAAAACACATTGTCGGAAATCATTTTTTTTGCTCCGACAAAAGTTTCTTCTTCTGGTTGAAAAATAAAGTAAACTGTACCATTCAGAGATTCTTTGTTTTTAGAAAGTACCTCGGCTATCCCAAGTCCAATTGCCATATGTACGTCGTGACCACAACCGTGCTGGACTCCATTAATTTTTGATTTATAGGATACTTCATCGGGATGGTTGCTTGGTATGGCATCCATATCCGCCCGCCAACCTATATTTTTTCCTTTTTTATTTCCTTTCAGGATGCCAATAACACCATTTCCCGCAACTCCTGTTTTAACTTCCAGACCTAAATTCAATAAATAATTGGAAATAATTTTTGATGTCCTTTTTTCGTTTCCGGCCAGTTCTGGATATTCGTGAAAAGCTCTTCTAATTACAACCAAGCGCTCAAAAATCTCGTCTGTTTGTTTTTCTATCTCTTGGTGAATAGTGTTCTCTTCTAAAGATGTACAGGCGATAAGACTAATTAATAGTAGTAGTAATGGTATGCTAATTTGATTTTTACGCATTTTAATTTCTCTTGTTTAGTGGTTTGACAAAACAAAAGAAACCTTGTGCTTTAAGTAATCAAAGAAATTGTGACGCACTAATATTTTTATTGATTAGTTGCCAGGTTTTATGACGAATTACTAATTTTTGGGCTGAATACCTAGTGCTGATTTTATGGTTTTGTAGTAAGATTTTGATAATGGTATAACCATATCCTCATGATGAAACTCGATTTTTGCATTTTGTGAATTTCCTCTGATAGTCTTTATTGTTGCAATATTTACTAAATAGGAGCGATGGGATTTATATAAAAATGGAGCTTGTTCCTTGACCGCAGCTAACGTGTTTCTAAATGTTTTATGATGAAGAATATTGTTTCTGACGTAAACAATTTTGACATAATTTTCAGAAGCTTTGATAAAAAGTAGTGTTTCTTTTTGTATCAATAATTTTTCTCCCTTATTTTCTCCTAAAAGCGTAATTTCATTCAAAGACTTTGTACTAACTATTATGCCTAATTTATTTCTGAAATAGAGATAGAAAGGAAGTAGAATCAACATAACCGGTAACAATGAGTGTCCGAAAAACCAAAGACCGTGTTTTAGATATTCATAGGGATAAAAGTTGTATCCAAAAAGGTTGTTTAAGAAGACTTGATTGTAGAAATGGATTGGTATGCTAGAAATAAGCATAAAACCGATAAACGAAACAACTTCATATCCGCCTTCCCACGTTTCGTTTTTATAATAATACCATAAATTTTCAATTCTTGCACAAAACAAATACATTGCTCCAGCCAATAATCCAAAGCCTGAAAATATTAAATATTTGTGATCAGACTCAAAACTATACGTACCAAAAGGTTGTAATAAAATCATGATAAGGGCTAGAATCCCTCCTATAATCACGCCAACTAAAGATTGCTTTTTAAAACCAGAACAGTAAGGTATTTGGTTTTGTATTAGTCTTAACATTTTAAATTAATTAGGTTCCATTCACAATCAGGGCATGAATTATAATACCAGTCAGTGCTGCACAAGCTAATCATCCCAATTATTAAGATGCGTTTGGTTATTGTAAAAATAAAATAAATTTGTTTTTACATCGAAATCTTGATTATGTTTCAATTTTTATCTGTTCCCAATAGTTTATAAACTTCTTTATCTTTAGAATAGTTCAATACATTTATAAAATAAGATTGTTTAAATATCTAAATTTTAATCTTGCTCTTTTTTTGATTCTCCATAGTGTATTTAATCGAATTTTGTTATCAAATCTCACTTAACAATTGCATCTGAAACTTTTATATTGCGAGATTTAATAGAGACAAAACCAAACTATCTTTGAAGATGTCAAAGATTTATCGAGTTTTAATCATCCATCAACTCTGGAATCGTAATAAAAGTGCATTCAATCAGGTATTGCTTTTATAAATAGATAGGCGATTAGATAAAAAGTTTGAGGCGTGTGTTAGAAGTTTTAAAAAATCAGAGTTTTTACAAGGTAATATGTTATTGCCTTAACATTATTCCGGTCTAGCTTCGCTACCAGCTAATATACCACCGTCAATTGTTAATTCAATTCCAGTGCAATATTTTGATTCATCATTGGCAAGATACAAGGCACCAAAAGCAACATCCTTTGCTTCTCCAAAACAACCCATTGGAATTCCTTTTTCAACAGAGTTAATCATTTGTTTTCGAAGGTCCCCTTCACCTAACATATCATCCCACATAGGTGTCATAATGGCGGCCGGGTGAATACTGTTGCACCTAATTTTATATTTCTTTTCGGCACAGTACAGTGCCACACTTTTAGTGTGGTTTCTTACAGATGCTTTGCTAGAAGCATAGGCGACAGCTGCTGGTATTCCTACGATTCCGCTACGGGATGAAATATTCACGATATTTCCACCTTTTTTTTTCATTAGCTTAATTGCATATTTACAACCTAGCATTACACCAGTTGAATTTACCATGTGAACTTCGAGCCAAGAGCTTAAATCAACATTTTCTGCATCATATGGTCCCTTTGTTTCGAGAAAACCAGTAATGCCTGCATTATTAATTAAAATGTCAAGCCTGCCATATTTTTGAAAAATGTACTCAGCAGTCTTTTTCCATTCATTTTCGTTTTTAACATCTAAATGTAAGTATTCATTTCTAACTTTAAGTGACTTGCTGAAGTTCGAACCTTCTTTGTCACGAATGTCTGTGATAAGTAGGATGGCACCTTCATTATGGAAAAGTTCCGAAATTGCTCTTCCTATACCACGAGCAGCGCCAGTTACCAATACAATTTTATTTTCTAATCTTTTCAAGTTTTTAATTTTAAGATTTTGTAATAAAAAATCGACGAGAAGGAGTTTTAGAACTGGGGTCTTGATTAGGACTACACCTTAATTGATCTAGATAACCTAGTTATTCAATTGTTTTATAAATCACGTATTTTTTTTATTCTTAAATTAATTTGAAACGAAACCGAAATAATATGCTACGCATAGATTAGATTGTTGAGAGTAAATTTTTGAATCGTGGCCACCAGCCTTTAAATTGTCCCAGTTAATCGGGGGAGAGGTCATGATGATATTTTCTTGAACTTAGCGATGTCCTAATATGGGTAGGGCTACAGACTAACCACTTGATCTTTCACGTTTCCGACAAAAATCATAAGGTTATTTGTTTTGAACATAGCATTTGTTTGTGATGTATTTTTCTGCTCACCCTTACTTCTGAGTAAAAGAAAGAAAAATTATTTGTCAAGGCGACGCCCCCCAAGTGCAAATCCTCTTAAATCCATTGGTTAGAGCACATCGTTTGTAACAATAAACTCAGCCCATTCCCCTGCATTCCGCGAAAAAGCTCCATTTCGGGAAAAGAGCTTCATTAAAAAAAGTCTTGGACACGACTTCAAAGATTCCGTTTTCCATTTCGCTATTCCTACCTGAAAAAGGTAGGAACGCTGCATTCCCGAACTACATCTTTAAAGTCAAGTCCGCGGCCATCG
>Ga0102941_1000459_pt1 | contig 18874 bp, 18 predicted proteins | sample SalPonR2_C_D2_MG_FD_79281 | JGI IMG/M metagenome (GOLD analysis project Ga0102941, IMG submission 79281) | Salt pond soil microbial communities from South San Francisco under conditions of wetland restoration - Salt Pond MetaG R2_C_D2_MG | ecosystem: Environmental > Aquatic > Marine > Intertidal... | reverse complement strand
CTGGCCCACTGGATCACCACCGGCCTGCCGCTGGTGGCGGCCGCACCGGCGCTTGGGCTGTTGCTGAACCTGCCGGGCCCGGCCTATCCGTGGCTGATCGCGTCGCTGGCCCTCGGCACACCCGCGCTGTCGGCCATCGGCACATTCGGCGCGGCGCTGACGGTGGGGATCAAACGGGGCGGATTGCTGCTGTCGCTGCTGGTTCTGCCGCTTTACATTCCCACGCTGCTGTTCGGGGCGCTGTGCGTCTCGCGCGCGGCGACGGGGCAGGATGCAACCACGCCACTTGTCATGCTGGCCGGGATCACGGCCGGGGTTCTGGCCGGTTTGCCCTTTGCCGCGGCCGCAGCCCTCCGCGTCAATCTGCGCTAGAGGCGCGCGCGCTTGCCCCATTGTGAGGCTGAAACGCGCCGCTTACATTCCGGCCCATGGCTTCGCTCTGGGAATATGCAAATCCGCGAAAATTCATGGATACGTCCGCTTGGCTGCTGCCGTGGGCGACCGGAATTGCCGCGCTGTGCCTGGTAACCGGGCTGGTCTGGGGGTTCTTCTTTACCCCGGATGATTTCCGGCAGGGATCGACCGTCAAGATCATCTTTATCCACGTGCCCGCCGCGATCATGGCGATCAACGCATGGCTGATGATGCTGGTGGCCTCGCTGATCTGGGTGATCCGGCGCCACCATGTATCCGCGCTGGCGGCCAAGGCCGCGGCACCGGTTGGCATGGTCTTTACCATGATCGCGCTGTTCACCGGGGCGGTGTGGGGGCAGCCGATGTGGGGCACATGGTGGGAATGGGACCCGAGGCTGACATCGTTCCTGATCCTGTTCTTGTTCTACCTGGGCTACATGGCCCTTTGGGAGGCGATCGATAACCCCGATTCCGCGGCTGATCTGACCTCGGTTTTGTGCCTCGTCGGGTCGGTCTTTGCCGTGATCTCGCGCTACGCACTTTTGTTCTGGAACCAGGGGCTGCACCAGGGCACGACCGTCAGCAATGCCGGCGTCGGGGTCGAGGAGGGCGTGGCACCCACGTTCCTGTATCCGCTGATGATCTCGCTGACGGGGTTCGCTTTCCTGTTTCTCGCCCTTGTGCTCTACCGGACGCGGACCGAAATTCGCGCGCGGCGGCTCAAGGCGCTGATCGCACAAGAAAGGATGGGGTGATGCCCGATCTGGGATCCTATGCGACCGAGGTTCTGTCGGCCTATGCCGGAACGCTGATCTTGCTGGCGGCCATCGTGGTGGCGTCTGTCTGGAAAGCGCGGCAGGTGCGCGCGCGCCTCGATGAGGCCGAGACCCGCCGGGGGCGCGTGTGATGCGGGTGAACTGGCTCATGATTGTGCCTCTTCTCGTGACCTGCGGCTTCTTCGGGGTCGCCGGTTACCAGCTGATGAACAACCAAAACGCGTTGAACCAGGGGGTGGACACGCAATCCTTGCGGTCCGCGCAGGAAGGGCGCCCCGCGCCGGACCTGGCGCTGGCGCCGCTTGAGCAGACCGAGTTGCTGACCCGCGGCGACCTGGAGGGCAACGGGCTTGTCATGGTGAATTTCTGGGCCTCGTGGTGCCCGCCCTGTCGCGTCGAACACCCCACCCTGACAGCGCTCGCCGAGGCGGGGGCGCCGCTTTACGGCATCAATTACCGTGACCGTGTCAACCAGGCGCTGAGTTTCCTGGACGAGCTTGGAAATCCCTACACGCGGATCGGCCGCGATGACGATGCGCGCAATGGCCGGGATTGGGGTGTCGTGGCCATGCCCGAGACCTTCTTCATCGATGACAGCGGCACGGTGGTCCTGCATTTCCGCGGCCCGGTGACCGAACGGGCCCTGCGCACCCAGATCCGCCCGGCCCTAGCCGACCTGGGCCATACGCTGCCGCCCCTGCCCTCCGACGTCGCCGCCGCCGAGACCAACTGAGCGAGCCGGGCGCGGGGGGAGCGCGCCGTGTGCATCCTCCCATGACCGGACTGCCCGGCGCGTCAGACAGGCATGGACTTGTGCCACCGATCCTGCCCGCCTGCGACAGCGAGCCGACCATCGATCAGGGCGATCGCGAACCCCGACAAGCCGATGACCGATCAGTAGATATACCTGATCTGATCGGCCCAGAACCGTTCCACCCGCTTGAGCGAATGGTTGACCCGGTCGATCCCGTCGGCGCCCAGAACACCGTGTTTCTCGAGCCCTGCGGCCTGTCGCGCGAACAAGCCTGATACGGTATCGCGCACATGGCGGCCCTTGTCGGTCAGCCGCACCCGTACCGATCTGCGATCGATCTCGCATCGTTGGTGGTGCATATACCCCATCTCGACCAGCTTCTTGAGATTGTACGAGACGTTAGAGCCCTGATAGTAGCCACGGCTTTTCAATTCGCCCGCCGTGACCTCGTGATCGCCGATATTGAACAAGAGCAACGCCTGCACCGCGTTGATGTCGAGAATGCCGAGCCTCTCGAACTCATCCTTGATCACATCCAGCAAGAGCCTGTGCAACCTTTCGACCATGGACAGCGTGTCAAGATAGCCGGCCAGAAACCCGGTCCGGGACGACGTCGCAAGAGGCGATTGCATGCTCATGATGGGCTCCAAACCTGGTGCTTTGAGGCAATGGATGACCCAGATTCGGAAAGAATGCGTTAAAACCGCGAAAAACTCAGGATTGGTTCTGCAATGCCCGAAACTCTGCCGCGATACGGCTCAGAAACGGCGCCAGCACCGTGGGCGCCGGCTGCTGCCCTGACACCCATTGGTAGAGATCGTGATCTGCCTCTGCCAGGACGGCCTCGAACTGGTCAAGGGTCGCGTCATCGGCAGAGGCAAGATGCCGGTCCGCCCATCCGCCAAGGATCAGGTCCATTTCCTTGATCCCGCGATGCCATGCCCGCAAGCGCAGCCGTTTGATCCGGATGTCGCGTGTTTCGTCCATCTGCTCAAACCCTCCCCGCCACTGCCAGCCGCAACCGTTTTTCCAGCCGCCCCATGCGTTCGGCCATGCGCGCCTGATCCACCTTCATCTTGCGGAGCTCCGACAACAGGTCGGCCATCTCGTCGGGCAGATCGTCGCCCATCTCGGGTCCATCCAGGCCGTCGCCTTCCCCCGTCAAGATCCACATGATCGACACCCCCAGCATGCCCGCCAGCATCTGCAGCTTGTTGGCGCGCGGCTCTGACTGGTCGTTTTCCCAGGCTCGGATCGTCTTGACCTTCACGCCAAGGCGCTTGGCCAGCTCGGTCTGGCTGAGCCCGCTTGCCTCGCGGGCGCCTGTCATGCGGTCACCAAAGGTGGTGGTTTCCGCGTCGAACCAGCTTGGGCCGTCTTCAATTTCTGCGTTCATTCCAATTCTCCCACCATATCGCCTTGATCGGCGCGTGACCGACGCTTAAGCAAGCGCAAAGCCTCTCATCACCGGACCCGTATCGAAAAATCCCCGGGCCGGTCCAAACCGGAGCGACCCGATGCCGTTTCTTTCCGACACGCTTGCCCGCGTGAAACCTTCGCCCACAATCGCCGTCTCGAACCTCGCGGCCGAGCTCAAGGCCCAGGGCAAGGATGTCATCGGCCTGGGCGCGGGCGAGCCCGATTTCGATACGCCCGACAACATCAAGGCCGCGGCAAAGGCGGCCATCGATGCTGGCAAGACGAAATACACCGCCGTCGACGGCATCATCGAACTCAAGCAAGCAATCTGCGCCAAGCTCAAGCGCGACAACGACCTCGACTACACCCCCGCGCAGGTCACGGTCGGCACGGGCGGCAAGCAGATCCTGTATAACGCACTGATGGCCACACTCAACCCGGGCGACGAAGTTGTCATCCCCGCGCCGTACTGGGTCAGCTACCCCGATATGGTCCTGTTGGCCGGTGGCGAGCCGGTGATCGCCGAGGCACAGGCGCAAACCGCCTACAAACTGACGCCCGAACAGCTTGAGGCCGCGATCACGCCCAAGACAAAGTGGTTCATCTTCAACTCGCCCTCGAACCCCACCGGCGCGGCCTACACGGCCGCGGAGCTGAAGGGGCTGACAGATGTGCTGATGCGCCACCCGCACGTGTGGGTGATGACCGACGACATGTACGAACACCTTGTCTACGACGATTTCGAGTTCGCCACCCCGGCGCAGGTCGAACCGGGCCTCTATGACCGCACGCTGACCTGCAACGGCGTGTCCAAGGCCTATGCCATGACAGGATGGCGTATCGGATACGCCGCCGGCCCCGAAGAGCTGATCAAGGCCATGCGCAAGGTCCAGTCGCAAAGCACCTCGAACCCCTGCTCAGTCTCGCAATGGGCGGCGGTCGAGGCACTGAACGGCACGCAGGATTACATCGCCAGCAACAACGTGATGTTCAAACGCCGCCGCGACATGGTGGTGGAGATGCTCAACGCGGCCGACGGCATCGAGTGTCCGGTCCCCGAAGGTGCGTTCTACGTCTACCCCTCGATCAATGGCTGCATGGGCAAGACGACGCCCGCGGGCGTGGTGATCGACACCGACGAAACATTCGCCAAGGCGCTGCTGGAGGAAAAGGGCGTCGCGGTCGTGTTCGGCGGAGCGTTCGGGCTCAGCCCGTGTTTCCGGGTCAGCTACGCCACCTCGGACGAAAACCTGCGCGAGGCCTGCACCCGGATCCAGGATTTCTGCGCGTCCCTGTCGTGACGTGTCGGGCGGGGGCCGGCCCCGCCCACCTGCCTTTCACCTGCAAAGACCGGTTTGTCGGGTCAGGGCCTTGATTTTGCACAGAAACGGATTGTTCCCGTTCTGGCAACAATCGCCCTGCCGCTGACCGGGCGCGCCGACCGCCGCACGGCCGGTTGCCGCAAGGGTCTCGCGGTGCCTTGCGCCGCGCGCGCAAAACCCTACCCTTTTGGCATGGTCCTGGAGTTTCGCGACGCCGGCATCTACTGCCCTGCAGCTGACGCCTATATCGATCCGTGGCGCCCCGTCGATCGGGCGCTGATCACCCATGGCCATTCGGATCACGCAAGATGGGGCCACAAAAGCTATCTCTGCACCCAGGCCGCAGCCCCGGTCATCCGGCATCGCCTGGGCAATATCCATCTGGAAACGACAGCCTACGGGACAACCCACCAGATCGGCGATGCACGCATCAGCTTTCATCCCGCGGGCCATGTGCCCGGATCCGCCCAGATCCGGGTGGAGGTCAAGGGCGAGGTCTGGGTGGCCTCGGGCGATTACAAGACCGTCGATGACGGCCTGTCGGAGGCATTCGAACCCGTTCGCTGCCACAGCTTCATCACCGAATCGACCTTTGGTCTGCCGATCTACAGCTGGCCCGATCAAAAGACGCTGGCCAGTGAGCTGAACACATGGTGGGCCGAAACCGCCGCCAAGGGACAGACGGCGGTTCTGGGGGTCTACGCGCTTGGCAAGGCGCAGCGCATCTTGCGGCTGCTGGAACCCGCCATCGGCCCGATCCTGACCCATGGCGCGGTCGAGGCCACCAACGATGTGCTGCGCGGTCAGGGTATCCCCTTGCCCGATACCATCCACGTCACCGCAGACACCGATGTGAAGGCCCACAAGGGCGGCATCGTGCTGGCCCCGCCCTCGGCGCTCGGGTCGGCCTGGATGCGGAAGTTCGGGGTGGTGTCGACCGGTTTCGCCTCGGGCTGGATGCGGCTCAGGGGGGTGCGCCGCAGACGGGCCGCAGACCGGGGGTTCGTGGTGTCGGATCATGCCGACTGGGACGGGCTGAACGCGGCAATCAAGGCCACCGGGGCAGATCGTGTCTTTGTCACCCACGGGTATACGTCGCAATTTTCCCGCTGGCTGTCCGAACAGGGCTATGACGCCGGCATCGTCCAGACCGAGTTCGGCGGCGAATCCCTTGACGAAGGGACAGACCCATCCGTGGAGGCCGTGCAATGAGCCCGCTGAGCGCAACCGACCGGTTCTGGCTCTGGATGGCGCGGCGTGTGGACCGTACCGCGCTTGCGGTGATCGGCGCGCAGCCGGTCCTGCGCGCGGTGTTCGAGGTGTCCGCCCGACTTGGCGGGGCGCTGCCGCGCGGCATGATCCCGATCCGTGACCAACATGATGGGCTGTGGTTCCGGCCCGATGGTGTTGCGCGTGACGCACCCTTGATCCTGTACCTTCACGGCGGCGGCTTCACCATCGGCAGTCCGGGCACGCACCGCGCATTGGTCGGACACCTGGCGCAGGCGGCAGGTCTGCGCGCGGTCGCCCCCCGCTACCGGCTGGCCCCCGAACACCCCTTTCCCGCCGCCAGGGACGACGCCATCGCCGCCTACCGCCGGCTGGTGGAGGCCGGAACGCCGCCTGTAGCTCTGTGCGGCGACAGCGCGGGCGGGTGTCTTGCCCTGCAGGTGTCCGCCCATGCGCGCGACGCCGGGTGGCCGATGCCCAAGGCGCTTGGCCTGATCGCCCCGATCGCCGACCTGTCGGGCGACATCGAAACCCGGTTCGCCAAGGCGCAGGACGAGATCCTGATCCCGCCTGTCTGGCCGCGCCGCATCCGCAGGGCCTACCTTGCGGGCCTGGACCCTGCCCTGCCCTCGGTTTCTCCGCTTTCGGGGGATCTGACCGGGCTGCCGCCTGCGCTGATCCAGGTCGGCAGCGGCGAGGCGCTGGCCGATGATGCGCACCGGCTGCAGGCCGCCATGGATGACGTGACGCTGGATCTGTGGCCGGGCATGGCGCATGTCTGGCAGATCCACGCGGGCCGCGCCCCCGCCGCCGACCGGGCGGTCACGCAGATGGGGGCCTTTTTGCGCGAAAAGGCCCTGGGATGAAGGATTTCGCCATCCTGTTCACCGCGCTGGACCAGACCACCCGGACCAGCGTGAAAACCGCCGCCCTGGCCGATTATTTCCGCACAGCGCCCGACGATGACAAGCTGTGGACCATCGCCTTGCTGTCGGGCCGCCGCCCGCGCAGGACGATCACCACCACCAGGCTGCGGGAATGGGCCGCTGAACGCGCGGGCATCCCCTTGTGGTTGTTCGAGGCCTGCTACCCGGTGGTGGGCGACCTGTCGGAAACCATCGCGCTGGTGCTGCCCGAACCCGACCCCGGCGCGCGGATCGACAAATCGCTCAGCCAGTGGGTGGCAGACCTGCGCGCCCTTGATACGGCCGACGATGCGGCGCGCAAGGCCTTCATCCTTGAAGCCTGGACCGGTCTTGGGCCGGTGGAACGCTTTGTTTTCAACAAGCTGCTGACCGGTGGCTGGCGCATGGGGGTGAGCCGCAAACTGATGACGCGCGCTCTGTCGCAGGCCACCGGCATCGACGAGGCAGAGCTGACCCATCGCCTGATGGGGGATTGGACGCCCGACACGACCAGCTTTCACGCCTTGGTTCAAGCACCGGACCCCACCGCGGATCTGTCGCGTCCCTATCCGTTCTACCTTGCCTACCAGATCGAGGCGGACCCCCAAACGCTTGGTCCGGTTGCTGATTGGCTGGCCGAACGCAAATGGGATGGCATCCGCGGCCAGCTGATCTTGCGGGGTGGGGAACACTACCTGTGGTCACGGGGCGAGGACCTGATGACCGATCGGTTTCCGGAACTGGCGCAGCTCAAGGATTTTCTGCCCGACGGCACCGTGATCGATGGCGAGGTCCTGGCCTATGACATGCAGGCCGAAACTCCGCTGCCCTTTTCACGGCTCCAGCCCCGGGTCGGGCGCAAGACGGTGCCCAAGTCGCTGCTGAAAGACGCACCGGTGATCGTGATGGGCTATGACCTGCTGGAATGGGAGGGCGCGGATTGGCGGGGCAAACCGCTGTGCGAACGCCGCGCACAGCTTGAAACCCTGTTGGCCGGCAAACCCGCCACCCTGCCCCTGCGCATCTCGCCGCGGGTCGAGGCCGAAACCTGGGACGACCTGACCGAAGCGCGCGCCCTGTCGCGCGACATCGGGGCCGAGGGGCTGATGCTCAAACGTCTCGACGCGCCCTACCTGGCGGGGCGCAAGAAAGGCGACTGGTGGAAATGGAAGGTCGACCCCCTGACCATCGACGCGGTGATGATCTATGCGCAGGCCGGGTCAGGCCGCCGCGCGACGCTGTACACGGATTTCACCTTTGCCGTGTGGAACGGAAATGACCTGGTGCCGTTCACCAAGGCCTATTCCGGCCTGACCGATGCCGAGTTCCGCGAGATCACGGCCTGGGTGCGCAAGAACACGCTGCAACGCTTTGGCCCCGTCCGCCAGGTCACACCGCACCATGTGTTCGAGATCGCGTTCGAGGGGATCCAGGCCAGCCCGCGCCACAAATCCGGCGTGGCGCTGCGGTTTCCCAGGATGCTCCGGTGGCGCAGGGACAAGCCGGTTCAAGAGGCGAACTCGCTGGATGATCTTGAGGAAATGTTGCGCCTTTACGGATGAGACCCCTGCCGCAGCCTCGATCCCGAAAAGACAAAAAAATCGGCCGAATTCGCGTTGGTTTCTTCGTAAGTGTTTGTCCACACGCAACAAATGACAAAGGGCAACCCGATGAAACTGTACGAACTCGCGATGATAAAGGCAGCGACAATGATCGTCGGACCTGGCGACCAATCCCGACCCCGTGCCGGCAGGCCCACGCATCAATGTCGAAGACATCGTTGAACCACCTGCGGACCCGAGCGCAGGTTGATCTGCACCCCATCGAACCCGCCCGGATGTGATTGCCACGACATCCGGGCGGCCAGCGGTTTCCGTGGGCGGGCCAACCGCGTCATTGTCGCAGGCGCGCCCCGTGCAACCTGTCGCTCGGCCATTCGCCGCCGTCCCTGTGAACGGGATGGCAGACGACCGGCGCGAAATCTGCTATACTTGTCGCTCATGGAAAGGGAGATGATCATGCACGCATCTGACATCACGACCTACGCGCGGGCCTTGTATACCGCCCATGGCGACCGGGCCGAATACGAGGCGCAACAGCGCCGATTGCAGGCCGAACAGGATGGCGCGACGGATCGCGCGGAAAGCTGGCGCAAGATCCGGCTGACGATCCGCGAGATGCGCGGCGCGCGCGCCTCGTAGGGGATCGTCCCAAGCCCTGCCCGGAACGCCGTCGCGGCGGAAAAATCAGGCGACCGCGGCCACCGGTACCGGGCGGCGCCCATCTGCCCATTGGCGCGCCGCCGCGCCGAACGCCTCGAACAAGGGGCGCGAGACCGGATCTTGGGCGGCGCGATATTCGGGGTGCCATTGCACCGACATGGTAAAGCCCGGCGCATCGGCAATATAGATCGCCTCGGGCGTGCCATCGGGCGCGTGCCCATCGATCACGACCCGGCAACCGGCCGTCTTGATGCCCTGCCCGTGCAGCGTATTGGTCATCACTTCGCGCGCGCCGAAGAGCCGGTGAAACGGGCCGTCATCGGAAAAGGTCACGCCATGGCGCAGGGCGAATTTTTCCTCGATCGTGCCATCGGGCGGCATGCGGTGGTTCATCCGCCCCGGAAGATCGCGGATTTCGGGATAGAGCGTTCCGCCCATCGCGACGTTGACCTCCTGAAAACCGCGGCACACGCCCAGAAAGGGCTGCCCGCTTTCAACGCAGGCCCGGATCAGCGGCAGCGCGACCGCGTCGCGCGCCCGGTCAAAGGTACCATGCGCTTCGGTTTCCGCTTCTCCATATTCCTCGGGGTGCACATTGGGTCGGCCGCCGGTGAACAAGAACCCGTCGCAGACCTCTATCAGTTCGGCCACCGATACAAGGTTGGGATCTGCGGGAATGACAAGCGGCAACCCGCCCGACACTTCGGCTATCGCCTGAGAATTCATCGACCCGCCCGCGTGGGTCACATATTGCTCATTGATCAGATGTTGATTGCCGATGATCCCGATGACAGGCCGCATTGCTTCCGATCCATTGCCTCTGATTGCGCCTGTTGTATCGGGCCGCAGGCCAACGGAAAAGAGCTTTCACGCACAATTGTGTAGCAGTTCGCAGCACATGCACAGATTTCAGGCGATATGGAACGCCGCCTGGCATTCCCAAGGCATGCCGGCGGGCGCTCCCTGTGGTCCGGGGTCCGGTGATTACGGCAGCGCCGATCCGATCCGGGCGGTGACCTCGACCTCGATCTTCATGCGGGGATCCTGAAGACCCGAAACCAGCATCGTGGCCGCCGGTCGCGCCGTGCCCAGCCAGGCGCGGGTTACGGGCCAGCAGGCCTCCCACAGGTCCGCATCGGGCAAGATGTAGTGCACGCGCACCACATCCTCCATCGTGGCTCCGGCATCGCGGAGCGCCGCGTCGATATTGCGGAAGGTCTGTTCGGCCTGCGCGGCGACGTCTTCGGAAATCTCCATCGTCGCGTAATCGAACCCGGTGGTGCCGGCGACGAATACCCAGTCCCCGGTCACGACAGCCCGCGAATACCCGATCTCGGCCTCGAAGGACGAGCCCGATGAGATCAGCCGCCGCTTCATGCAAGCGCCGTCAGGCCGGCGGCCTCGATCCCGGCCACGGCCGCCTCGGCATCATTGTCGGAGGTGTCGCCCGTGACCCCCACCGCGCCAATGATTGCGCCGTCCGCACCCTTTACCAGCACCCCGCCCAGCACCGGAATGACACGGCCGTCGAAGGCCCCGTTCACGGCCGCCATGAAGTAGGCCTCCTGTTTGGCCCGCGCCATCTGGGCGCTGCCGGGCATGCCCAGCATCACCGCGCCATAGGCCTTGCCGCGCGCGATCTCGAACCGGCCCGGGCTGGCGCCATCCTCACGTTCGAAGGCGAGCACGTGGCCGCCCGCATCCAGCACGACGACCGACAGCGGCTTGAGGCCCATCTCGCGGCCCTTCTTGCGGGCCGCCGACACCATGGTCCGCGCTTCATCCAACGAAATCATTGTCTCTACCTCCATTTCAGGTTTGCGCGAGCCCCGCGCCCCTTCTTCGTTTTACAAATATCCCAGGGGGGCAAGGGGGACAGCGTCCCCCCACCGGCCGCAGGCCGGTTCCTCCTCAGGCGGCCTTGCACTCCAGCCGCCGGGCATGCAGCACCGGCTCGGTATAGCCGCTTGGCTGCACGCGGCCCTTGAACACCAGGTCGCAGGCCGCCGCGAAGGCGATGCCGTTGTAGCCGGGCGCCATCGGTGTGTAGGCCGGATCGCCCGCATTCTGCCCATCCACCACCTCGGCCATGCGGCGCATGATCGAGGTCACGTCCGCCTCGCTGATCACACCGTGATGCAGCCAGTTGGCGATATGCTGCGCACTGATGCGGCAGGTCGCGCGATCTTCCATCAGGCCGACATTGTTGATGTCGGGCACCTTGGAACATCCCACACCCTGATCGATCCAGCGCACCACGTAGCCAAGGATGCCCTGCGCGTTGTTTTCGACCTCGCGGGTGATCTGTTGCGGTGTCCAGCGGCGATAGGTGGCCACTGGAATATCCAGGACCGCGCTGACATAGGCGCGACGCCCGCCTGCCTCCAGCTTTTCCTGCACAGCGGCAACATCGACCTGATGATAGTGCAGCGCATGAAGCGTGGCGGCGGTGGGCGACGGCACCCATGCGCAATTCGCGCCTGCGCGCGGGTGTTCGATCTTGGCCTCGAGCATGGCCGCCATCGCGTCGGGCATGGCCCACATGCCCTTGCCGATCTGCGCGCGCCCGCGAAGGCCGCATTCCAGACCGATATCGACATTCTGGTTTTCATAGGCCGTGATCCAGCCCTTGCGCTTGATGAAATCCTTGCGCGAGAACGGACCCGCCTCCATCGAGGTGTGGATCTCGTCGCCGGTGCGGTCGAGAAAGCCGGTGTTGATGAAGGCCACCCGGTGCTTGGCGGCGCGGATGCATTCCTTGAGGTTGACCGATGTGCGGCGTTCCTCGTCCATGATGCCCAGCTTGACGGTGTAGCGGTCCAGCCCCAGAACCTCTTCGACCTTGGTGAAGGTCTCGTCGGCAAAGGCGACCTCCTGGGGTCCGTGCATCTTGGGTTTCACCACGTAGACCGATCCCGCGACCGAGTTGCGCGCGCCGCTGTCCTTGAGCAGATCATGCTTTGCGATCAAGGCGGTGATCATCGCATCCATCAGGCCCTCGTAGGCCTCGGATCCGTCCTGCAGCAAGATCGCGGGGTTCGTCATCAGGTGCCCGACATTGCGCACCAGCATCAAGGCACGGCCCTTCAGGGTGATCGGCCGGCCGTCCGGGTCGAGGTAATCCAGATCCCCCGACAAACGACGCGTCATCCGCGCGCCGCCCTTTTCAAAACTTTCCTGCAGATCGCCTTTCATCAGACCCAGCCAGTTGCGGTAGGCCAGCACCTTGTCCTCGGCATCGACGCAGGCGACCGAATCCTCGCAATCCATGATCGCGCTGACAGCCGATTCCATGCGCATATCGGCCAGGCCCGCCTGGTCCCGGCTGCCGATGGGATGGGTGCGGTCGAAGACGAGGTCGACATGCAGGCCGTTGTTGGCCAGCAGCACCCGGTCCGGTGCCTTGGGATGGCCCGCATAGCCCGCGAATTTCGAAGGATCCTCGAGCGGCATCCCGTCAATCAGAAGCTGGCCCTGGCGAACATGGTAGCGCCGGGCGTCGGCATGGCTTCCGCCGGCGATCGGGAATGCCTGATCCAGGAATACGCGCGCGCGCGCCACCACCCTGGAGCCGCGGCCGCGATCATATCCTCCCGGCTTGGGCAGGCTGCCCATGGCGTCGGTTCCGTAGAATGCATCGTAAAGACTGCCCCAGCGCGCATTGGCCGCGTTCAGCGCAAAGCGCGCATTGGTGATCGGCACCACCAGCTGCGGGCCTGCAACGGTCGCGATCTCGGGATCGATCCTGGTGGTGTCGATCTGGAAATCGTCGCCCTCGGGCAGGAGATACCCGATCTCGCGCAGGAATTCCTGATAGGCGTCGGGGTCGTGGGCCTGCCCGCGACGGGCGATGTGGTAGGCGTCGATCTTGCCCTGAAGGTCGGCGCGCGTTTTCAGGAGGTCCGAGTTTCGCTTGGAAAACTCGTGCAAAAGCTCGGAAAACCCGGCCCAGAAGAGGCCCGCATCGACACCACTTCCGGGCAGCGCCTGCGTTTCGATGAAGCTGGCCAGTTCCGCGGCCACCTGTAGCCCGTCTCTCGTCACACGATCGGTCATCCGTATCCTCCCCATCCTTCAAAATCTTTTGCCGTCACTTCCAGCGGAAACACCCGCCGATTACGGAAAAATATTGCCGCCGTCCAGCGAGGCGGTCAGAAATCCTGACCAATACCCGCCATCAAGTCTTGTCGCGCGGTGTCACGAGCCTTGCAACCGGGCGCGAAACGCCGGCCGGCCTGTCCTGTCCTGTCCGGGCTCCCTTCTCATCGGTGGTCTTGTACCACAATGACCGCCGGTTCGGGCCAGTTCGGTATCAGCCCGGCTTGCCGCCCTCGATGCGCCGCGCGCCTCGGCAGCGATCGGAACAGTATTTCACCTCGTCCCAGGCCCGCGCCCATTTCTTGCGCCAGCTGAAGGGACGCCCGCAGGCAAGGCAGGTCTTCTGCGGCAGGTCGGATTTCTTGCGTGTTTTCGCCATGGGTCGCGACCTAGGTTATCCGCCCGCGATGACCATAGGCAACCGGGCGCAGGTCACAGATCCAGGGAAAGCTGCCCGTTGTCCCGGGGGGCCTTGCGCGGCGCCCGCGCGCGGCCGTTCACGCGGTCGTTCGCGCGGTCGTTCACGAAATGGCGGCCCGCGCCGCGATCCTTGCGGCTGGCGTGTCTGGTCACGATATCCGCCGCCTCGACCCGGAACGCGTCACCGCCCCGCACTGCCCAGACCTTTTCACGCGCGGCCTTGGCAGCCTTGGCCAGATCAACGAGGGGCGCGGGATAGGCACGGCCCAACACGCGCCCCGCCCCCGACCACGCCCATGGGCTGTGCAGGTGCATGTCGGGCACATCGCGCAGTTCAGGGCACCATTGCCGGGTGAAGGCCCCGGTCGGATCCTGGTCTTGCCCCTGCTTCACGGGGTTGTAGATGCGCACGGTATTCATGCCCGTCGTGCCCGACTGCATCTGCATCTGCGGCCAATGGATCCCCGGTTCGTAATCGGTGAACATCCGCGCCAGATGCGGGCCGGTGTCGCGCCAATCCAGCCACAGATGGTAGGATGCCACTGACACCAGCATCGCGCGCATCCTGAAATTCAGCCATCCCGTCGCGTTCAGCGATCGCATGCAGGCATCGACGAAGGGCAGCCCCGTTTCGCCCGCTTCCCAGGCCCGCAGCACATCGGCCGTTGCCGGACGCGGGCGCAGGCCCTCATAGGCCGAATGCAGGCAGGCATGTTCCAGCGCCGGCTGATCCTCGAGTTTCTGCATGAAATGATCGCGCCAGGCCAGCCGCGCCTCGAAGCTTTTCACGGCCCCGATCCAGCCGCTGCGCGTGCCCCGGACCTCGGCCCGGCGCGCAGCGACGGCCTGCGCCGCCTCGCGCGGCGAAATCGTGCCCCAGGCCAGATGCGGCGACAGCCGTGAACAGGCGCGGGCCCCTGCCAGCGGCGACGACATGGCGCGGCGATACCCCTCTCCGCGTTCGGTCAGAAACGATCCCAGCATCTCCAGCCCACGGTCCCTGCCGCCTTTCTGCCGGCCGGGGCACGGGTCAAAGCGCAATCCCAGTTCGCGGGCGTCCGGCCAGCCGCCCGGATCCAGGGCGAACCCTTTCAGTGCCGGGGGCGACGCCCCCTGCGCCTGCCGCATGGCCCGGTCGCGTCGCGCGGCCCATCCGTCCCGCGACACCAGGCGGCGCACGATGCCGGCCTGTGGATGCTCGACCCAGCGGACCCCTGCGTTTCGCGCCCATGCCGCAAGTTTCCGGTCGCGCGCGTAGGTCCAGGCGTTGCCGGTTTCCTCCTGGCTGAGGACGACCCGGATCCCCGTGCGCGCCACCAGATCCTGCACGACCTGGATCGTATCGCCCACACGCACCACCAAAGGTGCCCCCAGACGCCCCAGATCGTCGCGCAGCCCGTCAAGGCATTCACACAAGAACCGGTAGTGCCGCGCCGAGGCATCGGGCTGAGCCCAATAGTCGGGCTCGATCACGAACAGCGGCAAGACCCGGCCACCCCGCGCCGCCGCATCGGCCAGCACCGGGTTGTCCTGCACCCGCAGATCACGTTTGAACAAAACCAGAACATCTTCGGCCATGGCCTTCACATATCGCCCTGGCCGCGCGGGTCAATCCCCGATCAGCCCCCCGCCCTTGAGGGCGTGCGCTGGCCCGTGGCCATACGCCTGCTTGCCGCGCCCGCGCGCCCAGCCTAGCGTGCCACCCGACACGTCCGCCTTGAAAGGATGCCCGATGAAAGACGCAGCCCCGCAGTCTATCCGTCTCGCCGATTACCGCCCCCCTTCCCACCTGATCGACAGCGTGGAATTGCGGTTCGACCTTGCGCCAAAGGGCACCCGCGTCTCGTCGCGCATCGCGTTTCGCGCAAACCCCTCCGGTCTTGCCGAAGGCAATCTGCACCTCGACGGCGAAAACCTGCGCCTGGTATCCGCCAGCATAGACGGTGTGCCACTGACCGCGTTCGACTACCTTCTCACGACCGAGGGGCTGACCGTGCCGGCCGAACGCCTGCCGGGGGCCGCTTTCATCTGGGAGGCAGAGGTCGACATCGACCCCGCCGACAACACCGCCCTCGAAGGGCTCTACATGTCGAACGGCATGTATTGCACCCAGTGCGAGGCGCAGGGGTTTCGCAAGATCACCTTCTATCCCGACCGTCCCGACGTCATGGCGCCCTTCACCGTGCATGTCACCAACAGCGAACCGGTGATCTTGTCGAACGGCAATCCCGGCGATCATACGGACGAGATCGTCACATGGGTCGATCCCTGGCCGAAACCGGCCTACCTGTTCGCCCTTGTGGCGGGGCATCTGATCGCGGTGCGTGACACGTTCACCACTGCATCGGGCCGCACGGTCGACCTCAACATCTGGGTCCGTCCGGGCGACGAAGGCAAATGCGACTACGCGATGGATGCCCTGAAACGGTCGATGACCTGGGATGAAGAGGTCTATGGAAGGGAATACGACCTGGACGTGTTCAACATCGTGGCCGTCGACGATTTCAACATGGGCGCGATGGAGAACAAGGGGCTGAACATCTTCAACTCCAAATACGTGCTCGCCTCACCCGAAACCGCGACCGACCGCGATTACGATCTGATCGAAGGGATCATCGCGCACGAGTATTTCCACAACTGGACGGGCAACCGGATCACCTGCCGCGACTGGTTTCAGCTGTGCCTCAAGGAAGGGCTGACCGTGTTTCGCGATCAGCAGTTCAGTGCCGACATGCGGTCTGCCCCCGTCAAACGGATCGAAGACGTGCTGCAACTGCGCGCCCGCCAGTTCCGCGAGGATGCAGGCCCGCTGGCCCACAACGTGCGGCCCGACAGCTATATCGAGATCAACAATTTCTACACCGCCACGGTCTACGAGAAAGGGGCCGAGCTCATCCGGATGCTGCACCTGCTGGTGGGCCCCGACGCCTATCGCGCGGCGCTCGATCTGTATTTCCGCCGCCATGACGGACAGGCCTGCACGATCGAGGACTGGCTGCAGGTGTTCGAGGATGTCACCAGCCGCGACCTGAGCCAGTTCAAACGCTGGTATACTCAGGCCGGCACACCCCGCGTCACCGCCCAATGGTCGATCGCGGGTGACCGCGTCAGCCTCAGCCTCACCCAGGATCTGCCCGCAACCCCCGGCCAGCCCCTCAAGGAACCCGTCGAAATCCCGGTGCTGCTGGCGCTCTACGATCAAGATGGCAGGCAGATCTTGCCCGAAACGCTCACCCTGCTCGACAGCCCCGGGACACAGCTGCACTGGTCGCTCGCCGATCTGGCCGGGGGCGGCCCCCTGCCCGACCGTATCATCCCCTCGCTGCTGCGCGGATTTTCCGCCCCGGTAGTGCTCCAGGTACCGCTCACGCCCGCCGACCGCCTGGTTCTGCTTGGCCATGACAGCGATCCCTTCAACCGGTGGGAGGCGGGGCGCATCGTTCTGCGCGAAACCCTTCTGGCGATGCTGTCGGGCGCCAATACCCCCGACCCGGCCCTGTACGAGGCGCTGGACCGCATGATCGCGGACGAGACCCTCGATCCGGCCTTCCGCGCCCTTGCGCTCGGCCTGCCGTCCGAGGATGACATGGCCCAGGCCGCCCATGACGCGGGCCTGGTGCCGGACCCGACGGTCATCCACGCCACGCGCAAGACCTTTTCGGTCGCCATGGCAAAGGCGCTCCAACCCACGCTTGCCGCGCTGTACGATGCGATGGACCCCGGCCCCGACTACAGCCCCGACGCGGAACAGGCCGCGAAACGCAGCCTGCGCAACACGTGCCTGTCGCTGCTGACCCGGATCGAAGGCCCCGGTCGCGCCCAAGCGCACTACGACGCGGCCACGAACATGACCGACCAGATCGCGGCCTTCGCGGCCCTGCTCGACGCGGGCGATCCCGACATCGCGGCCCGTTTCCACGACCAATGGAAAGACGACAGGCTTGTGATGGACAAATGGTTCATGGCCCAGATCGCACATGCGACACCTGAACACGCCGTCGCAACCGCCCGGCGGCTGACCGAACATGCCCTGTTCGACTGGACCAATCCCAACCGCTTCCGGGCGCTCGTGGCGGGCCTGACGGCAGGCAACCCCGCAGGCTTCCATGACCCCTCGGGCGAAGGCTACCGCTTCCTCGCCGACTGGCTGCTCGAACTCGACGCCAAGAACCCGCAAACCGCCGCGCGCATGTCAACGGCGTTCGAAACCTGGGCCCGTTATGATGCGGATCGACAGGCGCTGATCCGCGAGGAACTGACCCGGATCGCGGGCCAGCCCGGGCTCAGCCGGGATCTCGGCGAAATGGTGGCCCGCATCCTGGATGGATGACACCCCCAACCGACATGACCACAAGGGCCCTGGTCACAGGTCCCCCATTTCTCTGTTTCGAAAATATCCCGGGGGTCCGGGGGCAGCGCCCCCGGGTCCTGAGCGAAGCGAGGCAAGACCAATGCGCGCCAGCGCGCCTTCGGGTCACCGAAACAGGGTTGCACTCCAGACCAGGGATACAAGCACCGGCTGGTGCAGCAGGTAGACCAGCAGACTGTGCCGCCCGGCCCAGGCCAGCGGCCATGCCCACCCGGGCGCGTCCCAGCGGGCCAGGCGTGCCCACCCATCCCGCGCCTCGACCGCTTTCGCCACCGCGATGCCGATCAGCACCGGTCCGAACCATGGAAAGAGCGGCACGAAATCCACCGATCGCACGGGCGTGTCGTGCAACCCCACCCACCACAGCCACGGCGCATTGAACATCTCGAACCGTGCGGCTTGCGGGAGCCACAAGACCAGCCCGCCCATGACAGCCAGGCCCCATACCGGCAGCCTCAGGGCCAACAGGCCCAACAGGCTCGCCATGGCGATGGAATGCAGGATGCCGAAGAAGATGAACGCGCCGGGCATCGCGACCCAGGTCACCAGCGTGATCCCGGCGGCCGCGGCCGCGACCCTGACGAACCGCCGCCAGAACCCGCGCCAGCGGATGCCATGCCCATGGCCCAGCCACAGACCGACCCCGACCAGGAACAGGAAGCTGCCGGCCGTCAGAAACGCCAGCCAGCGCCAGCCGGGCTGCATCGTGGTGCCGGGCGCGGCAAAGCCGAACAGCTCCAGGTCGAAAACGAAATGAAACACCGCCATGGCGACCAGCGCGCCGGCGCGCGCCAGGTCCAGCGCCGCGATCCGCGCGCCGCCGCCTGCCGTCATAGGGGTCGCGCGCCCTGACATCATCGCCTGCTCCACCATCTTGCCAGACCCTATCAACGCCTCCGCCCTTTGCCCATATGCCGCGCCCCCGACCTGCCGCGACCGGATCAG
>Ga0102941_1000456_pt1 | contig 18882 bp, 22 predicted proteins | sample SalPonR2_C_D2_MG_FD_79281 | JGI IMG/M metagenome (GOLD analysis project Ga0102941, IMG submission 79281) | Salt pond soil microbial communities from South San Francisco under conditions of wetland restoration - Salt Pond MetaG R2_C_D2_MG | ecosystem: Environmental > Aquatic > Marine > Intertidal... | reverse complement strand
GTATGGCTGAACTAGCTGATTGTCATGAGCCTTGTCTGAATCTGGCAGGACGTGGCAAATTCAGTAATATCCAAGAAGCAAGAATCAGGAAGTCCCAATGGTACACGAAAGACCGACAAGGGTTCTTGAAGCAATTGGAAAAGGACGTTACAAAGTTTGGTGAATTCTGTGGCCGACACGGCGTCAAGCCAGCCATTAGATTAAATGGAACTTCCGACATTCGATGGGAGCTTCACAAACTTGATAATGGTAAAAACATATTCGATTCCTTTCCCGACATTCAATACTACGATTACACTAAGATTCCGAACAGGAAAATAAAAAGTGAGAATTATCATCTCACATGGTCTTATTCAGCGTCCAACAAAAAGTACCAAGGATTTGCTAAGAAGGCTAAAGAAAGTGATATGAACATCGCAGTAGTGTTCCGTGATAATAACTTCCCCGACAAATTCCTTGATTGGAATGTAATCGATGGTGATAAGGATGATCTCAGATTCCTTGATCCCAAGAATTCAATTGTCGGTCTCAAAGCGAAAGGACCAGCGAAAAAGGATACCTCTGGATTCGTGGTAGACGTATAATGAAAGCATTGATCTACAAAGTAGAAGGAAGCATCGCAGACTTCCTTGTATATTTTCAACACCCAACAAAAGAACAGATTCTGGATGCAATGGAATCGTGGAAAGTCATTAATGACTTCGACCACACAGACATTACACCCGTTGTGAAGGGTGAGAAAAACGTAATCAACGACATTCATGGATTCGACTCAATCCAACTTATCGAAGTGGAGCCTATCTAATGGAAAACAAAATGATGTCCATCAACAATTTTGGGAACATGTACCGACATGCCTCAGGATTGAATAACCCTCAAGTAGCGTACGCCATCAAACCTAAACTTCATGGTTCGAATGGTTCAGTTAGAGTCAACCTGAAGACTGGTGTATTCGAAGTGAGAAGCAAGAACAGAGTGCTGACTGAATCAAATGACCACTTGGAGTTCTGCAAGAAGATGAACCTGATCAGAGATGTTTGGGAAGACTGCGCTCAAGAGTACGAGGGTGAAGTCACATTCTTCGGTGAGTGGGCTGGTAATGGTGTACAAAGAAGTCAGGATGCGATCTGTATGCTGAACACCAAGATGTTCTTCCCATTTGCTGTACTTGATGAGAAGGAATTCTGTTATGACTTCCTCACTACTCTTTCCCTCAAAGAAAGTGGGCTAGTCAGGAATCTGCCTGTACTCGAATACATGAACATTCCAATGTGCATCTCAGATGATATCAATCCTGCTGTCGAAAAGATCAACAAGCATGTAGAAAGCTTCGAGGAAGTGGACCCATATGTCGAAAAGGAATTCGGCATCAGAGGCCCCGGTGAGGGTGTGGTGGGTGGTCCTATTACAGCACCTACTATGGAAGAGTGGTTCGCCTACGCATTCAAAGCCAAGACAGAAGCACATCGCGTCAAGAAGACTAAAATGGCTGCATCTGGAAGAGAGCCTCTACCTCAGGAAGCTCTACAATTCGCTGAGATGTTCGTTACAATGCCCAGACTAAATCAGGCTATCGCTGAACTAGGTGTCGACCTTGACATGAAAAACACACCTCTGGTGCTTCAATGGATGGGTCATGACATTAAGAAAGAGTCAGTAAACGAACTAGAAGAAATGGGTCTAGAGTGGAAGAGTGTGGCAAAGATCGTGAACACTCGTGTTGTGCAGCTTTGGAAAAGCTACTGTAACTCCATCTGAAAAAAAAGAGAACCCCATAACAGGGTTCTTCTTAATTCTTACCACCTTCGACTACACCTAGACGGACCAATTCATCCTGAAGTTCTTCATCAGAAAGTTGATCCATATTGTAGTTGTGGTTCGTCTGGTCAATGCGCGAAAGCTTAGGTGTCTCAAACTCTACAAGTTCTTTTGCAAGGTCTTGAGCCTCAGTGTGATGTCCCTCTGCGATAAGCTCCATCATACGATAACGAAGGAAATCAAGTGCAGAAGGAGCATCAGCCATATTGAGCTTACCTTTCATCTTGTTAAAGTCGGCAATAGACTTATTCATTCTTTTTGCCAAAGCATTCTTAGCTTTACGAGATTGAGCAGACCGTCGTTGCATCTCACGAGCTTGCTCAGTGGATGAAATCGACTTCAAATTCTTCAATGAGTTGGGGTTCTTACCATGCTCATATTGCGTCATAATGGGTCTCCTTTGTTCTCTATAAGGGGACATAGCAACATCTAGTACATGAACACGACACACCTACCACATATACTGCCCCCATATAGGCATCGAAAGGAAAACTAATGTCAGGAGATATGACAATCGAATATCTGATCACGCTATGCAGTCCACTCGTAGACGTAGAGCGATCAAGGCTAGGAGAAGTACATAAGCTATGCAACATCGCTCACTTCGAATTCATGCCGCTAAGCGAAAACATGATCAACGTAGTCCTTGGTGAAGACGATATGTCTCCATTCAGCACCATCGCAGGATGGCTATCTAATATCGGTGCAGAGGACGATGTATTCTGCATCAAAGAAATCAGAACTTATTACACTTCGATAGTAAGTCACGAAGTAAAAGAATTATTGAGGACATAGAATGATATATCGAAATATCTATCTGAACATCAATGGATATGCAAGGCATGGTAAAGATACCGTAGGTGATCTGTTCCAGAAATGGGGCCTTAAGAAAGCATCCGCATCTCACTTCTATGCACAGATGATTATGGAGGACAACATTCTGGGTCCATATGATTCAGTGGAAGAGTGTTATGAAGATCGTGTAAACCATAGATCTGAGTGGTATGATTATATTAGAAGTATTACTAAGGAGGATCCTTATTATTTTGTATCTAGAGTCCTTGAGAGAGGTCACATATACTGTGGTCACAGAGCAAGATACGAATTCGAAAAGACCAAGGAATTGTTCGATGCAACCATTTGGGTTGACGCATCAGGTAGAGGTCTCCCAAAAGAAGATGTATCCTCCTGTGATCTGACACTAGAAGGTCATGACTTCGTAATCGACAACTCAAAATCTATTGAACACACACAAGAGCAGTGTGACTCCATCATTCAATTCATCCTAAACGAAAGGAAAGCCTCTAATGCTTACAGCTAATGACCTCATCCGAATCAAAGTGACTCGATCAAAACTCTCCGAATGTATTCGTAGCTTCTTTCCTCTCAATGATCACTATAGTGACGTAATTTGGTGGATTGATGAATTCAATAATGCATTCGAAGTTAAAGAGAACATCCCGCTATACATCGATCTGCTTGCAGAAGAAGTATATGAGTTCATGGAGCAGCTTGTTGTGCAGGGTGCAAGGTCCAATCTCCTCAAGGAAGCTGTGGACGTATGCTACATTCTTGAAGGAATGATTGCTATGTGTCCTGACGAAGAGCTACCTGACAATATTGATCATGACAGACTCGACCTCATCCTTGATCTAATTTCGGAAAAAGTAGTTCCTATTTCAAAAGCGTTGTTTGACACTAATACCATCTACGAAGGGTTCAAGGAAGTCCACACATCGAACATGTCCAAGATTGACCGTACCACAGGCCTTGTAATCCGTCGTGAGGACGGTAAAGTGCTTAAGGGGCCTGACTATACCCCAGCGCACATAGACGAACTGTACAGTGGCTCACAGATGCTCCTACGGATCAAAGAAAGGCTCAGCTAATGCTCATCATCTATACTCCGATAAGGAAAAGAGTTTCAGAGTATATCGTAACGGATAATCTGTCCGCAGAGGAACTCGCTACTAAGATTCTGGAAAGGCTTATCATACTTAAATCTCTTGACATGGAAGACTACGACTTCAAAAATACGTACTGTGTCGCAGAAGAAGGTGAAGTTGAAATCACTGCCACCTACGAAGAGAAGGAAAGTGTACGAGAAGAAAGAGTAAGGAAAGAAGAAAAAGAGCAAGAAGAAAGATCCGAAATGCTCAGGAAAATGTTTGAAGACAAATTTGAACAACTCAGGAAAGGACCAAACTATGATGAATGATTACCCAAACTGGTTTATGGAAAAAGTTATGGAATTGGAGCAAGAGCTTGTAGACGGTCACATCAGCCATACACAATTCAACAAAGCGATGGATGAATTGGATGAGATGCTGTCAGAAGAAGCATGCGGTTACGATGACCCATATGATATCTATTGAGGACTACTATCGAAGCGAACGTTGGGCATTCGAAAGAATGCTCGACGAAAGCATTGTAGAAATCAAATGCTCAGACATATCTCGCAGAGTACATGAACAATATCTGCAAACCCTATCCCAAAAAGATATGAAAGAATACGAAGAACATCTCAAACAAAAGATGAAAAAAGAACTAGTGAATAGGATATTAGAAGATAATCTGTTCGATATAACCATAGAAAAGAGAACCTCTCCTATAGATGGGTCTACAGAATATGTTATAAGCAAAGGTTGTCTGTCCTTACTCAAGAACAAAGAAAAGTTCAAAGCAGAAATGAGATCCCAAATTAGTGAGCTAACAGAATTTAATGAAAACCTATAACGAAATTGTATCAGCAAAGCTATTCTCCTACACCCAGCCGGATCCAGATTACAAAGTCGACTTGAGCGATGTGAAAGAACTGGTAGCATTCTCTGCCAAAGTATCTAACGCATCCTTGTCGAAGCAGGCTGACCTAAAGAACTCCGACAAACTTATCGACTACCTCATCAAACACTCACACTGGTCTCCTCTGGAGATGGCTGATGCCACAGTAGAATACGTTACTACTCGTGATATTGGCCGACAAATTATTAGGCACCCAACATTCCGGTTCCAAGAGTTCAGTCAGCGTTATGCAGAAGCACTGACCAGTGAAGGTCAGGACGTGGAATTGGTGTTGTCGGAAGCACGTCTGCAAGATGTGAAGAACCGACAGAACTCCATTGAGATTCCTTATTCTGATTGGCGACATGACTGGTGGGAAGACGCTCAAGAGAAGATCGCGACTCTCGTATCACAGACGTACAGGGATGCAATCGACAATGGGCTTGCCAAAGAAACAGCAAGGAAGATTTTGCCAGAGGGTATGACTACTACTCGTGCTTTCATGAAAGGCTCAATCAGATCATGGATTCACTATCTGGATCTCAGACAGGGAAATGGTACGCAGAAAGAACACATCGTGCTAGCGACAGAAATCCACAAAGCTATCAATAAGGTGTTCCCGATGAAAGGAGACTAGCATGAAACTTACAGTTTACACAGGAACTAACTGTCCTTGGTGTCACAAGGTAATTGGAGAGCTTACCAAGACAAATCACGTAATCAGGATTGTGCATATTAAGCATAATCAGAAAGCTCTCAAATTCCTGCAAGAGAAGGGACTCAATACAGTTCCTCAAGTATTTATCCAAGATGAACTGCACATCGGTGGCTACGAGGACACCATTGAGTGGCTAAAAACAAGAAACGAATATAAAGAGGCTACATAAGAATGGACGACTATCAAAAGTTTATTGCTATCAGCAGATACGCAAGGTGGGACGAAACAAAAGGACGACGAGAGACATATGAAGAAACAGTAGACAGATACGTACTGAACGTAATCGTCCCACGACTGTTAGAAACTAATCTCTCTAAGCAAAAGGTTTACCAAGTAGCTGAAGAACTCAGCAAGTCAATCAAGAACATGGAAGCTATGCCTTCTATGAGAGCGCTGATGACTGCTGGAGAAGCACTTAGAAGAGATAACGTGTGTGCATTCAACTGTGCCTATACAGTCGTCGAGCATATCGAAGACTTCGTTGAAGCCATGTATATTCTCCTGTGTGGAACAGGAGTAGGATTCTCTGTTGAGAGACAGTATGTATCTAAGCTTCCTACTATTCCTCATACTCTTTACCCATCCAAAACCGTCACTGTGGAAGTGCAAGATTCTAAAGAAGGATGGGCAGATGCATTGAGAGAACAACTCGAATGGCTGATGGCAGGAATCATTCCTAACATCAATACCGACAGAGTACGACCAGCAGGTGCAGTTCTTAAGACATTCGGTGGCAGGGCAAGCGGTCCAGAGCCTCTGATTGAACTCTTTGAATTCATCGTTGAAACCTTTAAGAAAGCTGCTGGACGTAAGCTCACATCTCTTGAGTGCCATGACATCATGTGCAAGATCGCAGAGATCGTCGTGGTCGGCGGTGTTCGAAGGTCGGCTATGATCTCCTTGTCTAATCTGAGCGATGACCGTATGAGACACGCCAAGATGGGTGACTGGTACACTACTCAGAAGCAACGAGGGCTTGCTAACAACTCCGTAGCTTATACAGAGAAGCCTGACAGTGAATCCTTCCTACGAGAATGGGTTGCACTTATCGAATCAAAGTCAGGAGAACGAGGAATCTTCAATCGGGCTGCTGCCGTAATCCAAGCTTCCAAGAATGGAAGAAGGAAGGTCAAGCTCGAAGAGGACGTTAATCCATACATCATGGATGGTCCCTATGACCCTAACCTTTACATTCCTTTTGGTACTAATCCTTGTTCCGAAATCATTCTACGTCCAAGACAATTCTGTAACCTGACCGAGGTAGTCTGCCGCAGTGGTGACACCTTCGATACAATCAAGGAAAAGATCAAACATGCTACAATCATGGGTACGATCCAAGCTTCTCTTACTCACTTTCCTAATCTTCGTAAAGAGTGGAAAGACAACACAGAAGAAGAAGCCCTACTTGGACTTTCACTCACTGGCATCATGGACTCCAAGTGGCTACGAGAGTGCAGAGTCGAAGAACTCGAATGGCTCAAAGAGTACGCGATTGGTGTTAACGCCATGTGGGCTAGGATACTTGGTATCAAGCCTTCAGCGGCAATTACTTGTGTTAAGCCGAGTGGAACAGTCAGCCAGCTAGTGAACTCAGCCTCAGGTATTCATACCCGATTCGCTAAGTTCTACATGCGATCTGTACGTGCAGACAACAAAGACCCACTGACACAGTTCATGAAGGATCAAGGTATTCCTCACGAGCGGTGTGTGTCTAAACCTGACTCTACTACTATCTTCTTCTTCCCAGTTAGAGCGCCTGATAAGGCTGTCGTGACTGCCGACCTGACTGCCGTAGAGCAGCTTGAGGTCTGGTTGAAGTTCCAAAGACACTGGTGTGAACATAAGCCATCTGTGACAATCAATGTGCGATCTGATGAGTGGCCAGAAGTAGGTGCCTTCGTCTATAAGCACTTCGATGAAATGTCTGGTGTATCGTTCCTACCTTATGACGACCATATCTATCAGCAAGCTCCTTATACTCCTATCTCTGAAGAAAAGTATGAAGAAGCATTAAGTAAGATGCCTGCCAACATTAATTGGGAAGCTCTTGCTGGCTATGAGAAAACAGATATGACATCATCGTCTCAAACCTTTGCATGCGTCGGTGGCTCATGTGAAATCGTTGACTTAACCTAACAGGAGTGGGCTGGCCTTCGGGCTGGCCCAACCATTACACATATGGATTTGAAAGATAACGGGTACCAGCACTATGAATGTACCCAATGTGGCAAAGAGTACTCCCGGCTCATAGTGAGTGCGGTATGGAAAGAAGAGGACATTTGCCCACCATGTTCTAATAGAAAGGAACAATCGTGCAAGAAAAAATAGAAGCAAACACACTACTCACAGGTGTGTTCGTAATTTACATGCTTATGGCCGTATTTGAACCTCACAAATGGATCATGTCGATCTTCAAGAAGGATGGTAATAATGCAACATAAGAATCTGGTATGGGATATTGAAGGTAATGGACTTCTCCCAGAACTGTCAGAGATCTGGATGCTCGTAGCTTACGATATTGATACAAGCACTGAGTTCATCTTCACAGATCACGACAAGAAGTACGCAAGTCTGGATTCAGGTCTGGACCTACTATACAACACAAAGAACGCTATCGGTCACAACTTGTTCGGGTATGACTACCCTGCACTCAAAAAGATCAAAGGGTTCGAATTAAGAGATGAGGATAAAGTAACTGATACTTGGATCCTTTCACTTCTCAATTGCTACAAGAGAACTCACAAGCACGGCCTAGCGGGTTGGGGTGAACATCTTGGATACTCCAAAGGCGACTTCAAAGACTTCGAAGAATACTCCGATAAGATGTTGCAGTATTGTAGACGTGATGTGAAGCTCAATGCCAAGGTCTATGAGCAACTGCATTCGGAAGCGACAGCACTGATCAACAGGAACCCACTGTACGCAAAGAGAATCGAACTCGAAATGTACGTGGCAAGGCTCAACATGAAATTACAGCATGGTTGGGTGTATGATCGCAAGCTGGCTGATGACACTCTGAAAGAACTCAACAAGAAAATGAATAAGGTTGAAAGAGAAGTAGAACCTCATCTTGGTGTAAAACGTATCTTCAAGGACAAGGCTCCTAAGACACCCAAATTCACCAAGAAGGGGAACTATGATGCGACCACGGCTAGGTTGCTAACAGAGTTCCTTGGTATCAAAGTACGTCCAGAAGACGCTCACAATGATATTCCTCCTATTCGTGCTGGTGAATACTTCCAACGATATACAGATGAGCCTATTACGATGGGTCAAATGGATGACGTTAAGAAGTGGCTCATGGACGAGAAAGGGTGGAAGCCTAACGAGTGGAATAGGACAAAGACAGTGTCCGGTTGGAAGAATTCTTCTCCTAAGTTAGAAGGTAAAAACCTAGACGGACTCGGTGAACTCGGAAAGAGTATCAAAGAATACTACATGCTCAGACACCGTAGATCATTCCTCGAAGGCTATAACAAGATGGCTGACTCAAGAGGGGATGGAAGAATCAGCGGTAACATGTGGACAATCGGTACGCCCACATTCCGAGTTCGGCATGAGGGTCTTGTGAACATGCCATCAGCAGATGCTGATACACCATACGGTATTCAGATAAGATCAACGCTCACAGTCGAAGACGACAGGTGTGTGGTAGGCTGTGACTCCGCAGGTAACCAGCTTCGTGGTGCGTGTCATGTCATGAACAATCAAGAGTACACTGACGTTGTGCTTAACCAAGACATGCATCAGTATAACGCTGACATGGTCGGGTGTACACGTAAGATGGCCAAGGTGTTCATCTATCGCATTCTGTTCGGATCCACAGCATGGGGTCTCGGTAAAGAGTTCGAAATTCCAGAGATTGAAGCTCAGAAGATGATCGACAATTTCATGGAAGCCGTACCTGAATTTGCTGAAGTGGTCGAAAGACTAGAAAAAGAATGGAATCAGAATAACGGTTATATCTTCGGTGAGATGGGTAACATCCTGTTCGTAGATGACGTTCGTAAGTGTCTCAATGCGTACCTCCAAGACTTGGAGAAGGCTACTTGTACAGCAGCTATGTACTACATTGAAAACAAATTCAAAGAACTAGACATCGATTATTATCCTCTTATCTTCTATCACGATGAAGGAGCTTTCGCTGTCAAGAAAGAGCAAGCCGAGATTGCAGCACCCATTATGAAAGAGGGCTTCCGTGAAGGCCCCAAGATGTGTGGTGTGATGATCATGGATGGCGGTGAGCCAGTTATTGGGAGAACATACGCAGATGTCCACTAATTACGAATATGTCAACCTTCACATGGCAGACGGAAATACTGCTCAGTATAAGCCAGAAGAAGTGGAGGAGATAACCATCGGGTTTGAAAGGCTGCTAACGATTAAACTGACAAACAACCGTGTAACCGTATACAAAGAGTGGGATAGTATTGACTACAAATACAAACCACTGAATTGAGAAAGGCATAATGGAAACAAGATATGTATTCGTCGACGCTGACTCCTTGCTGTTCCGAGCAACCTATGGAGACAACGTAAAAGACGAGACCATGAGACAGAGATTCAGAGAGCGTATCAACTTCATTAAAGTGAATACGTGGGCTACTGATATGTTTCTAGCGGTCAAAGGGAAGGGCAATTTCCGTATGGAGATTGACCCAACCTACAAAGGAAATAGACCAGCCCTAACAGATGAGCAAAAGAGAAGGCTCAATATGCTGCACAGCTATGCAGTTGACGAAGTGGGCGCCATCATGTGCGATGGTTGGGAAGCTGACGATCAAGTACGTGCTTGGTCATATGAAGCAGACCAAGAGAACATCCCTTGGATCATTGCAGGGATCGACAAAGATCTCTTGCAGATACCGGGTATGCACTTCAACTATGGTGGTACTGAAAAGAAACCTATGGCTATGGATGACAGGTGGAAGACAATTTCACCTACAGAAGGAGACTATAGGTTTGCATGCCAACTACTAACTGGCGACACCTCTGACAATATCTTTGGCATCAAAGGAGTAGGACCAAAGAAAGCAGAGAAGGCTCTTGCAGACAAAGACAAGAAAAGTATGATGCTTGCCGTTATGGACATGTACAAGAACGAGTATAAAGAAGCTTGGGAAGATAAGCTCAGTAAGAACTGTAACCTAATCTATATGAGAAGGTGGTTAGATGACGAATTTGACTACCGAGGGTGGTTGAAATGAATAATGGTCACTGGCAGTTTGAAAGAGAGATGGACCCAAAGAACTATCAAGGCTTCGTGTACTTGATCATGAATAAGGAAACAAGAAGAACATATATCGGAAAGAAGAGATACTTCTCCGTTCTTACTCTTCCACCGCTCAAAGGGAAGAAGAGGAATCGTAAGGTGTTCAAAGAGATGCCGTGGCGTGATTACACAGGATCATCTGCTGAACTCAATGAGGATATCCAGAAGCTTGGAAAGGACAAATTCGACTTCATAGTGTTGTGTGAATGCGCAACACAAGCCGAGCTAACATTTACAGAGACCAAGCTACAACACGATATGAATGTTCTAACTGATGTGCTACCGGATGGCACTCGCAAGTACTATAACAAAGCGATTGGGGCAATTAAGTTCCTGCCGCCAGTTGTCGTAGCAGAAAGTACACGAGAGAAGCTCAGACGGAAGGCATATAACCTTCCAAGGGATTCTTGTGAACACTGTGGTTATACTTGCGATATCGCCAATCTAGCTAGATGGCATAAAGACAATTGTAGAGATAAGCCAACAAATGAAAAATCCAACGACAGAGAATCCGAAACTCCTGAAGGGACGGCATGAGTGTGAAAAGTGTGGCTCAAGCGATAGCAGGGGTTACTACGAAGATCACTACACATGTTATGGTGCATGCAACGAAACAAAGTTCTATGATGATGCACCTACTACAAAGAAAAAGTATGAGATAGAGGAAGTAGACTTCGAAGAAATGATTACTACTCTTAATCAGATCAAAGAGCTACCTGTACGAGGTTCAAAGAAAAGGAACATCTACAAGCACATCTATGAGTTCTATGGTGTGCATTCCACTATCGGAAAAGATGGTGAACCTGCTGATAGATACTACCCTTGGTATCGGAACAATCAACTCTATGCGTACAAGCAAAAAGTAGATAAGACCGAGGAAGAAGGAAAGAAGTTCTACATGCATGGCGACACGCAGGTTATGAACCGTAAGGACTGTATGCTGTTTGGTCAGCACCTCTTTGAAGCTGGCGGCAAGATGCTGGTAATCACTGAGGGAGAAGATGACTGCTGTGCAGTGCAGCAAGCGTATGAAGAAAGGTACAAGGGGAAACGCTTCCCTGTTGTATCTCTATTCAATGTGAACGTAGATCAGGTCTTCATTAATAACCTGAAATGGATTACATCATTCGACAAGATTGTTCTGTGGCCTGATCGTGATAAGAACGATGCAGGTATCCAGACTATGGAACGGTATGCCAAGGCTATCGGACCCAAAGCACACATTGTCGGATGTACAAAGTACAAGGATGCAAACGATGCTCTGCTAAATGAGAAACCTAACTACCTCATTGATCAAGTGTTTAATGCACAACCTTACACTCCTGCTGGCTTCGTCAAAGGTGAAGAACTCTGGAAGCGATTCGTGGAAAGAGAAGAAAGAGAATTCCTCCCTTATCCTGATTGCTTCGCAGGACTGAACGATAAGCTGAAAGGTATGAGACTCAACGAAATCGTACTCTACACTTCTGGTACAGGCGCAGGTAAGTCTACTGTCACCAAAGAAGTCATGATAACGATCATCAATAACCCTAACGCAAAACTAGGTATTGTGAGTCTGGAAGAGGAAGTTGGCGAGACAGTCGAGAAGTTCCTAGAAATGGAACTAGAAAGAAGCTTTGCTGATGACGACACGATTACTCGTGAGGATCAGAGAGAGGCTTTCGAAAGACTGTTTGCATCAGAGAGAGTTATCGTCCTAGACCACCAAGGCTCAGTGGGCGATCAGAGCCTCATAGAGAAGCTCAGAGCGTTGTGTGCTATGGGATGTACCCACATCATCCTAGACCACATCACAATCGCCGTATCTGAGGGCAATGAGGGATTCACAGGCAATGAGGCCACAGACAAAATGATGTCTGACCTACTCAAGCTCGTAAAGCAATTCCCTCTCCATCTCGGAATCATCTCTCACCTCCGTAAAGTAGGTGCAGGTGGTAAGAACTTTGAGGAAGGAGCTATGCCCTCTCTTGACGACATTAAAGGTTCTGGTTCTATCAAGCAGATCTCGTTTGACATTATCGCATTCGCAAGAAACACTGTGGCAGAATCAGATGAAGAACGTAATACAATCAATCTCAGAGTGTTGAAAGCACGGACAACAGGTAAGACAGGACCAGCAGGTGCTGCACGTTACAGCCACAAGACTAAGAGACTCAAAAAGATTAACACTACCTCTAAGGAATCTGTTGACGAACTGTTCAAGGGAGCAGAGAAGAAGACAGTAACGAAGGAGGACGCACTGGAAAGAATGGGTCTATGAAAGATATAAAAGATTACCTAGAAAAGAAGATTAAGAGAATCAGTCCAATGTCTGGAAAGTCAGGTGGGACTGGTGCTACTATCCTACGTTTTGATAAATCTGATAACGATCTGGAAGACTATATCAATGCTGCCATTCAGTCAATTATGTCTGCAATGCAAAGAAGTGATATTCAAGGGTTGGCCAAGCTGACTCAGATATCCACATCTATCGGTAAAAGAATCCTGTCGATGATGGGAGATGATGATGCTCCCTTTGATCAAAAGGTACGTCTAGGTGATCTCTTCGTAGAAGCCCTGTTTGCTCTAAAATACATCAATGTATATCGGGATCCGGCCTTCTCAGAACACAATAGAGACGCCCCTTATGTAGTTCACCTAGAGTCCAGATGGACAGAGATTTCAGACTACCCACTGATCAGGTCCAAGAAAGACTTACGAGGGACACAGTTTACTCCTCCTCCTTATCCTACTCGAAAGGTACTAAAGAGGGATAGATTCACTAAAGAAGAATGGGAGATCATTCAGGACTCCCAGCACATCAATGCAGTGCATAAGCTTCAACAGAACAAGTTCAGGATCAACCTAAGTGTATTGAGGGCCATTGAGAAGAGTAAAGCCAAGTTCATCACAGAGGGACAGATTACCATTCCGAATGAGGGTAATAAGAAAAAGATGGACGATGCCTACTACGCATGGCGTATGGCAGAGAATAAGGCAAAAGGAAAAGAAACTGTCGAAGTGTCGAAGAAGAAAAAGAAGTATGTAGAAGAAGCAAAGAAGTGGAACCTCAAGCTGGTAGCTCTAAAGAACCAATCGAAGAGGACAGCATTCGAGTACACACTACAGAAGGCTAAGATGCTAAGTGATGAACCTAAGTTCTACCAGACACTCGAATTGGACTATCGTGGAAGATTCTACTATGTTGAATCATTCTTCAACTTCCAAGGGACAGACGCAGCCAGAGGGTTGATTGAGTTTGCAGAGGGTAAGAAGGTTACGGAAAGCGGTAGACGCTGGTTAGCGATACACACAGCATGCTCATACAACAAATCCTATGGGATAGATGAAATACCTGATTACTTCGAAGAGGACTATGTGTCCTACTTAAAAGAAGAAGGACTAGATTCTATCTCAGTAGACAAGATGACTTTGAATGACAGAGCTAAATGGACTGAGGAGAACCTAGATGCTATTATTAAGTTCGCAGCTGATGAAGAAATACCAATGGACGCAGAGAAACCTGTTGTCTTCTATGCTTGCTGTGTTGAGTGGGCATGCCTCATATCTGATCCTGAAGGACACGAGTCCAGACTCCCTATCCAGATCGACGGTTCTAATAACGGATGGCAACATCTTGGAGCGATGTCGAAGGATATACATACTGGTTCTCTGGTGGGTCTCGTGCCGTCTAAAATTCAAAAGGACTTCTATGTTAGTACTGCAAAAGCACTGATAGAACTCATGCCAGAGTGGTTTGAAGCTAAGCAAATGCCGATGAAGCATATCAGGAAAGGTATCAGTAAGCGAGGTTCCATGACACGAGCATACAGTGCTGGTGAGAAAACAATGGCAACCAATATGTACGCAGACTGCTACCAAGAGAGCTTCACAGACAAGTACGGCATCAATGTGGAAGACTGCAACAAGCTGGCTCACAATCTGATCGCAGCTATTAACAAGGTATGCCCCGGTCCATTAGAGACCATGACATTCCTACAACGACTAGCGGCATATGAGATTGGAACATACAAAATCTTCCGTGACGGTAAGGCCGCAGATTCTAAGTACAAGGTTCTTAAGAAGCGTCTTAAGGAGCTTAAGTACAAAAAGGAGAAAAGTGATGACGAACTCATTGAACTCTCGAATCTGGTCAACGAGCAAGCCGAATTCGAAAGTAGACTTGTCGAAGGAAACGGTAACAATGTTATTCGATGGAATACCCCAAGTGGGTTTCATGTCGTGTATGAGAACTTCATACAAAGATCCATCAGATGCAAAGGAACCATCAACGGAGTAGGTAGAGTAAACCACGTAGCGTATGAGCGTACAGAGATGCCCAATGTCAAAGGTTACATGTCAGGCATCAGTCCAAACTTCGTCCACAGTCTCGACGGATCCCACATGGCTATCATCATTGATAACTATGATGGAGCATTCGCAGCAGTGCATGATGCATTTGCAACACACTCAAGTGACGTGGAAGAGTTACTATATCTAACCAAAGAATCATTTATCCTCATCTATGATGTAGATAACTTCTATGACTACATAGAGGAATCTCTGCTGTCATCTACGGAAGGACTAACCGTAGAACAGCCTATGAGAGGATCACTAAATATTGCGGATGTCAGAAAATCTGACTACTTTTTCGCATAGGAGAAATAATGGAAAAACCTAAAAGCTTCAACGCAGCAGCCCTGATGGGCATGGATGTTGATGATATGGAGTATGTAGAAGAGTTCGAACTAGACTTCGACCTTGCATATACTCCTCGTATTAACGATGCCATGCTTGAGAAGATCTACGAAGAGAACATCGCATACTACACAGAGGTCATGGAGATGGACGCCAAAGCTGCTAGAGAGAAAGCAAAAGCACAAAGAGCAATGGCTGAGGCTCAGATTAAAGAGCTTATGGCTCGTAAAGGAATGCTGGAGGCAAAGAACGATGGCGAATGAATTCAATGCAAATCAGGATGAGATGCCTGACGAGAGTGATGTAACCGTCGACGACGGCATCATGGCCATCACTATGAGTTCCTTCGAGCAAGGACTCAATTACGGATTCAAAGTTGGTCGTGGTAAGAGTCCACGGCCAGAGGATGTAGCAGTCCTCCAGAAAATCTCGGACACTGTATATCACCAGATGAAGGTAGCCGTATCCAAAGCATCGAAAGGATAATCTATGCAAACTCAGAAACTGTTCAAGATTGATTCCAAGGGACTACTTCGGCAGTGGTATGCAGTAGTAGAAGAATCAGACTCAGGTAAAGAAGCCTACACCACACAACACTCTGGTAGAGTCGGTGGGAAGCTGGTCAGTTCCAAACCTAAGGTGATCAAGCCTAAGAACGTGGGACACAAGAATGAGACCACTCCCTTGGAGCAAGCCAAACAAGAAGTAGCTTCATTGGTTAAGAAGAAATGTGAGCAGGAAGGGTATAGTTTCAGTGTAGAAGATGCAAAGAAGAACTATAACACCTTTGCCCCAATGCTGGCCAAGGGATACGAGGAGGAAAAAGATAAGGTGTGGGTTGATGCTCCGAGTACAGTTCGGTCACAGCCAAAGCTAGATGGCATCCGATGCTACACCACAAAAGATGGTATGTTCACTCGGAAGCATAAGCCTATTACTTCTTGTCCTCACATAATTGAAGCACTGGCCAGATTCTTTGAAAAGAACCCTGATGCAATTCTAGACGGTGAACTGTACAACCATGACCTCAAGGACGACTTCCAGAAGCTGACCTCTCTCATTCGCAAACAGAAACTGTCTGAGGGAGACAAAGCAGAGACCAGACGCATGATCCAGTACCATGTGTATGATATGAATACCCCTCACAGCTTCTGTAACAGGCACGTAAGGCTCGCTACCAACGTTCCAGTGGGTCTGTTCGTAAAACTCGTTGAGACTACTCCTGTCGGCTCTCAGGCAGAGCTAGACAAGTACTATGGCAAGTACCTAGAGGACGGGTATGAAGGCCAGATGGTCAGGTGGGGTAAATCAGGATATGAGTTCAAGAGAACTGACAAGCTTCTCAAGCGTAAAGAGTTTGCGTCTGATGAGTTCAAGGTAGTAGGAGTAGAAGAAGGTCAGGGTAACTGGAGTGGAGCCATCAAGCGGTTCCATTTGGTTACTGATGATGGTAAACCGTTCTTCGCTGGAGTAAAAGGGACGTGGGATGATCTGCAAAGACTGACCACACTTGATGTGCCTTCATGGGCTACAGTCAGATACTTCGGAAGATCTAATGAAGGTATTCCACGATTCCCTGTTGTGGTAGACTACGGCTTCGATAGTAGGCCTGACTAAAAAATATATGGACCCCATTATGCAATTGCATAGTGAGGTCCAGTTTTTTTTATCTGTGATCATTCCTTGATCATTCTTTTTTTATAATACTTCCGACAGAGGGCGGCACCAAAATCAATGCGCCCAATACTGCAACGCACCCCATCCAGTTTTTCTGGCAAGGTTCATGGCTTTACTTCTGATTTCTGCCCGGCCACTATTAGCTTCCGCAATAAGTTTCGGCATCTCATACGAAAGGTCAGAATAATTATGCAAAAACTCAATAACTGCCGCAGCCTCCTCAGGAGTAATCGTCTTGGGAAGGTTGCTCTCAGAATAGTTGTTTCCATCAAACTGATTCAACACTCTAAGAATCGCACCCTGCAATCTGGCAGCTTCCTCAGAAACAAACTCGCTATAGCGGTTCATAATTTCCTCAGGCGAAGCTTTACCAGTGTAATCAGCACTAGAGCGCGAAGACTCATACCGATAGAACTTTTGGATGCCGCGAGGTTTCTTCGCCTTATCCAAGAATTCACCCCTAGAACTAATTGGGTACACGGACTTCACAAAAGCAGATGCAGACAAACGACTTGGTTTACCTTTTTCATCTGGCTCAGGGTGAAGCAGCCTGCCAATATAGTTGAACGTATTCGTAACTCTTCCCATAGGTTCAGGAGAATTAGGATAAAGGGAATAGTAATCGTCACCCATGTTACGGAGCTTCTCAAGAGTCTTATTGTGGACTCTCTTGTACTCGTTGTAACCTTGCTCAATGAACGACCAATCTCTGGTAGTAATATCCAGCCAATTCTGATTGACTTCTTTCGTCATCACATCAAAATTGTTCACGTCCACTTTGAACGCATCGAAGATCTGGTAGAAATACGGTTGCCCATTAGGAGAAACTGACTTAAGCTTTTCCCAAGAAGCTCCTGTTGCGGTTCTATGCACAACTGCTGCGTCCATAGACTGCGTAGGAGTAACCGCAGAGCGCCCTCGGATGTATCCAGCTGCCTCGCCCATAGGATTGAACGCAGACGGCTTCACAGCGGCTGCTGACGGATACTGAGGAGTGCTTTGAGTGTAGATTCTGGGGAACTTTCTTCCATCACGAGGATCAACCTCAACAGAAGTAACTCTCTCATTGCCCACATCCAGAGCCATATCAGAAATAGGAAGACGATTACCGGATGGACTCTTGATGCTGAACGGAAGGTCCGCAGCAGCATGCATGAAACCAATGTTCCGCATAAACGATCTTGCCTTAAAGGTTCTGTTACCAAAGATTTCGAACAGTGAGTACACAACCTGATCGTGGTGTGCATCAATGATCTGGTCCAACAGCTTCCGATTACCCTTAGTCAGCAATTCGAGCTTGTCTCCGATGCCATCTTTGTTCTCAGCCATGATCTCAGGCATAGCGTTCTTGATCTCTCCACGAAGGTTTTGAAGTTCCTTACCGTAGGGGAAGACCATCGACACAGCCTTGTTAATCTTTTTCTCTTTTGCAAGAGCAAGCATAACATCAAAAATCATCTGCTGCTGATCTTGGCCAAAGTTGGAACTCACATGGGACACCTTACGAGACAGACCATCGTTTAGTCTACCTACCATCAGGTCTCTCATCCTGTCTCTCACATCACCGCCTTCAAGTGCTGTATCTGTATCAAGGTTCCTGAATGCACCCGTCAAGAGCGCCAAGTCATTAATACCGAGCATAGTACCTTGGTTCGCAATACCGTTCGTCTTACCGTCGATATATGCGTTGACATAGGTAACATGAGTCCGACCATTTTCCATTGCATCTGCATAGTTGGCAAAATCAATAAGAGCGTCGACAGCCATAGGGCCATCCTCACCTTTACTGAGAAGCATATCCTGCAGATCAGCTTCGAGGTCGTAGAAGAAAGTAGCAGCCTGTTCACCAACCGGAGGAACCTTCTGACCTTCCGCAATAGCATTAGAGATACCCTTGGCAACATCCTTAGGTATAGCCTTCTCCATAGCGGAAGGTCAG
>Ga0102941_1000455_pt1 | contig 18922 bp, 31 predicted proteins | sample SalPonR2_C_D2_MG_FD_79281 | JGI IMG/M metagenome (GOLD analysis project Ga0102941, IMG submission 79281) | Salt pond soil microbial communities from South San Francisco under conditions of wetland restoration - Salt Pond MetaG R2_C_D2_MG | ecosystem: Environmental > Aquatic > Marine > Intertidal... | reverse complement strand
AGGTCGAGATACTCCCAATGAGTGGGCTGCCCCACTGACCCCTAGGTGATCCACGATTATTTGTATAGGAGCCACAGGGCAACGAACTACGCTGCACGCTCTCCTGTTTTCATCACTGTAATTGGGATCATACTGAAAGATTTCAGGAAGTGACATTATATCTTCTAGAGAGACATCGAGTAACTCGATTGCCTTATCTTCTGTTTCATTCTCAATATCCTCAAGAGACTCCCCTCCCCAGAGGACTCCCTCATAGTCAATAAAGTGGTCTAATTTTACACCACTTTTGTTTTGAGCTTTTTGTAGAGACGCTAATATTTGGGTTCTGTTTTTCATGTTTTTTCCTTTACTACATACCCCGATAGAACGGGAACCAAGATATACACTTTGTAAACCAAGTTTTACATCTTGTCAAGCATTTTTCTCGCTATGTAATATTTTAGCCCCTCTGTCATTTCCATCTTCCTGAGAAAAGGAGAAAACATATGAATTTTTTAAAGACTATCAATACAAAATTTCTAGGTCGGGTATCGATGGCAGAGGAAACGGAAACGCAATATACAGTATATACACAAAGCTTGGAGCATCTTTCAAGCTACGATGATACTCTAGATATGATACTGCTTCTATTTGCGCAATTCTCTGTTATGTATCGGGATGCGGTAGAACTTCTTCCTAATACCTTGCTCAAAAAAGAAGTACTTATCAAATCGGAAGGAAGAGATAGTAGCTTTCCTTATACTCAAGAAAAAATGGTTTTTCACCGAATCAAAAGATATGAGCGTCTACAATCACTTATTTTTAAGTGTTTGGCTAAAAAGCAGATGTTCTCGGTAGGATTCTACTATTCTAAACTAGGTTATGGGGTATTTTTTGTCTCTATATCCCCAAAGCTTCTTGAGAAGGGGTTTCTCCCAGACCCATGGATTATGCCTTTACCTGAACTACCACGCATTCGTAAGTAACAATTCTTTACCAGCGGAATTAGACGTGCCATAAAAATAATCTACATCTCTTGATAACCAAGCAGAATACAGACTACGAATTTTCTCCTCATTGTCATAGGTAAGTATGAAATGTTTATCTGTATGACTATGAAGTACGGAAGCCAGACGCTCATGGTCTTCCGCTGTAAAGCGCTGGGTATATAACCAATCAGATTTTTTTACATAAGGCGGGTCTACAAAATATAAAGAACCCTGGTGATTATTACCTGAGAGAAAATGACTAAAATCTAGATTACTAATCGTTATCTTATCCCGTAGTTTTGCAACTTCTCGAATTTTAGCAATAAGGGCAGGCTTGTTAAATCTCACATCAATTTTGTACTTAGATTGCTGAGATCTTCCCCCTATCACGCCCCCTGTAACAACTCCGGATACGCAAGTTCTATTGAGGAAGAAAAAAGCCCTCCCGTCACCGTTCACTAATTTATCTTTCTGCAGGTACCATTCTTCTAATGTGACGGGTACGCTATATACCCAACTTACAAATTCTTCTGTGTTGTTTAAGACCTCAAACCAAAAATTGTAGACTCCCCTATCTAGGTCGTTAAGATACAGATGAGATACTTTACCTTCACCTAGAAGTTTTAATCCCAACCCGCAGCCCCCACAAAACACTTCAGAGAACGGTGGAGAGGCTCTGAAGTGTTTTTCTATATCCGCAGCTACCTGATTCCACAACCTGTATTTACCTCCTGGGTACCTTAATGGACTTAATGTTCCGCTCATTTTTATCTTCTGCCTTTCCGTGCTTTTTTACTACCGCTTCTAAATCTTTGCCATTCCTATAGTTTGTATAGATGGTGCTATAAGGGATTCCCGTATTTTTTGCGATATCTAATAAAGAGACTTGACCCCCTTCAAAAGATACTGTAATCGCATTTTTTCTTTGTTGCTCTATACGAAGACAACCACATGATTTTGATTTCCCCTCTTTTAGCGCAAAAACAGTAACCTTGTTAGTCATTCCACACTTACATCGGCAAAGGACTTTCTGGTGCGATTTCTTCCCTCGCATATCTTCTAACACTGTCCAGTACCCATACTGCTTAGTACCTTGTTTACACTTAGCTTCCACTACATTCTTATATTGCTTCAAATAATCAAGTTCCCTATTGAGTTGTTCTATTCTTCCTTCGATCTTCTTTTGATACTTTGCGATAATTCTCTTTTTGAGTTCTTCGTAGACCAGGGTTATTTCTTCTTTGTAAATCTCCTCAAGGTCATCCTTTATTGTGCAGAAATTTGTAGGTTGTCTTTCTTGATAAATAAAGCACATTTTTTCGATAAGGATACTACCCGCTTTCTTATAAGACAGAGCCGTTATCTTTGCCTCTGCATTGAAGCAGTTAAGATCTAACTCTTTAATCTCGAAACCAAAATCATTTTTTACCTGTTCTATCTCTTCTTTTTTATTTGCGATTCTCGCTTTGAGGTATTGTAGTGCTTCTTTAGTCACTTCCATTTTCTACATCCTCCAAGGACCGCACAGATGATACCAACAAATCAACCAAGCGTTTGACTTTCTTTTTATCCCACCGCAACTTTTCAGTTTCCTCACTTAATTCATTTAGAACCAATGGTATATCAATTATAGGGTCTTCAGGGCACCCGCAGATATGATTTTGCCTACATACAATATCTGGGTTCTTATGGTATGATGTATACCCTTTCCCTAGCGTGAACGGCCCTTTATTAACCATCAAAGAATAACAAGTACGATATTTGCACAGAGCATCCGTGGAAGCTCTCCCCGTTGTTGCCTTTTCCATAAACTCTCCTAATATCTTGTAAGCTTTCCCCGATATATCCGCAGGAAATAGTTATAATATACAACACCATGTTGAAAGCCACCACCTCTCCGAAGTTCTTAGTATATAGAAATATCTTTCCCTGGTGTCTTTTAGTATAACGATCTTACATAGAGGGGGTGCTAACTTAACCTCGATGTAATCGCTTATTTCTATTCCGCCTACCTTGAGTATGTATTATAGCTTTCCGTTTACTCTGTATATCAAGGCTGTTATCCTCATCAATACTGTACCTCGTATACACAGTATAAGACCTTAGCATGGCGGTTCTAACCAAATCCTTATTTGTGATCTGCCCTGTTGTATCACCCTGTGGGGAACCTGTAGCCATCCCCATAATACCCCCTAGCCAAGCGTAAATTTTTAATTTACTTACGCATCTAATATATTTGTTCTATTATTTCTTTTCAAGCAAGTTTAAAATTACTGTTTTTCCCTTTTCTGGCGAGCTTCTGCCAACTCTGCAATCTCTTCTATATCTCGCCCCTTTCGTAAATGGTAAGAGATAAAGCGAGAAGGTAAACCCCACAAAGCAGCTAACTCAGTCATGTTATATTTGACCCCTTTGTATTCATGAATACGATGATACTCTTGCATCCGAATACCCCGATAGCACCCGCAACTTCTAACGTTCCGCAGTAAAAAGTCCGATTCTCTTTTCCTGCAATGCTTTCCACAGGAGCATCTACAATCAATCCAATATTTACCATCCCTTCTCTTATACCTCTCGGATACTACGGTTAACATACCTTGGGTATAACCTTTGTATGTTTTCATTTTCTTACTACTCCCTGTTCCAAGGGCATAATGAAGTGAGAATACAAAGGCTCCCTATGCCTTTCTTTGGGCTCTAAAAGACGGGTGTAGAGCTTCATACAGTGAGACGAGCAAAAAGGAGATGCATCTCTTTTTCGAAATTTTAACCCACATACAGGGCAGACAAACTTACTACCGTACTCGGCCCGATCCGCCTCTTCACGCCTTCTCAACAACCCTAGGAGGTATGCAGACAATAAAGGATTACTTACAGGGTCAACCTTAGCTTTATGTAAAAGTTCTTTTTCTCTTGCTGTACACTCCATCAAGCCACCTCGTCTAACTCATGAGATTTCTCCTCAAAACAAGAACTCATAACCCCGGACTGGGCTTTTTTCATGGACAGAATGCTGTCATAAAGGGTTTGGAGAGATCTACTATATTCTATGATAGCTTCTTCTGTAATATATTCCGCTTCTAACCAAGGAACTTCCTTAATCGGATACCCTTCCTTCTTTATAGCTTGCTCTAGTTTTATAACTTTTTTTAGCTTAGATACCCCTCCACTTATAAAGGAAAAATAGACTCTTTTCCGATCTTTATCATTAAAGTAGTCTTTAAAACTACTCAGATTTCCAGGGTTCTTCTCTTCAATCACGTACCAATTAATTAGGGTCTTCTGCTTTTTTCTGCATATCACATAAAGAGCATTGTATCCCCAAATATGCTTCTCTATATAAAGATAGAAACCCCCTCCTTCTACATCTCTAAGATCTACCTTACATGTCATACACCACCTATAAAGCTAAATTTCCAAATTTATTAGATTTCTCGTTAATCTGTACGAGTCCGTCATCTTTTTTAGGAGTTTTTTGCCCTCGCTCTCGATAAGCGAGAAACTCCTCCACTTGCCTGTTGAATATCTCTTGATCCTTTAGATCCAAATCCGCATCCTCTAATAGAAGAAGAATTAACTGCTTGAAATGGCGATGGGGTAGTTTATCTATACGCTGTGCCCAAAGCTGCTCCCTAGGATCTGATTGTGCGAAAGTAAGCGAAATAGTTCGCTTCATAAAATCCTCCTGCATGAATGTGCATTACAAATGCTAGTATATGATTCGAGATAATGCTACACGAATTACTTTTGTAATGCAAGAGACATGCACCTGCATTATTAAGCTGTTTGTACGCAATAGTCACTACTATACTAAGTTTAAGCTACTTTGCGATAAGATGTGAATGCTCTCCACTTAAACCTCACTCCCTAGCGGTCGCTACAGCTATGAATGGAGTATTCCTGCTTGTTATGATAAAAGAACTCAAAGAGAAATTATAGAAGCACCAAAACTAGTTAAGCTTTTGATACTTCTTGACATACTTCCAAACAAGCGGAATGATAGTAAAGTCATCATTACCCACTAACAGTAGTTTTTCTAAAAGCTCTTCGGGTGAATAATAACCACAATGTACTAGCCCGCCAAATGCTTCTTCTAAAAAAGAAGAACTCACCCCCGATAACCCATCAAAGTCTACGATAACTCTCTCAAACTTCTTCAGACGAGGGAGCAGAAAATCTTCACGAAAACGCTCCCCGCTAAAGTCCCCATAATCACGATATCTCCCCGCTGGAGAAGAGTTGAAATCTTTTGCAATGACTAGAATATTACTAAACATAAAATCTCCTAAAATTGACAATCCATATAGGACAAATATATACTCTCATTAAACCGCTAAAAGAAAGGATGTACTGCATGACTAAATCAATCGATATAAAACGCATCATTCAACCACCTGTTGGGTGCAAAGTATCACCTAACCCTAACTTCCCTGGAGACTTACCATGGGGTAGCTTAGTATCACAAGCAGAGGAGGCATCCCGAGCCGCACCCCCTCAGCAAGAAGAAGACAGCCCCCAAGAATACGCTTTGAAATATAGAGCTAAAAGAGCAAGTAAAGAGAATGAGCGTATCATAAAAAGTATATCGAACTCTGACACATTAGAACCACACTTCCTGTTACCAAGCTTATTCGGCATAGGAGAGCCCATTCTTGTCGACCTAAATAATGACGGAAGTAAAGATATATCGCCTACAGCATTATCAGGGCATGTATATGCAGCGCACTTCTACCCCGGAAAAGTTCGATATGATGTGATGCTCCCCAACGGGGTCATGCTTAAGGATCTCGATAGTATACATGTATTCTCTCGAATCGGTGAGTGGCTAGAGTGGTAGTTATAGTACTGGAACATATCTCACAACTTCTACCATTTCTACCGTCTCTTTTACTTCTATAGGCTGCTCGTCGCAGTAATGTTCTTGCCCCTCCGTAGCCCCTTTAGAATAGGTAAGAGAAAATAACCGTTCCCCCATGCGAAAAACTACCGTAGTGGGGATATGCCATCTACTCGGCTTATCATAAGTTACGTTTACTTCCTCCATATCCATCAACAATTCCAAAAGCTCATCTTCTGAGAAAGCATCATTTGCATCATATCTCTGTAAAAACTCTTTGTCTTTCATACTAGAATCCCTTATAATACAGTTAGTAAAATTTAGACATACCACACAGATGTATGAAAGTATAGGAGCATGTACGGACTGTAAATACCACGTACGGAAAAGATTCGCCTTGTTCTTTCGGCACCTATGTACGCATGATAGAGTGAAGAATCAACTTTCGGGTTTCAGTTTTGATAACTAGAATTATCAAAACTGAAACCCGAAATTTGACCTGAGCGGACGAAGAGTATACTTTGTTATTGGCGATACCGGGGACGTAGGGGTGGGTTAGGTTCGATTCCTAAAGTAATCCGTGGGTGAACATCAACGCAAGCAGGTTCGACTCCTGAGTCGCCTCTAATAGTTTGCTAAAAAGATGAAAATAAGGTACTCTTAAGAAAAACATGCATAACATTTCTAAGAGGTCAGATAAATATGAAGCACAAGGCTATTTACCAGGTTCCCAATTACGAACTAAGACTCATTCACGGTCACTGCCAACTATATTGTAGTAAAACGCAACAATATCTATGTTCCTTGAATGCACAAGACCTTACTAATATAACAAGCGTCTTCTTTTCCGAGTTCCCAAATAGTAAAGGGAAGTTCCTAGAAGACGTTAAACAAAATACTAAGCATATAGGTAGATGAAATGCTTAGTATTTTGTATACTCACAATGATAAAACAACTTAAGCGACTTAATAAGTAATTATTTGTTAAAGATGTAAAAGAAATCGACGGCTTTACTGTAGTAGATATAGAGGAACTAAAGAAAAAAAAAAGACCTGAAGCATTCACTAAAAGAAGAGAGAAAAAAGATCATCCAAGTTATCGAAAAGTAGGTTCACGATGTGAACTGCAAGCATCTTTTGCGATGCAACCAGATCCACTACGAGAGAGATATACCAACTCAAACTTTACAAAATTTTTGCAAGCATTTACATTCGAACTGATAACAATGGCTTCATGAAAGGGATATAGCGTGGCATACCAATACAAAGCTTTAGCCGAATACATCTTACAACTAGCAGACGAACAATGCATCAAAGATATCAACCAAATGAAACTCCAGAAACTCCTCTACTTCATCGAGGGGCTCCATCTCGGGAGGTGCGGGAAGCCCCTCCTCGATTCAGAATTTGTTGCATGGAAACACGGCCCGGTAATAGAAAGCCTATACCAAGACTTGAAGCAGTACAAAGCAAAAACTCTCAAAAAAGGAATGCTACGGGAGAACCCCACCAAAATAGACCCTCAGGATAAAGAGAATATTAGAATCTATTTTGACGCATTTAAAGACACCACCCCTTGGGAGCTTAGGGAACTCAGTCACAGAATCGGCCCTTGGAAAGATATCTACGTACCATACATAGCAGGGCTCGTTATACCTCAACATATGATGGAAGAACAGTTTAAGCAGTTTCTTGACTCTCTTTAGACCCCGCTAGTAAAGCATAAGAACTTCCCCCATCGTTCTTTGTTTCGCCTATAATTTCCACTAACTCATCAATACTCATTTTTGATATTTTAACTTTCGCTTTTTCAAGTAAGTCTAAGACGTCTTTATCACTCATTATTTATTAGCTAAAATACTCATGTTAGTTAAATATTGACAATTATCTAGAGCATCTATAGTATCACGATAGTCAGCAAACTGATACCTAAAACTATAAGCTTCTAAGGGGACTTTTATGGAAAGAAAAGCACTACCACCAAAAACGAAGACTATTTTTTATAAAACTTTAGCTACCCATCTAAAAGTATCAGAACCAACCCTCCGTAAACGAGCAGCGAGGGAGAAGGTTAATGGCATTGAATACCCCCGAGAAGCGAAATATAGCACGTATATTTTTTAAGCTCCTAGCCAAATGCCAAACTATAGAAGATTACCGGAAACTACAGCAGGACTTGGAACAGAAAACTAACTATAAATCAACCCCATACGGAGAAGCTTTAAAAATACTAATTCCTGGAATAGATGTCTTACTTGCCTTTAACATCTCCGCAACTCGACGACTAACCGATAAACTAGAATCGCCATCTGAGAACTTTCGCTGATGCAAATCACACACAACACGGTCAAACGATATCTCAAGCGTATAGCGGAGGTTGTTTCGCAACTCCTTAGCTAAGGACGCAGTTAACTTCACTTGCTTCTTATCAAGAACGATAACCGCATTTTTCAGTTTCGCAGGAGGAAGAAGTTTTAGAAGGATTGATAAATTAGCCCAAGCCTTATACTGGAAATCCCCCGTTCCCCTTCCGTGTTCGGTATAGATTTCAACAAGGGAACTTGCGCCAAAAATAGTACGCACCTCCACCTCCTGGGAACCTATATATTCCCAATGTGGCAACAACAGATCCCGTATCTCAGAGCTGTATATCTTACGAAAGGTTATCGGCTTATGCATAAAGGAAAAGTTAAGATTTATATAATCGTTATAAGCCCTCTCAACTATTTTACCCCAAACTGTAGAAGTAACTCCATAATAAATGGAGAGGCGAGCTACATCGCTGCTCGCTTTTTTATGGTGTATATGCGAGTTTGTAAACTCCACATCATAACTTCTAAAGCGTATAATTGCAGCTTCTAAATCATCTTTATAAGTATCCCAAAAGTCTTCTCCTATTATTTGTAGCTCACTGCCTCTACTTGAGTAATCTATACCAAACTCTTTCTCATCTACAACATAGAATAAAGGATTTCGAAGGTCATTAGTACGAGCAACGGCAATATCATCGGGCACTGATGAATAGTTTTCTACTTCAATATCATCTTCATCTCGAAGATGATATTCATAATCTTCAACTTCATCATCGATATAATAGACTTCATTGTCAGATAAGCTATAAAAAATCATTGCGACCTCTTAGTAAAGAACACTAATACCTGAGGAGGAAAACTGTCGGTTAGCTATACAGGGGGTATGTTATATAGGTTCTCTGCTAAGTCGTTCACATTGCGAATCTAATACCAACTCCACAAACCGCTCCATACTACATACCCCCACACCATGCCTATTATACATATGAAGTGTGCTGCTGTAGATTAAGCATTCAATATAGGATTTTACTGTTCTTTTGATATGTTTCTCGTTTTTGTAAATATACGCTTTTTTCAACTCTAACAGCTTAAACAAATAACAGATCCCAGTATCATAGTCACAGGTCACATTACTAAAAAAGCCCTTATAAAAATCAGAATAATTCTTCGTACCCATGAAAATATCATTTCAGACAAACAAGGATCTAAAATCTTCTGACAAAGTGAGTACCACAACGTAATACAACATGGAACCAAGCTTTTGGAGAGGTGTTTCCTCTACGACATCCGGCTCATGTAAGCTGTAGAAAAAATCAAAGCTCTCCGTTACAAATCCGGAGATCCCCTCTTCAATAAATCGGTAATTATATAATGTAAAATGTGAGTCCTTTTTTGGATATGTACTCAAAACACTACCCAAGGAGGGGAGCTGTAAATAAGGATCATCTATGGAGCCTCGATGTAACTTCTCGAATACCAACGCTCTAAACTTTTCCCACATCTCAATATTCTGCTTCATAACGTCACCTACTTTTAGCGATTAATGGAAACTTTAGGAACTTGCGGAATCTGCAACTCACTCAATAACTCAGAAGGTAGTTTTTCTCTTACTGTTTGTGGGATAGCCCAAAGTACCTCTAACGTCCCCTGGGATAAGGTAATACCCACAGTCACTTTATTAGTGAGTGAGATTTGAATTTTTTGATAGTACTCCTCCGATGTAAGAATACGATGTAACGCAGCCCAGCTAAAGCGAGAAACCCCTCTAGATATATTTCTTTTCCCTCGCACTATCGCATTATAACTACGTTTCGCATCGGTAAGATGTGCAATATTATAAAGAGAGGCATAAGCAATAAGAGCTAATAAATACCCCCACTCATCCAAATCACAAGGGATAGTATCATCTTCAAAGTCTCCAAGGATCCCATAATACGAGTAAGGATTACTTTCCGTGGCCTCTTGTTGGTATTCTCTACAGCGAATACCAACGGAGCTTAGTAATTTACAAGTCGCATCTTTTATAGAAGTCATTTTTACCTCAAATTATTCAATAAGTAAGCCACAAAAACCGTTTACCTTTTCTTGCATAGCTTCTCTTATTGGGCTGACATAATCAAACCAAATAGGGTTAGCTAGAGAACTGTAAGAAGAGGAATGGTCAACGTCCGGTACAGAAGGAATACCCCGTAGAGGACAGTTAGTTCCCCAACCACAAAAGATATTTCCCGTAATACCTTTACTATGCTTACGCCGTAACACTTCCTGTTCCCCCCAAGACATAAATCCGTAGGACTCTCTTAGTCGCTTATCCCATGATTGCAACTCATTACTTATTACATCCAATTCCCTAGCAGGGGCGCCTAAATTCACAGATAATTTCGCACACCCACAATAATCTACCGAAAAGATAATATACTGAGCATCTAATTCCTCGCAGGTTACAATTAGTTGGATATTAATATCATGGGGATCTAAGTATGTTCCTGGATAGGTAAAAATATGCTTTCGCATTTCATTTAAAAAGCGCCTCAATACAGAAGAGATGACAAACTCTCTATGCATAAATTCCCGTGTATGAGGAGATTGAACAACCCCGCCCTCGGGGAACGGCTCCTCATACCCTTTATTGTGAAAGTTTATACTTAATGTATAATTACCAGAAGGAAGGTAAAATTTTGATACCAAGTCACTCATAAGGGTAAATATAGCATTACCGTCATGGTGACCTTTAGAAAATGCCGGTTTGCACATTTGAATATACATATCACAATACCTTCCCTAACTGTCTAAGACCTCTAAACAATAACTCTTTACTATCGGCACACCCGTTACAACCTCGGAAATTCTGTGTTCTTCTATATAACGTATCAGTGTCCTCATTAATAGAGCCGATGGACTCACAGAGCCATGACTCACCTAAATAGACAGATCCATTGAATCCAACAGAAGGAGTACAAAAATATCGTTTTCGACGAATTTCTGTGATTAGAGAACACCAAGAAGAAACTTGATTTGCCACTAAGATCATGTTGCCACAAGAAGGAGACTTTCGCTGCGACTGCATATTTATAGCTCGTCCCTGACTTGATATCCTATATGTATCTGTGCGGGCAAAGTCCATATCATATACTGTACAAAAAGCTAGCTTTTTTTCTAAACTCTTGAACTCTTTGAGTCTACTGTAGGAAGTGTAAAAATCCCTGTGGGTAGATATTTGCGTCGCTACGTTAAATGGGAGCTTTTCATATTTCGCAAAAAACTCTTTATCCAGAAGTTCTATCCCATTTGTACAAACTGTCACGAGCTGGAAATGATAAGCAAAATAATGGATAAGCTCTAATGCTTGGGGGTGTTCTAAGGGCTCCCCACCAGATATAGTAATCAAAAAATCACCGCTTTCACGACAAAAATCTGCTATTTTCTCTGCCGTTTCCCTACTCATATGGTTATTGGAAGGTTTAGCATCTTGCATACAATGGGGGCACCCCAAAGAACAAGATTGAGTAAGATGGACTAACATTTACTCCTCTCTTTCTACAGGTTGATCTGTCTTGGGCTTCCTAACAGAAGGCATCGCAGAGCAGTAAAAATTCATATATATAATATCTTCCGACCACTCACTTTCATTCACAATCCGAAGAAAAGGACGATTGAAAGTTGCCATACAATTGAAAACTACCCACAGAGAACAATCGTCTACATCGGGAAAGCTTAATGTTCTCACTCCCCCGATTACCTTAACCCCAGAAAGCTCTTTATTTTTTATCCTGACTTTGCCATTAGGGTAATAAGCTACCATTTGATGGACACATTCAGTACTTTGCGTGTACCGAATAGTACCTTCTTCTATGTTATTTTCTGGTATACAAAATGATAGAATGGACTTAAGATAGGAAGTCACATTCACTTTATCAGGGGAGCACCGAAATAGCCCTCGAAGGGTACCGTCTTGGTACCTCTTCAGTAACTCGTAAATGTCGATATTGTGGAAAAATAGACAAGAAAACAAACGACCTAGGATATCCCTGCTTTTGGGGAGTAGGATACCCTGCCTACACAAATTTACATCATGATGCAGCACCTGTAAAAAATCTTCCATACCCATAAACCTCTCATGAAAAATAATGTAAGAACCCTCAAAGTAAAGCTTACGGGTTTATTTGTCAAGTTTATCTTAACATGTTTCAGTTTTGATAAGTGACATTATCAAAACTGAAACAGTTCAAAAACAGTGTCAAAATAGAGGGCTTCCCCCCTAGGGGCTGAGGACATTTTATTGCTGATTTTTAGGGATTTCATTCAAGTGAGCTAGACTCAAAAACACCCCTGTTTTTTGGGGTGTTTTACGCACGGGGGATAGCTGGGAGATCCTGATTAAGGATAGACAGCCCTGAACCCTGAGAGGTAAAGTTAAACCCCTTTACGGATACAGTTATTTGAAGATCTTCACCGATAAGTACATAGGATACTGAAACAGAATGTTCAAACTTAAACTTAGATATAAAATGAAGCTCAAAAGGAGGAGGGAGCCGTAAAACCCGTTTAAATACCTGAGAGGGGTTAATAGGATACCTAATCTGCTCCATAAAGCTACTATTATCCGTCCTATCTTCTCCTGTGAAACGCATATGTACACTAGGCTTCAGGGAGGTAAGATCAACACAATAATCAGTCATCTTCTTAAGCTGTGCAATTCCCCCTAAATAGACTCTAGGAAGTAACTCAGGGGACATGTTACTTATTGTGATATTCACTAACTGTTTATGCGAGCCCTTATCAAAATGATAGTAATGCTCTACTTGGGAGAATAACCGCTCTAACTGTTCTATGAAAATCATAAAGCACCTCTAATCGATACATACCGACCAATACATATCCTCTAGCTCCAACTGCGTACCAATAATCTGAGAAGATAGTCTTTCAAGAGTTTCAATATCAATTGATGTAGGTTGGTACAGTAGAGATATATGAGGAGACCATTTCGGGAAGTCCGTTTTAAAGACTTCTTGGTGAAGCTTTTCTCGATAATCTTCTAAAAACGGAGCCGTGAGATGTAGTACAAGTCCTTGCCACTCCCCCGAGCCAAGAACTCCCACACCTGTTACAGTACAAAATCCATGGCTCGATGTTATGATCTCCCCTTTATCATTTCTACGTATCGGATTACCCCCTCTTCCCACAAGGAAGTTATCTTGTAGCTCACGCATACTTATAGGATTACGAGAATCGTACACTACGGTCAGATGAAGGTCTTTTTGAAGTTTGATACCTGTATTATCAAAAAAGCCTACTATGAACGATTCTGAGGCTCCTGAGAGCTTTGTACACATGTAACCTAGTTTTGTGTCCATTGATATTCTAGTCATATATTTCCGATCCTTTTTATACATTAGGTATGTGAGGAAGATTAGGAAGGCTATTTATATTTGGGAACTCGTTATCAATATGTACTTCGTGCTCCCCGTATATGTTTACTACGTAGTGCAAGCCGGCAATCTTATCCTTCACCCTGAAGTAAATAGAGAAACTATTCGTTTTTCGAAACAACTCTCTTATCTCTACGGCAAGCTGTTGAGCACGAATGTTTGTAGCTAATCTTTTCGTGACTTCCTCACCTAGTACAACCACCTCATCAACTTGTACCTGATCTTTTAACTTCATGAACTGGGCTACAAAAATCAATGTAAGAGGTAAGACCTTCTCTTTGGGGAGGTAATCAATACCTAAATACAAAGATACATCTCTACTGGAAACATCATAAGAACTCCCAGTAGGGAATAGCTTTAGTATATTACCAACAAAATTCATACTGCACCCCCAATAAACTCTCCGCTGCGGTCTTTACATCATCATCTAAGGGAAGATGTAAATATAGAACATCCGATATATTTTTATAGCGAATAAACTTAGCAAGCTCGTAAGCGATACAAAAATAAGCCCGAGAAAAGTACTGTTCTTTGGTCTCACCTGGCTGTTGGGGCTTTACGCCTATAGTAGGCTGTTCCGCTGAGTAGAGAAAAACCGCATCGGCTTGTATAGAATCGTTTAGAATTTTTACCTGGATATTACGATCTTTTAAATAGCTATTTAATTTCAACCTCATGCACCTCTTATGCTGTATTTTCACCCCTCCCACAAACGCTCGATTAAAGGACGAAAATTAATACGAACCGAGGATTTTGCTAATAGATTAGATGCCACAGGTGATAACTCAAAATTCCCCGACCCATTGTACCTAAAAACAAATTCTTTATGGTCGTACAATTCTAAAGGGAGACGAGTATCCATATTCTTTATCAGCCTTGCGGTAGATGCTGTTATTGGATATCTCACATTCTTATATCGTATAGCAGGCTGCTCTAGCATAGGAAGAGACGAAATAAGAGCTCTTAGCGTGAATGATATGTAAAATAACAAGTCGGCTTTTGGAAGGTATGTATCTAAAACGATACTACCGGAACTCTTGACGAAGTAACTTTTAAGCAACTGCTCCATATAGGGTAATCGATATATGTCGTAAATAGTACTTTTCCACGGAATGAAATCAAAATCCAAGCTATTGTGAATCTGCTGCAGTCTTCTGAAATACCTAGAAGGATTGCCTATGCCACCTACTAGCTCATACGAAAATAGATCCCCTTCGAAACTATTATCTGAAATATCAATACCTGATATTTGATCGTATCCTTGAATGAAACCCGATAACTCACGGTATAACAAAGTATCTAAATTTTTATTGATCTGAACAACACACTCCGTAGCCCCGTAATCTTCCCTAGACTCTTGTACACTCTCTATAGTAACAAAATACTTATGGTTGGAAAGATCTTCTACCTTCTCAATGATATCCGGAGAAATATCTTTGCTATTATATATAGCTACAAGGAGAGAACCCAAGGACGCTCTATCTGTTTGAACAATTCTTTTGCTTCTGCGGTCAAAAGCTAATACTTGCCCATTCGGTATATTCATAACCCACCCCCTAATATTTCATTCTGCAATAACGGTAGAATATTAACAACAACAGGCGAGTGAATTACTATATCGTAAGCCTCATCGCTAAAGATAACAATAGACTCATCTCTACGAAGATGTACTTCAAACCAGGTCTCATCAGCAAACTCGAAACGGTACCGTTTCGAAGGATCAGCCTTTTTTAATAGTAAAGCAGAAGACCTATCTAGACGGTGGTTATATAACTCTTTTTCTGTACGATCATCTAGTACTATTATCCTTGCTTTTGATTTCGCCTTATACTGAATGGTTTTTATCAACCCGCTTACGATGAAAGGAACGAAAAAAGAAACATCATTTTTACTATACAAAGCGGAGTATTCACCATACTCATTTAGAGCACCAGAATCTATTTCACGAAAACCAAAAAGCTCATTACTGTACCACGCTTGGCAGTGCATATATAACGAAAGGTCTAACTCTAGGAAGGGGAAGTTTTGGTACCACGCCTTTACTTTTCGGATCGCTTTTTGAAGAACTTGAGCAGAAACTCCATATACTTTGCTTGACTCCCGATCAGCTACTTCAAACCCACCTACCCGAAAATCAACCTTTAAAGTGTGGAAGTCACCGATTAAGTCCTCAAGCTCGTCTTCATAGAAAGCATCTAAGGGTCTATCTTCCAGAGTGTATACATAAGGTGAACCCGTATCATCAGGGTCTTCATACCCTCGCACGATATAGACTTCATCATTGCTAAAATCCATGAGCTCTTTGTATGCTCGCTCCTCCAGTACCCCTAGTGTGTTGACTTTCTCCCACTCATAATCGCTATAAGCACTAGAATCTTCAAACTCTTCTGTATCCTCAACATATATTGCTTTATCTAATTCAAGTGAATAATAGATAGTCATTTTTCCCCCAATATTTCATTTCGCAGTAAAGGTAAGATAGTTATGTTCACATTGGAATACTCAGCAATACTAAGAGCCTCGTCACTAAAAATAACAAGGGACAGTGAAGGTCCTATTACCTTCAAACTAAACCATACAAACTCGTTAACCTCAATGCGATACATTTTAGAGCGTGTTGCTTTTTTGATCAAACTAGCGGAGTCCCTATCTAAACGATGAGTAGATAACACATCCCCAGTACGAGAGTCTAAGATTTTTAGTAATGGTTTTGCTCTTGGTACCCCAGGGACAATAGTTTTAATAAGAGCACCTAAAATAAAAGGAGCGAAAAAATCAACATTATTACCACTTTTTAGCGCATGGTACCCCTCGTAATTTGTAAAGACATTACCGCTCCGATACTGAGAGCTATTCGGCGTATTAAAAAGCTCAGAACTGTACCACGCTTCCCAATGTATATCGAGAGGGCGATCCACCTCAAGGAAAGAGAAGTTCTCATACCACCTCTTTACTTCATTAATAGCCTTCTCTATTAATGAGTTAGATACCCCATAGATCGCACTAGAAAGTTCATCACCTACCTCGAAACCATCACTCCGGAACGTTACATACAGAGACTCATTACTAATGATAAGTGACTCTAATTCTTCCTTATAGTACTCTGTTAGGGATACTTTGGTGTTAAGAAAATCTCTCTCCTCTCCACCTCTTGCAATAAAAACACTATCGTTCTCTAAATCGAGAAGCTTCTTGTATATTTGTCTTTCACTAATAACTCCCGTGGTAACAACCGTACTCCAGCTATACTCGGAACCCAACTCCGATTTATAAAATTTCCTTACATCATCAACATATAACGCTTTATCTAATTCAAATGAATACATGATAGCCATGGCACCTCCTAATACTTGTAGAAGGAATACTTCGGAAACCTCAGTTTAGACTATAAAACGCAGCTCTAACGGCTGCTTTTTAACTTCAAACTACTAGGAAGAAGTAACTTTTTGTGTTAAACAATAATAATAATTACAAATGACAAATAGCACACCCACCTTCATGAGTGGTAATTTTCCACCCTTACATTTTTAAAAACTCCACCCTCAAACAAAAAGGTAATTCTCCATCCACTGACTTTATTAACGTCAGTGGCTAAATACCCTAAGCGATCCCCTTTAAGCTTATGGAGACAAAGAGTAGGAGGATGATCTTCGCAAATCCCGGTTTCGATCTGCCACTCAAGTCTTCACCCCCTTTTGGTCGCTCCAGCTATGAATGGAGTATTTCCGCTTGTTATGATAAATGGTATTTTTGCAAAATGAGGTTGAAAAACAGCTCGCGTATTCGTATATTATACAGAAATAACATTACAGCATATTGTAAGGTGAGTGAATGAAGATGGAAATAAAAAATGGCAACCGTGCAGATGGGATACTCGTTCAGATCCCGTCTCGAAGCCTCTGAAGGTGGCGGAGTTGCAGTTATTCATATGAAGGATCTTCTGGATGACAACACGGTCGGCTGTGATGATTTGGTCAAGATTGATTTAGATGCCGTGAAAGAGCATCACCTCGCACAAAGAGGCAATCTGGTATTCAGGTCTCGCGGTCATGTGACCACGGCGGCGATTTTAGTTTTTTGGCTAAAAACCGATATAAATAAAAGAGGGGGTACAATAATGAGTTATCACTACAGAACAGTTTCTAGAAATCTTCTCAAACTCTGTGACCATAAGGGTGGAGGGGATTGTTCTCCCTTGAAGCTTTTTAAATTGCTCTATTTTGCAAATGCAATATTTCTGGTCAAAACAGATAAGAAGTTAATTACTCAAACTTTTCAAGCATGGAAGCATGGTCCCGTAATCCCTGAACTGTATAGGGAGTTAAAGAGAAATAATAACAATGTTGGAAGTTTTGGAGACGAGCAACTTAGTAAGGACGATATGGAATTGTTAGATAGAGAGCTTTCCAGTTTGGTTAATAAAGATGCTTGGGAGCTTCGAAACATGAGTCATAGAATGGGTCCATGGAAAGAGTACTATGAGTTAGGAGTTCCTTATATCCAAATCCCAACAGATGCTATTAAAAGTGATTTCAAAAAAATCTTAGAAAATAGAAGACATGGCTGATGATATCAAGGAAGGTCTACCCAACTAAAAGAGGATTATAATCCCGAAGAAGTGGGTAGAATCCTCGAAAACTATAACCAAGGCGAGCTTCAAGAGGAAGCTGAAGAAGATTTAGCTAAAGGCTCAGTGAGGTCTACTGAACTTGAGGAAAGAACTTTTGAGAAGCCGGAAAGTTATGAAACCCTGGGTGATGATCAAGGTTGTGTTCCTATTTCAACAGCTCTCCAAGAATTCTTATCAGACGAACTATATACGTTTAAGAATATTATATCCTATCTGAACAATAAGTTTGCGCAATCCCATTTCTTTAGAGGTGGGTCAAGCAAGCCAACGTGAGGATTCTATAGATTGCCTTTGATTATCGATTTTAGTAGATTATTAGTACTGGAAGCCACGCCCCTTTAGGGGTGTCCTAAAAATGCTACTGTATTTTTTAGGTTGGTAGTTCACTGGATACCCCCTAGATATTAGTTCTTATCTTAAAACAGGGCACCTTTTATATTGTTCTGAATGCAGGGAACTATTTGAAAATGAAGAGCAAAGTGTTTATAAGTTTCTTTATAATTATTTTTTAAGAAATAATCTAACTACTGCTTGACAAGGGATAGTTAGCAATGCTTTATTACAAAAAGAACGGATTTACCCCTTCCAACCAATAGGTGGAGTTATTTATGAGATATGTTTATGGAATTTACTGTGTGAAATGCAATAAATCTACTGAAGACTCTTTTGCAGGAGATCCTGACTATTGGAGAAATAATTTAAAAGAAATTAGTAATAAAATAATTATAGATAACAAGAAAAGAGCT
>Ga0102941_1000453_pt1 | contig 19003 bp, 10 predicted proteins | sample SalPonR2_C_D2_MG_FD_79281 | JGI IMG/M metagenome (GOLD analysis project Ga0102941, IMG submission 79281) | Salt pond soil microbial communities from South San Francisco under conditions of wetland restoration - Salt Pond MetaG R2_C_D2_MG | ecosystem: Environmental > Aquatic > Marine > Intertidal... | reverse complement strand
GATCGGCCGACCACGTGCAGTCCGTGCCGTGGCCCAGGCCAACGGCGCCAACCCCATCACGATCGTCGTGCCGTGTCACCGGGTGATCGGTTCGGACGGCACGCTCACGGGATATGGCGGCGGGCTGTGGCGCAAGCGCTGGTTGCTGGCGCACGAATCGGCCGTTCCAACGGTCTCGATCTGACCTTCCGCATCCAGTCCGAGCACCACGTGACGGCTTGCCCGAAGGCTCTCGAGCAAATCCGGTTCGATGTTGAAACGCGTGCACAGTTCGGCATCGCTCACGGGCGGGACGGTTTTTCGCCTGTCGAGACCGCCGAAGCGTCGCAGGTTGTACGAAGACCAGGCGACGATGATGACGGCGGTGATCAGAACCACGCCAAAATAGTTCAACAGCGTCAGCAGGTGTGCCGGATCTTCCGGGCCGAGGATGAATTGTGAGAACAGGTCGACGCCGAACAGCCATGCGAGCACGCTGATCAGCGGCAGGAACAGGTACAGCCAGACGATCCACGCGAGCGCCGTCAGGGAAGAGAACAGCAGCCGTTGCGGACGCGGTTGCAGGTCCGGACGGTAAATGATCGGCGGTCGGCGAGGTGCGTCGTGCATCAGGGACGCACTCCGCGATCGGGGCTGATCCAGACAGCTCGCGTGCCGTGTCGCTTGAGCAGGGCCTTCGGCACCGCGACCACGGTCGTGAGCATGCTGATCAGCCAGAAGGCGAGGGGGTACCAGATCACCCAGAAATACACTCGCCAGAGTCCTTTCTCGTAGCGACTGTCGATCAACAGGCTGACGCCGAACTGGGCCAGGCAGGTGCAACCGAGGATCACGCCCGTCCACTGCGGCAACAGGGTCGGCACGACCAGGGCCTCCGGCAGGGTGACGACGAAGCCGAGCAGGTACAGCAGGAAGATGGATGCCATGGTGTAGGCCCACAACACGCTCAGGGCGTACTCCAGCAGCACGCCCCACATGCGCCGCCGTCGCCAGGACAGGACCCTGCCGGCGTAACGGTGCAGCACTTCCACGCCGCCCTGCGCCCAGCGCAGGCGTTGTTTCCACAGGCCACGCAGTGTCTCCGGCATGAGGATCCAGCACAGCGCATTCGGTTCGTAGCGCACGTCCCAGTGATCCGCCTGAAGCTGCCACGTGAGGTCGATGTCCTCCGTGACCATGTCAATGTTCCAGTAGCGGTTACGATGCAAAGCCGTTTTGCGGAACGCGGACACCACCCCTGAGACCGTGAACACGCGGCCGTAGATTCTCTGCGCACGCTTGATGAGCCCGATAATCGAGGAGAATTCGCCGACTTGCAGGCGGCCCAGCAGCGTCGAGCGATTGCGGATGCGCGGGTTGCCCGTGACCGCGCCCACCCGCGGCCCCGAAGTGAGGTGGTACATCAGCCAGTGCGTCGCTTTCGGATGCAGGATCGCGTCACCATCGATGCACACCAGGTATTCGCTGCGCGAGGCGAGCGCACCCATGCGCAACGCCATCGCCTTGCCCTGGTTCTCGCTGAAGTGGATGACGCGCAGTTGCGGATAGCGCTGCGCTAGTTCGTCGAGAATTATCCCGGTGTCGTCGCTGCTGCCGTCGTTGATGGCGATGATCTCGAAGTCGGGGTACTCCTGCCGGGCCAGCCATTCGACAGTGTCGCGTACGTTGTCGCCCTCGTTGAAGCAGGGTGCGAGGATCGAACACATGGGATACGCCGCCATTTCCGGCGGCTGCTCGGGATCGCTGTCGCCGCGCCGCTCCCAGTGGAAGAAATACCACAGGCCGGCTGCGATCCACGTCCAGGCCATGAACAGCGGGAAGAAAAAGGCGAAGTTGAACATCACCGTGATCAGTCCGCTGGCATCTTCCCAGCTCATCGTGGCTGTTCCTCGCGATAAGGAAAGCTGCGATTCGACAAGCCCCGGAAAAGCGGCTCGAGCGCAGGGCGCCCAAGGATGAAGTCATCAGGGTAGTAGGCGAGATTCAGTGCTCCGGACCGAATCAGCAGCTGGAACTGATCGCGCAGGTCTTCGGCGGGCAGCCACCTGTCGCGCCGCCAGTCCTTGGCTTGCAGTTTGAAGACCGTGCGATCAAGCCCCGTCGGATGCCGGGCGACTTGCGCGACCAGCATCCGCAACCACGCCGCATGGTCCCCAGCCACTTCTTCCAAATACGGCATCGCCATCAACGCGGTGTAGTCGTACGCTGCAAGAAAGGCCGGCATCGACTGGCTGAAACGCGCCTCGCTGGACGGGTCGATCGCGACACGCGCGTACATGTTTCGCGCCGTGCGCAGTGCAGGACGATAACGCCGTGCCTCGGCAGTGACCTCCAGGCTGAAATCGACGAGGGCTGCTGTCTTTTGCACCGGCGTCAGGCGACAGTCCTCGATGGGGCGATTGCTGCCCGGCCAGCTTGCCGCAGGCGCGCAGGCGGCCAGGTCCTCGTCCGCGGCCAGGTAGGCGTCGTCGTGAAAGAGTATGCCGGCGAAATGGGCATGACGCGCCAGGTCTGCGTAGATCTCCGCGACGAGTTGCCGGGCGGACGGGAGAAACGGACTGAGCCGCCGGTAATCGGCATCGGCGGGCTCCACTGTGCCGTCCTTTCCGGCGCGCAGCACCGACAAAGCGAGGGCGCGATCCCGGTCGGGCAGATCGAAAGCCAGCAGCGGCATCCACGCGTAGACCTCCACGCCGGTACGCGTGCGTAATTGCCAGGCGACGCGATTGAAGAGGTCGGCCCGCATCGGCAGATGGCGATTGGGAAAATAGAGCGCCCGCGCGGTGCCGTCGCCATCCGGGTCGGCGAAGGCCTGCAGGTAGACGGTGGTGATCGATAGGGCCTGGACGCGTTCGAGAAGGGCGTCGAGGTTGCGTTCCTGTTGTGCCGGGTCGGGATCGTAGACGTAGTCGAGATCCACGTGCACCGCCCGCTGGATTCGCTGCACCTGTACTTGCGGCAGGTTGGTGGCGAATTCGGGTAGCGCGGGATTGCCGGTCAGCAGCAAGCGATGCAAGCCATCCAGCCGGCGCGCGTCATTGCGACCGTTCGTGAGGGCGAGAGAGACCTCCATGCCGAGTCCGGCGGCGATGGCCTCGGCACCTTGTTGGTACTCGCCGTAGGGCCAGACGATTGCGCGTGGCGCCCGGCCCGTGTGCTGCTCGATCAATGCCACGCTTTTGGCCAGGTCGTCGCGCACGCGGGTGCGCCACTCGTCCTCCGTCTCGTAGCGCCCATGTTCGGTCAGGTATCGAAGCGAGCTGGCGGCTGGCTGCCGGTTGCCCTGCGGATTGGCGAGCACGCCGCGGTGCAGGTCATGGCTGTGACTGGCGATTTCCACCAGGCCCGAAGCGGTCATTTCGCGTAACTGGGACCAGGTGGAGAATCCCGTCCGGTCACGCTCGGCGCCCTCATAGGCAATGGTCTCGCCGGCGGCAACGCGCTCCTGCCAGCTGCTGACGACGGCCGCCACGGCGGGATAACCGTATGCCTTGAGCAGCGGGTATACGCGGGTATAGAGACTGGCGAGCCCATCGTCGAAGGTCAGCAGCACCGCCTTGTCTGGCAGCGCCCGGCGGCCGTGCCGCGCGGCGATGATGTCGTCGAGCGAGACCGGCGTCCAGCCGTTGGCCCGGAGCCAGTCGAATTGTTCTGCCAGCTGCCGGGTGCCCACGGCGTAGCGATCGCGATCGACGTGACCCGCTACGTCGTCACGGATGTCGTGCCACACCACGCTCACCCAGGTAGGCTCCGCGGGAAGGGCGGCCTCGGCAGCGCCGAAGCCGGCCAGAAAACAAAGCAGCAGCGAAAGCGAGCAGCGCATCTAGAAACTCCCCTCGAACGACAGTCGCCCGTCGATCCGGGTTTCCCGTTCACCGTCGTACACCCGGCTGGCGAACCCGGCCCCGTAGCTGAGGCGCCAGCGTCGACTCAGGTGCCATTCATGCTCGTAGCGCAACAAGCCTGTCGGGCCCGTGCCGAAGTTCTCCTGCCAGTAACCGCCGAGTCCGAGCACGAAGCGTTGCGAAAACGACTGCTCGTAGCGCCGCCAGCCAAGCCGCTCGTGAGTCACCGCATAGCCAAGGGCGAGGTCGCTGGCGGGGTTGAAGTACAGGCCGCCCGCGCGACTGGCACGGGAGGCGTACAACTCCGCCGAGCCCGTGGTGAGACGGCCGGCATTGGCATGCAGTCGGTGTTGCATATCGATCAGCGTCGACCAGCGCACATTGCCGTCGGACAGGGCAAGACGCGTGAGCCCGCCCCGTATGCCGAATGATTCATGTGCCTGCCAGCGCGCGGCGCCTTCCACTTTCCAGCCCGTGACGTCTTCCGGGCGCGCGCGCAGCGGCGCATCCAGCGAGTCGCTTTCCGCGCGCGTGGCGAAACTCCAGTGGTCTCCCCGGTGCCAGTCGTAGCCCGCGGTGACCCCGGCACCGCTCGAGCCTGCCGTATTGCCGTGCAATTCCACGTAGCCGTGGCGGCGTTGGTCGCGCCAGGACAGGCCGGCGCCGACCCGCTGTTCACGGGACGTGCCCTCCGGGTAGCGCGCATCGCGCCACGTATGCAGGCCGTAAGCTTGCCAGCGGTGCGCAATCACCGGCGCGGCGACCCGGGTGGTTACGGTGCGATCGTAGGAGCCGAAACCCGTGAAGCCGTCGCTGTCGCCGTACTCCGCATCGACGCTCATGCGCCAACGGTCGCGGTCGCGCCACGCGCTGCGTTGACGTCTCACAGCCGCATTGTCCGGGAACTCGGCGTACAGGCGCTCGATGGCCTGGTCGGCCTCGGCATATCGACCGAGGTCGGCCAGCACGGCCGCCAGCTCCTGCCGTCCGGCCACGATCTCCGGCTCGTAGGCCTGCGCGATCTCGATTTCTGCCAGCGCCCTTTCCGGCCAGCCGCGCCAGCGGTAGACCGTCGACAATTGGCGTCGGACCTGGGCGCTCGCCGGCGCGTCGGCCGACAGGGTTTCGAGCCTGCGCTGCGCGTCATCCAGGCGGCGATCGTAAGCCTGCAGCATGGCGCCGCTTAGATCTGCATCCAGCCGTGGCCAGTTGGCAACGTGCTGGTTAGTGCCATCGACACCGATGAATGCAGGCGACGTGGCCGACAAGTCATCGACCACCCACAAGGGGCCGCCAAACCATTCCGACTCGATGCGGGCGTAGATCAGCCCAAGGCGTGCACTGGACATGCGCGGCCTGTCGCGCAGGACGCCGCCGTATAGTTGCGCGGCCTGCTCCGCGTTTCGCAGGGCGAGATGCGCATCGGCGGCGGCGTGGCGCACGTAGACGGGCGCTGCGATGCCTTCATCCAGCAGTGTATCGAATTCACGAATCGCCTCGACCATGCGATGGCGCATCCTGTAGGCGACAACCAGGTCGAACCGGCTGCGCAAGTGCGTATCCGAGGCTTCCGGCGCCGCGGCCAGCATTTCCAGTGTGGTGGTGGCGGTGTCGATCAGTTCGAGGCGCTCCGCAGATCCTTCCGGATACACGCGAGCCCAGCGCAGGCGTTGACTCGCTGCGTTGCCGGCGAGCAGTGCACGTTCTGCATCGTCGAACAGGCCGGGCGCATCCATGGCCATATCGCTTGCCAGACGCGCCGCCCCGAGGTCGGACAGAGCAAAGACCTGTTGGCGGCGGAGTTCCCGGTGGGTCGGGTCGATCCGCCGTGCGTTCTGCGCCACGGCAAGAGCATCCATGGGGCGTCCCGCGCCACGAAATACGAACGCCGCTGCCGCGGCAAGTTCCGCCGAGTCGGGTGCTTTCTCGATCCGGGGTGCTATATAAGCCGCGGCTTCTGCGCTGCGGCCGAGATCCGCCAGGAGCAACGCATACAGGGCGTGAGCGTCCGGGGTCCGGCCGGGTTCGGCCAGGCGCGGTTGCAGCAGGGAGAGCGCTTCTTCGGTGCGGCGCTCGGCACGCAGCGCGCGCGCCCACGCCAGCAGTTCGAAGTCAGCGAGCTTTGCGGGGTCAAGCCCTGCGGCCGTGTCTATCGCATCGGCACTGCGCCCGGCCCATTGCAAAACGACCAGCAAGTCCGCACGTATTCCGGTCTCGGTCGGGTTAGCCGCGAGCAGTTTTTCGAGTTGCCGGGTCGCCTCATCGAAGTTGCCATCGCGGGCCAGCAATACGGCCGTGTCACGTGCCGCTCGGAGGGATTCCTCCGCAGCGAAGGCCCCGGCAGAAGGCGCGGCCGCAACCACGAGACAAAAGATGACGGCCCGAAAAGCCCGTGAGAACGCGGGCAAGGCTGGCCATGGCGGCGAGCTCGAAGCCAAGAGAGACTCCCGAAATGTCAGTTGGAGGGGGCCGTTTGTCGAATCTTCGGTGCGTGTCGCCCCCTGCAGAGTCGAGCCTGTGGGGGGGGCAGGTGACCGATGACCCGGCATGCTACGTCAACCAGGCGCGTCCAGGTCGGAATTGAGTCTCAAATTGGCGGGTCCGGCGAGTTTTTGACGCGTGCCGCGAGGATCTACCGGGTTGCCGGAGCGCCGGCCCGGGGAAACGCGCTTCCTGTGATGCATGTCCGTTCTGGGTTCCGGGCTCGACCTTACACTCGGCCGCGTGAGTGCGATCATCCATCCCGAAGGTAGCCGCAGTTCCTCGTCGAACTCCAGGCCGAAGCGTCGGTATGAGCTGCCGTCCCGCGTTCGGGCCAGCCGTATCGTGCTGGGCTACATCCTGTTCGCGGGCCTCTGGATCGTACTATCGGACCTCGTGCTGGATCAGCTGCTGCCGGCGGGCTCCCGCCACACCACTGCCGTGGCGATGCTCAAGGGACTCGTTTTCGTCGTTTTCACGGCCGGGCTGTTGTGGGTTTCCCTGCGTTACGAACGACGATTGCGTTACCAGAGCGCGGCGCGCCAGGTTGCGACGACGGCCGCGCTGCTCGGGCATTTCCGTGCCATGTCGGCAAAGGTGAGTGATGCCGTGCTGCTGGTGGGGGCAGGAGGGCGCATCATGGAAGCCAACACGGCGGCCGCGAGTCTCCTCGGCTGGAGCCGGGCCACCCTGTGCGAACGAAGGATCGGCGAGGTCGAAGTCGAAGTCGAAGGGAATATGCGGCCAGACGGGCCGCGGGTGGGGTCGTACGAAAGCATCTTCCGCACGGCTGACGGCCGCATGCTGCCCGTCGAAGTGGATTGCCTGACCCTGCAGGTCGGCTCGCAGCATCTGCAACAGTACATCGTTCGCGAGGCCAGCCTGCAGCGCCGGACAGACGAGAATCATCGGGATAGATCCTGGATCGACGTGTTCTTCGACATGCCGTTCATCGGCATGGCCATCAGCTCACCGGAGAGCAAGCGTTGGATCCGTTTCAACGATCGTCTTTGCGAAATTCTCGGCTATTCCCGGCCCGAGCTGTCAAAGCTGACGTGGCGGGAGATGACTCATCCGGAAGACCTGGACAAGGACGAGCAGCAGTTCCAGCGGGTGATGGAAGGTGAGATCGACGCCTACAGCCTCGAGAAAAGATTTATTCGCAAAGACGGTACCGAGGTGCACGTCGAACTCGACGTGCGCGGCCGGCGGCTCGCGGATGGCACGGTCGATTATCTGGTCGCGACGGTCCAGGACATCACGGGTCGCGTCGAGGCCGAGGAGCGCTTGAACCGGCAGAAGAACCTCTATGCCGCCTTGTCACGGATTAACACGGCCATCACGCGATTGCCAGACCGCCAGCAGATCTTCCAGGATGTTTGCGACGTGGTAGTGGCGATCGGGCGTTTCGAATTCGCCTGGATCTTCAGTGTTTCGGATGGTGAATTCGCTTTCGAGGCGCAAGCTGGCGACGACAAGGGTTTCGTCGGCAAGATCATCGACCAGTTCAAGGCGGGACCGCCGGATCTCTTCGAGCAGGGTGCCCCGATGGTGGCGTTGCGCACCGGCAGAGCCGTGGTGCGGGACCCGTACATGGAGGACGGTGCAACGATTCCTTGGCGTTCACTCGCCGCGGAGGCGAACGTCGAGGCGTGTGGGGCCTTTCCGATCATCGTCGATGAACGCGTCGCCGCCGTGCTCACGATCTACTCCAGCCACTCCGGCGACATCGACGATGATGTCGTCAAGTTGCTGGAGGAGATGGCTCGGGATGTATCTTTTGCACTCGAAAACAGGGCTCGCGAGGAGGCTCGCGTGGCGAACCTGGCGGCCCTGGAAGTCGCCGAGGCCCGTTCCCGTTTTGCCCTGGAAGGCGCGGGGCATGGCGCCTGGGAATGGGACCTGGTGCAAAACCGCGTGAACTATGCGCCCCGCTGGAAGGCGATGCTCGGCTATAAGGCCGAGGAGATATCGGATTCGCCGTTGGAATGGCAGGAGCGCATCCATCCGGACGACGCCGAGGCCACGCTCGCGCTGGTCCAGGAACACTTCGCGGGCCGCACGGCCAGCTACGTCTCCGAGCATCGCCTGCGCTGTAAGGACGGCAGCTACAAGTGGGTGCTGGATCGCGGACAGGTGCTCGAACGAACACCGGATGGAAAGCCGGTGAAGTTCTTCGGCACCAAGACGGATCTCACCGAGGTCAAGGCGGCCGAAGAGGCATTGCTGCAGGAGCGCCAGCGCATGGACCTGGCTCGCGCCAGCGCGAAGATCGGCACCTGGGACTTCGACATCGCAACGGGCGTGGTGCATCTCCACCAGGCCACGCCACTGCTGTTCGGCTTCGACGAGACGCCGCGCTCGATGTCGCTGGAGGACTACGAGCAGCTTGCCCACCCCGAGGATCGCGCCGCGCTGCGCGACTCCGTGGAGGAGATGCTGGGGAACGATACCGACTACGCGACGGTGTTCCGTTTCATCTGGCCCGACGGCAGCGTGCACTGGATCGAGGACCGGGGCGTGTTATACCGCGACCACGACGGTCGTCCGGTCAGTGCATTCGGCATCAACATCGACATCACCGAACGCGTGGAATCCGAGCGACGGATCAGTGAGTACGTCGCCCGCCTCGAACGTTCGATGCTGGGAACGGTCGATGCCATCTCCCACATGGTAGACCTGCGCGATCCTTACACCGCGGGCCACGAGGTCCGGGTCGGCAACCTGGCCGCCGCGATCGGGCGCGAACTGGGACTGGACGACATGACCTGCCAGGGCCTGCAGATCATCGGTCGCGTACACGACATCGGCAAGATCACCATCCCGGCGGAAATTCTTTCCAAGCCGGGGCGGCTGTCCGACATGGAAATGAACATCGTGCGCACGCACGCCCAGCAGGGCTTCGAGATCCTCAAGGACATCGAGTTCGACTGGCCCGTCGCGGAAGTCATCCGGCAGCACCACGAGCGGATGGACGGCAGTGGTTATCCGCGCGGCCTCAAGGGGGACGAAATCATGCTCGAAGCGCGCATCGTCGCCGTGGCCGACGTGGTGGAATCGATGGCCTCTCACCGGCCTTACCGGCCGGCCCGCGGTGTCGAGCCGGCCCTGGAAGAAATCGAGCGAAACGCCGGCATCCTCTACGACGAGGAGGTGGCCCGGGCATGCCTGCGGTTGTTCCGCGAAACGGATTTCAGCCTCGACGGCTGCGGCGAGCCCGCCACGCCCTCCGGAGGCTAGCCGCGCATCCCGGCAGCCGCGCATGCACGGCGGGATTCTTCATCGCCATGCCCCGTTGCGGGCGCGGGCCGCGATGGCGTACCGTGCGGCCCTTACGGGCTCGAAATCCTGCGCGGTTTGGTCCATAACTTGCAGTTAATCGGGACCATTTCCGGGTCGACCTCGCGAGTAATCCCATGTTTGCAACCATTCTCCCGCTCGGCGCCCTGTTGTCCGGCACCGCGCTACTGCTGCTGGGCAGCGGCCTGCTGGGCACCTTGCTCGGCGTGCGGGGGAGCTACGAAGGCTATGGCGACCAGGTGCTGGGCCTCATCATGTCCGGCTACTTCCTGGGGTTCTTCCTCGGCACGTTCCTTGCCCCTCGCGCGATCCGGCGCATGGGACACATTCGCGCCTTTTCTTTCTTCGGCGCGCTGTTCGCCTCGACGGTGCTGGCGCACGCCATCTGGGTGACGCCGGCGACCTGGGGTCTCTTGAGGGTGGCCACAGGGCTTGCCGTGGTCGGCCTGTACACCGTGATCGAGAGCTGGCTGAACGCCACGGTCGAAGGGGCACAGCGCGGAAGGGTGTTCGCGGTCTACATGGTGATCAATCTCGCCGCGCTGGCGATCGGTCAACAGTTCCTGCGCCTGGCGCCCCCCGAATCCTTCGCGCTGTTTTCCCTCGTCGCGATCCTGATCTGTGCGGCCATGTTGCCGGTCACGGCGACCCGGATGACGCAGCCTGTCATGTCTCCCTCCGAACGTCTCGGGGTGCGGCGCTTGTTCAGGCTGGCGCCGGCGGCGGGCGTCGGATCGCTGTTCTCCGGCATCTCGATCGGAACTTTCTGGGGTCTCGCGCCGGTCTACGCAGGCCGCCTGGAGCTGGACAACGAGAGCGTGGCGATGTTCATGACGGTCACGATCGTCGGTGGCGCATTGTTGCAGTGGCCCATCGGCCGGCTGTCGGACAGCGGCGACCGGCGCCGCACCCTGGCGATCGCCAGTCTCGGCGCCGCCGTGGCCGCAGCGGCGGCCCTGTTTTTCGCATCGCCTAACGGGGTCGGCCTGTATGTCGTGTATTTTCTTTACGGGGGGCTGTCGTTCGCGATCTATCCCGTCGCGGTGGCGCATCTTCTGGATCATGTGGCGCCCGAGGACCTGCTGCCTGCATGCAGTACCAACCTGCTGTTGCACGGGCTGGGGGCCGCGCTCGGCCCGGCGCTCGCGGGTTTCGCCATGGGCAGGTTCGGTCCGGGTGCTTTTCCGGGCATGTTGCTCGTGATTCACCTGCTGCTGGCGGCGTATGTGGCGAGCCGCCTGCTCACCCGGACGCGGGTCGCGGCGGGGGATGCGCATTTCCATGCGATGTTGCGCACTTCGCCGACCGCCATGGAAATGTTGCCGGAGGTCGACGCTGCCCAGGACGAACTCGAAGAGTCGATCGACAGCACGGCGGCCGATCCGACCGAGGGCCTCGCGGAGCCCGAAGCTGGCATCCGGGAGCAATAAGCGACAGTATTCCCCGGTCCCCCGGTTCATTCCCAGAGAGCATCTATGAGCAAGCATCGATTCGAGACCCTGCAGGTCCACGCGGGGCAGGCGCCGGCCGCCGGTACGAACTCGCGCGCCGTGCCTATTCATCAGACGACTTCGTTCACGTTCGATGACGCCGATCACGGGGCGCGACTGTTCGCGCTGCAGGAGTTCGGCAACATCTACACCCGCATCATGAACCCGACGACCGACGTCTTCGAGCAGCGCGTGGCGGCGCTGGAAGGCGGGGTGGCGGCGCTGGCGACCGCCAGCGGCCAGTCGGCCCAGTTCCTCGCATTGACCACGCTGGCCGAAGCTGGCGACAACATCGTCTCCGGCAGCAGCCTCTACGGCGGCACGTACAACCAGTTCAAGGTCCAGTTCCCCCGCATCGGCATCGATGTGCGCTTCGTCGCCGGCGACGATTTCCCCGCCTGGGAAGCGGCCATCGATGATCGCACGCGTGCGCTGTATGTAGAAAGCATCGGTAACCCGGGCTTCGATGTGCCTGATTTCGAGCGGCTGGCTGCGATTGCGCGGGCGCATGGCCTGCCGTTGGTGGTGGACAACACCTTCGGCTGCGCCGGGTATCTGATGCGTCCCATCGATCACGGCGCCGATATCGTCGTGCAGTCCGCGACCAAGTGGATCGGCGGCCATGGCACCTCGATCGGCGGCGTGATCGTGGACGCAGGCAAGTTCGACTGGTTCGGCGATCGCTTCAAGACCTTCCACACGCCTTCCCCCGGTTATCACGGCCTCAATTTCGCGGAAGTGTTCAGCCCGGACGGCCCGTTCGGCAACCTGGCGTTCATCATCCGCGCGCGGGTGGAGGGATTGCGCGACTGGGGCCCGGCCATGGCGCCGTTCAATGCATTCATGTTCCTCCAGGGGCTGGAGACGCTGTCATTGCGCGTGCAGCGCCACTGCGACAACGCGCTGGCGCTCGCCGAGTGGCTGCAGGCGCAGCCGCAGGTCGAGCGCGTCGATTACCTCGGGCTGCCGGGCCATGCGCACCACGAGCGAGCCAAGCGCTACCTGCACAACGGCTTCGGCGCCGTGCTGATGTTCAGCATCCGTGGTGGCCTCGAGGCCGGCAAGCGCTTCATCGACTCGGTCGAGCTTGCGAGCCACCTGGCGAACGTCGGCGATGCGAAGACCCTGGTCATTCATCCCGGGAGCACGACCCATCAGCAGCTTTCCGAGGCGGAACAGCGCGCGGCCGGCGTCGCCCCGGACCAGGTGCGCGTCTCCGTCGGGATCGAGCACATCGAGGACATCAAGAACGATTTCGCCCAGGCGTTCGCAAAGGTGGCGAGTCCGGACGGATGAGCGACGGCGTATTGCATACCACCACGGCGGTCTCGGGCGAGACTTGCCTGTGGCAGCCGGACGGCCCTCTCCGGCTGGAGAACGGGCAGACCCTCGAAAGGGTCGAGGTCGCCTATCGGACCTGGGGACAGCTGGCGCCGGACGGCGGTAACGCGGTGCTCGTGTGCCATGCCCTGACCGGCTCCGCGGATGCCGATGTGTGGTGGGGCGGGCTGTTCGGACCAGGTCGGGCGCTTGATCCGGCGCGCGATTTCATCGTGTGCAGCAACGTACTGGCGGGTTGTTACGGGACCACCGGTCCCAATCATCCGCATCCGGAAGACGGCGAGCCCTGGGGCAGCCGGTTCCCGCTCGTCACGATACGCGACATGGTTGGACTGCAGGCCCGCCTGCTCGATCACCTGGGTGTGCAGCGCCTTTCCCTGGTGCTCGGGCCTTCGCTCGGCGGCATGCAGGTGCTGGAGTGGGCGGCGAGTTTTCCGGAGCGCGTCGCGGCGATCGCGCCGATCGGCGTGTCCGGGCGCCACTCCGCGTGGTGCATCGCCATCAGCGAGAGTCAGCGGCGCGCGATCTACCTGGATCCGGCGTGGCTCGACGGGCGCTACCCGCTGGACCGGCCGCCCCGCCATGGGCTCGCGGTGGCGCGCATGATGGCGATGTGCAGCTATCGCAGCTGGGAGAACTTCGAGGCGCGCTTCAGCCGCCGCAAGCAGGACTGGGACGACCAGTTCGCCGTAACGTCATATCTGAATTACCAGGGGCAGAAGCTTTACCGGCGCTTCGATGCCAACACCTATGTGCGTCTGACCCAGGCGATGGACAGCCATGATCTCGGAAGAGACCGGGGCGACTACGAGAGCGTGTTGCGCGGGATCGCGATCCCTGCGCTCGTGGTATCGGTGGATTCCGACGTTTTGTACCCGCCGCGGGAACAGGAGGAACTCGCCAGGCTGCTGCCGGCGGCACACTACGAAGTGCTCCATACGCCGGCCGGCCACGACGGCTTCCTGATCGAGACGGATGCGCTCGACCGGATGCTGCAGCGCTTTCGCGCGCCCTAGGGAGAGCGCGGCCCCCGGGCTCTCATCGCTTCCGACCGGTTCGGGTTATGATCCGGGCTCGCTGGTATCACCCCCTGGAGGACCCCACATGCGGCACCCGATGATCGGCGCGCTCGTTTTCTCTCTCTCGCTCGGCATGGCCGTCGCCGCCGAGGAACGCAAACCGCTGGATGCGGATACCATCTGGGAACTGCATCGCCTGGATGCCCCGGCCGTATCTCCCGACGGAACGCAGGCCGTGGTCGCCGTCACCCGTTACGAGGTGAAAGACGACGAAGGGATCACCGACCTCTGGCTGGTGCCAACCGATGGCGGCGATGCCCGCCAGCTCACGACCTATTCGGGCAGTGATTCGAGCCCGACCTGGAGTCCGGACGGGCGCCACGTCGCGTTTGTCTCGACACGCGGCGAAGACGAGAAATCGCAGATCTACGTCATCCCGGTGAGCGGCGGGGAAGCCCGGCGCCTGACCGATGTGCCCACGGGCGCGAGTGCGCCGAAGTGGTTCCCGGACTCCAGCGCCGTGGCCTTCATCAGCAGCGTGTACGAGGACACTGCGGACTGGGAGGAAATGGCCGAGAGGTTGAAAGCCGAGAGCGAGTCCAAGGTATCGGCAATGACCTGGGACCAGGCGCCGATCAGCTGGTGGGACCGCTGGCTCGACGAACGCAAGCCCCACCTCTACAGGATCGGCCTCGAGCAGAGCGAACCGCAGCCCATCACGCCGGGCTCAGGCGTGCACCTGCTGGTGACCGGCGCCGGGACGGGCAGCTACGATATTTCGCCGGATGGCGAGGAGATCGCTTTCGTCGCGGATAAGGACACGACGGGTGTTCGTTCCAATCCCGACGTCTATGTGCTGCCTGCCGGCGGGGGCGAGGCGCGCAACATCACCACGGGCAACATGGCGCCTGATTTCGCGCCGGCCTACAGCCCGAACGGGCGCTGGCTGGCGTTCTCCCAACGGCGCATCCCGGGTTTCTATGCCGACCGGGCGCGTCTCGTGCTGCACGAGCGCGAGAAGGGAACGCAGCGTGTGCTGACGGAGGATTTCGATCGCACGGTCAGCGGCGTCACCTGGGCTCCGGACAGCCGCAGCGTGTACACCTCGATCGACGATGCCGGGATTCGCCGTCTCTACCAGATCGACACGCGGGACGGCGAACCGCGGGCGATCACCACGGAACACAGCTTCGGCGAACCGCAGCTTTCCGCCAACGGCCGCGTGCTCGTGGCGCTGCGCCAGAGCTTCGTCGAACCGCCGACCCTCGTGAGGGTCGATCCGCGCCGCGGCGCCGTGACAAAACTCTCCACGTTCAACGACGAAATCCTCGCCGACGTCGATTTCGGGCGCTATGAAAGCGTCACTTACGAGGGCGCCAACGGCCAGGACATCCAGATGTGGGTGGTATATCCGCCCGGCTTCGATCCGGAGCAGAAATACCCGTTGTACCTGCTCTTGCACGGCGGTCCGCACAACGGCATTCCCGACGGCTTCCACTTCCGCTGGAACGCCCAGGTGTTCTCCGGGTGGGGCTACGTGACCGCGTGGCACAATTTCCACGGTTCCAGCGGCTTCGGGCAGGATTTCACGGACTCCATCAACCCCGAGCAATCGGAACTGCCGTATATCGACACCATCAAGGCGGCCGAATGGTTCGCCGGGAAGCCGTGGATCGATACCGAACGCATGGGGGCGGGCGGCGGGAGCTACGGCGGCTATCTCGCCTCGATCCTGCTGGGCCGCGATAATCCCTTCAAGACGCTCGTGGCGCATGCCGCGGTGTTCAACTGGCTGACCCAGTACGCCGCGGATTACGGCGCCTCCAAGCGTCGCCACGGCGAGTTCTGGACCAACCCCGGACACTACAAGTTGTCGTCACCGCATATGGGCGCCGCCAACTTCGAGACGCCGACGCTCGTGATCCATGGCCAGCTGGATCGCCGTGTGCCGGTCAACCATGGCATCGAGTTGTTCAACATACTGCAGAACCGGGGCGTCCGGAGTCGTTTCGTGTATTACCCGGACGAGAATCACTGGATCCTCAAGCCGAATAATTCGCTGCACTGGTACCAGGAAAAGAAGGACTGGCTTGCGGAGTTCCTGCAGCCGGAAGACTAGCGACTCGCCAGGCGCGTGGCCGGCTTGTCATGATGGGGGATCATGGCAAGCCCGGCCGCTCCTGTCCGCTCACCGATTCACTGGCCGTGGCCTGTCAGCGCTCCCGCTGGCCAGTCCTGCCGCGTCCGGATGATTGCGCTCCGGATCTCGGTGCGCGGGGCTGGCTCCGCGCTGCCTCCTTAGCCGGGCGCGACGACGATCGGTTCACGCTCGGCGCCTGGCGCGCCTTTGGCGGGCGGCTGGCGCGCTGGGCCGGCGTAGCACGACTCGACTGCACCGAGGGCGACCGCTGGACGCGTGGCGCAGGCTGGGCGCGCGTCGTCACGGGTGCGCGGCTTGCGGCCGGCGGACGGCTTGCCGAGGGTGCGCGGGTCGAAGGCGCCCGGCCTGATGGCTCGCGGGTCGAAAGCGCCCGGTTGGACGAGGCACGACTCGAGGGCGCGACCTGGGTGCGGCCCGACGGGTTACGACCCGAGAATTCGCCCTGGGACCGATTCACTGGCCGTGTCGGGGACGCCTGGAAGCGGGTTGTCGACTGCACGCGGTTCGGATTCTTCGCGCGCGCCGAATCCGGCCGTCCGCCACTCCCGCGTGGGCTGGCGTCAACGGGTGTGCTGTTGCGATCCGCGCGCTGTTCGAAGGTATTTGACCCGCTGGTACGGCCGTCGAGCCGTTCGTTCCGCTGGCGGTCGACGGACCGTGCTTCACTGCGGAGCGACTTCATCAACTCGCGCTGCTGGTCCGGTCGAGGTGTGCGCAGTCTGGTACCGCTCCCCGGGTCCGGTCTGGGCGTGCGCCGTTCGGCGCCGCGCCGCGGGTCCGGTCGATGGGTGTGCAGCTCTCTGCCGCGCCGGTGGTCCTTGTAGCGGTCGTTGGTTCGCGGGTGGACGTAGCGCTCGCGGACCTTGTCGTGGCGGTAGTGCACGCCGCGACGATGTGACGGATTATGGACCCACCGTTTTCCGGGCGTGTAGTAACGCTTGGCATGCTTGTACCGCGACGGATAGTAGTAACGGGGCGTGCGTACGATCACGACGCTGCGCTGCGGCCAGTAGAAGCTGCTGAAAAAGAAGCCCGAAGAGATGCGTATGCCCGAACTCCAGTAGAAACCCGGGTGGCCGTAGTAGTAGTGCGCTGGCGGCGCCCAGACGACGGGCGGATAGGCAGGCCGCCACCAGCTCCCGTAGACCAAGAGCGGGTCGTAGTAGGGCACGTGGACGACCCGCGTGGCGGTCGGCTCGATGATGATGGTTTTTTCTTCCCGCACGACCCGCGCGTACTCGGTGTTTTCGAGACTGCCGTTGGCGTCCGCGCGCGCGCGCAGGAACTGGATGGAGTCCATCACGTCCTGCTCCTGGAGTAACACGGCGTCACCGAGATACCGCGTCCAATCCAGGTCCTGGTCGAGCCGGGCCAGAAGGTCAGGAAACGCGACGAGCGCCTTGACGCTCGGATCCCAGTCGCGATCGGCGACGGCCGCCACCGCGTTCTCCCCGTCGAGGTCGGGATTATCCCGCGACCAGCGGGCCGCGGAGACGATTTCGAGAGGATAGGTCGCCGCGATCAGTACCTGCGACAGCAGGGCATCCGGATAGAGGGCGATCGGCGCCAGCAACTGGTCGAGCTCCGCCTCGCTGAAGCCGGCCTCTGCCGTGGTCGCGGGGCGATCGGTGATCGGTTCGACCACGTAGCGTTCCGTGGGGGCGGGCACCGCAGCGTGGGGGGCCTGGCTCGCAAGGCCGAACCCCAGGAGGCCGACGAGCAACGTGATGTGCAGGCCTGGATGGTTCATCGCATTCTCCCGGGTTTCCGCCATGGTTAAAGGCTAGCACTTCGAAGCTGAACGTACGGCAACGAGACCGAGACGGTGCATCCATGGCCTGTGCCTTGAGACAGTTCGGAGCCCCGGGAGTTTCCGGTTACCATAGGCGGACCCGACCACCGTCGGGAGCGATCAATGGTGGTCCGCGTCGGTCCCCCCGCGACGGCCAGCCGTGAACCCCGCCAGGCCCGGAAGGGAGCAACGGTAGCGGCGACGCCGGGCGCCGGGGTGTGGCTGGCGCGGGCCGCCACCCTCTGCCCGGGCGAAGCGCCCGATGGCGGAGTGTTACACTGCGGCTCCTGTCCGAATCACCGACCATCACTTTTCCGGATCGTGATTTCATGAGCTATCAAGCGCTTGCCCGCAAGTGGCGCCCACGCCTTTTCGCCGATCTGGCCGGGCAGGAACACGTCCTGCGCGCGCTGGTGCACGCCCTCGACAACGACCGGCTGCACCACGCGTATCTGTTCACGGGGACACGCGGCGTCGGCAAGACCACCATTGCACGGATTTTCGCCAAGGCCCTGAATTGTGAAGCGGGCGTGTCATCGACGCCGTGTGGCGTCTGCGGGGCCTGCAGGGACATCGACGACGGGCGCTTCGTCGATCTCATCGAGGTCGACGCAGCCTCCCGCACCAAGATCGAGGACACCCGCGACCTGCTCGACAACGTGCAGTATTCGCCGGCGCGCGGGCGCTACAAGGTCTACCTCATCGACGAAGTCCACATGTTGTCGCGCCATTCCTTCAATGCGTTGCTGAAGACGCTGGAAGAGCCGCCGCCACACGTGAAGTTCCTGCTCGCCACGACCGATCCGCAGAACCTGCCTGTGACCGTGTTGTCGCGCTGCCTGCAGTTCAATCTCAAGCGCCTGCCGCTGGCGTTGATACGCGATCGCTTGCGGGTGGTCGCCGGAGAGGAGGCGCTGGAATTCGACGCGCCTGCACTGGATCTGCTGGCGCGGGCCGCCGACGGCAGCATGCGCGACGCCCTGAGCCTCCTCGACCAGGCCGCTTCGCACGGTGGCGGACAGCTGACCGAAGCGGAAGTGGCGGCGATGCTCGGCACGGTGGATCGCGAGCATGCGGTGCGCCTGATGGATGCGGTCGCTGCGGGTGACGGCCCGACGCTGCTGGCGGAGATGGCTGCACTCGATGAGCGCGTGCCCGATTACGACGACGTCCTCGGCACGGTCGCGGCCCTGGTACAGCGGGCGGCCGTGATCCAGGCGGCGCCTGACCTCGACGACGACGAGGACGGGTTGACGCCACGCGCCCGGCCGCTCGCCAACCTCGCGGCCGCCGAGGACCTGCAACTCTGGTACCAGGTGGCGGTGGCCGGACGGCGCGATCTGCCGCTGGCGCCGTCGCCGCGCGCCGGTTGTGAAATGGTGTTGTTGCGCATGCTGGCGTTTCGTTTTTCACCGCCGGCCGTCTCCGGAGACCCGGCGAGCGATTCGCGTTCGGCGCCGCGTCGGGCGGCGGATCCGGCGCCTGCCTCTGCCGTCGCAGCAGCGCCTGGGTCGGGCACGCCCGGTCCGGCGGCTGCAGAAGCGACGCCTGCAAAAGCCGCGCCTGCAAAAGCG
>Ga0102941_1000451_pt1 | contig 19036 bp, 34 predicted proteins | sample SalPonR2_C_D2_MG_FD_79281 | JGI IMG/M metagenome (GOLD analysis project Ga0102941, IMG submission 79281) | Salt pond soil microbial communities from South San Francisco under conditions of wetland restoration - Salt Pond MetaG R2_C_D2_MG | ecosystem: Environmental > Aquatic > Marine > Intertidal... | reverse complement strand
TATTCAAGAAAATTATGCAACATTACATAATGCAGGCAGGGAGCATAAAGATGCAGTAAAAGCAATTTCAGAGGATGCTACAAAAACAGTCCAGGACATTATTAATTATGATTACTCACAAGGCTGGGATTGATAAGATTTAAATTAAATTATTTTTCAATGCAAAATTATTCAATAAATAGTAATATGTATTAATTTTAAAAGTTTATTAAGCTTATTAAAGAAGATAATGAGATTAAGTCAATTTGTAAAATCTTTGTTCAATTTTTGGACTATTAAATTATTTATGAAACAAGGAGCTGGTTTGTATGGATCCTTTTATGCAAGAACGAGTTTTTTTAGAAATTGACTCTCTTAATTCAAAGCATTTGAATTTGGTAAAGGCAGTAACTAAACTTACAACTATAGTTGGTATTCAGTCTAAATTGTTTTTGGTTGTGTTATCTTTTTTATTGCTTTGGGGCGTTAAATCATTCATTGCAGATGATGTGAAGAGTTTTATACAAAACGACAAGACAAAACATCATATAATTCAACAACAAAAAAAATAGGAAGGATAAAATGAATGTTTTAAAGGCTTATGTTGATAATTTAAAGACTTTTATTAATCCGCAAAGAATGATGGGAGACTTACATGAAAAACTTGAACAACAAGATCTTAGAATAAAAAAACTTAGGTATGATTATAAAAAAGAAGCTGATTGGCGTATTAAATATGCTGCCGCATTAGGAGCATTGACTGATTCTATGCAGGCTATGGTTTGGCAAAAGGATAAAGATCATAGATATATTTTAGCCAATAAGATCCATTGTGTGAATTTTTTAGGTTTCTCGTCTGATCAAATTTGTATGGAGTCTATTTTAGGAAAAACAGATTTAGAACTCATAAATCAACTTTATATTTCTCGTGGTGAAGAAAATACATTTGGAAAACTTTGTACTTTTACTGATAATTATGCAGAAAAAAATGGATCAGTGTCTCATTTTATTGAAGCCGGCAGTATAAATGGAGAATCAATTCTTCTTTATGTTGTAAAATCACCAGAATTTGATCGTAGAAAAAATTATATTGGAAGTCTTGGGATGGGGTGGGATTTTACAAGCCAGTCTGAGTTTATGGTAGAACAATTAAATCGTTGGATTTATTCAAACAAAGTTGAAAAGGTTTATAAAGATAAAGATGTGTTTGCTTATGCATTAGAACCATCAATTAGGAGATGTGATATATTTAATCATGTTTGTCCGAATCCTGAAAGAGATGTTGTGTGTGGTGTGACTTGTGATAAATGTGAAAAAGGTGTAAGAGTCAATGATTAAAAATGAAAAAATAAATTGGGAAAAAGTTAAAAATTTTGTTCCTGGAGAATTTTCAGAAGATCCTGACAAGTATGCAGATCCTGGTTTAATATATACGTTGGACAATTTCAGATCTGTTTATGGAAATTTAATTTATCCATCTAAAGTTAAAGGTGCTTTAGCAAGATTTTCTGGAAATGTTAATAGCAAACATTATGCAAGAAAAAGACTATCAACAGCAATAGATATTTTTCCAGAAGGAGTGCCTTTTTATTTTTTAACAATTGCACTACAATTTGATAAAATAGGAGCAATTGGGATTTATTTACATACTACAGGACCAGATGCAAAACCTTGGATTATGTTTCACATTGATACAAGGACATATCAGAATAAAAAGTTGATTTGGATTACAGAGAAGGCGCTAAATGTTGAAACAGGAAGAATTGAAAACAAATACAACTATCCAAAAAACAATTCAGAACAGTGGAAATTACTCAGAGATAAAAGATTTTTTACAAGAAGAGTTTTTGAATAATGATCCACTTAAATATAATCAAAAATTGGTAAGGACAATATGTGATTTAGCAAACTTTTTAGATGCAAATATTTTATGCAATGATACAAAGTTTTTAGAAGACACTCTATACTATCTTGTTGAGTTGCAATGTTTGAAATCAAAAGAGCTAATAACTGAAGATAAGTGAGAATAATTTTTAAATTAACAAGTGTTTGATACTATGCACTATAAATTTTTTAAAAGTGCATTTTAAGCTCATATAATGAAAATTTTTGAAAAGGATTAAAAAAATGAAAAGAATCTTATTGTTGCTTGTATTGAGTTTTATTCTTACTGGGTGTAGCATTACAGGAACCTTGGAAAAAATTCCAAATCATGAATTTACCAGGTTTGAATATCATAGAGCAGGAAATGCAACTTCAACCCATATTGTAGCAACAAATGCCAAGAAAGTTGATGGAAAAATACAGGTTGAAAAAGCAACAGTCTCAGTTGACTATGGCCCTTTTGCAAATTTCCTAATTATGATTGAAGGGTATAAAAGATGAATGATTTAGATGACAAAATACTTGTTATTATTGCCGTTTCAGTGTTGGGAATTGGACTTATTTTTGGAGGAGACATGCCAGTAGAAAATGCTTCAATTATAAATTCAATTATTTCTGGACTTTTTGGAATTGCTGTGGGTAGGGGGTTAAGATGAAACCTGTTGAATTTTTTAAATCCCTTCCTGTATCAGTTAAAAATGACCCTATAAAATTTGGAAATTTGGACGGGTATGAGCTTGCTGCCCCTGAAAGTTTTTGGAATACAGAAATTGATACCAGACAAGTTGTTATAAATGGATGTGGTCCAGGAGGATTTGGAGATTATCTTATTCCTGATACTGTTTATTTCATGAGTATTAAATCAGCATGTAAAATACATGATTGGATGTTTCTTGTTTTTAATACAGATGAAGGATTTGAATTGGCAAATCAGATCTTTCTTGACAATATGAGAAGAATAAATAATACCTATACAAAAACAAAAGTGTTGAAGTTTGTAAGAGACAGAAGAATCAAAAAATATTATTATGCCGTCAGAGATTTTGGCAGACTTTTCTTTTACGACAACCATATTCATTTGTATGATTATGACAAAATTTATGTGAAAAAATAATGTATGGCGTTATAAATTAATGGGTGATGTAATACCCCTTCATCACCCAATTCTAAAATTCATCAATAATCACATTATATTTTTTTAATTCTTTACCCATTGTATAAAGAAAATCCTCAAGATCCTGTTTTGTTCCTATTAAACCAAAAACAAGAACACCTCCTATAAATCTCACATCATACCAAAAATACACTTTGTTGTTTTGAACATAACTTATTATTTTATTTATAAGATTTCTCATATCAACATATGTGTTTATTTCCTTTCTAATATAATAACTTTTTTTAATGTCTGATACTTTATTCTTATTTTGTATAATTTTTTTCATATTTATTGACTTTTTATTTTTAAGGTTGTATTTTAAATTTGTTTGTAGGGTTTAATGGGATGTCATTTATATGATTGGGATCGGCAGGCTCAAAATAGCACCCTTAATCCAATGCCGAGCATACATGTGAGTATGTTCCTTTCTATGAGAATAGGTGTGATTAATTTCACACCTATTCTTTTAAAAGCTCTTTTTCTAATTTTAAAAGATTAACGGTCCCCCCTTCAATAGATAAAACAGAATCTATTCGGAACCTAATTAATTCCTTGTTTGATTGTTCAAACACAATAAATTCTAAATCAGATAAATCAGGTCTAAATCTTCCTTTAAAAGCCTTGCTCCAATTTATTGTTTTTACTGTATAAGAAGAATCAATTGGTATTTGTTTCAGAATTTCATTCATTTTATTTTCCCCCCTACATTCTGAACTCTTCTATTGATTTGCCTCTTATGGCTTCTGATATTTCCCATACATAATCATATATATGGAGACCTTTTGATGAAGCAACAATTTCTCCATTTTCTACACCAATTTGTGTAGCACAGTATTGTTTCATTAATTCTATTGCAGCAAGATTGGCAGGAAAACCACCAAAAAGATCCCACGATCTAAAATAAGGAAAGAAATGAAGTTTACCATCTTGGATTCTTGTATCAATATGTCTGAGGCAAGGAGGATCTTTTAATAACATGTCTGTTGGTTTTGCTACCTGTAAAACCATTTGATTATTTCTATAACCTTTATTTTTGTAAGTCCAAATCATCAATTCCATTTGATTAATAAAATATTCTCCACAATCATAAATAAGAATATTTCTATCTTTCCAAACTTCCCTTTCTTGAATTAAAATTTCTGGTGATAAATAGAAATCTTCAGGAGAATATGATCGTGAATTATATTTGCATATTCTTTGGCCATAAGTATAAGATTCTCCTTCTTTTTCTTCCCCTGTCATAAGATATGGAAGATAATCATCAAGATATGCTTCATCAACAGGATCAGGTATTCCTGGAACACTCACTTTTGGTAATAAAGGCATTGTATTCGGATGAGTTATATGTGCTGTAAAATAATCAAACTCAAGTCTTTTTTGTCCTTCAAAAGAACCTCTGTCAATTTTAAATCCTCTGCCTTGTTCAACACATCTGTACAATGCTTGGTGCCATGCATCAGAAAGTGAGGTGGCTTTGATAAAAATTGGATTTAGCATTTTTTCTTCTCCTTTAAAGTTTCTTCATTATTGAAAAAGCTTCATTTGCTTCTTTTACTGAATAACCTATTTGTTTCAAAACTTCTGAAATTGTATGGATCAAAACTTCCATTTTAATTGCTTTTGCTTCTTGTTTATTTTCCTTTCTCCATTCTTCCCATGAAGGATCAGTAAGTACATGTTCTTTCCATTTTATTGTGTCTGGTTTTATTGGAAATGATTCTTCTCCGTTTGTGCATTTTTCGCATAAATGAAATTTTTTATGTTTATTATCCCATCCAACAACCCAACTCATTATAATCTCCTATAATCTTCTGCCATATTCATTCCTTTATCATCGTCATATTTATTATTTTTATCAAAGTGTTTTATCATTCTTTTCATAACATTAAATACTTTTTCAAATGCCGCTTTCTTTTTATAAGTACATAATACACTCTGTTCTGTAAGAAGATCCATACAAAAAGAACAAGCAAACATACTGGAAAATTTACCATTTGGTATATGTTTTTCTTTTAATTTTTCAATTTGTATTTTGACTGTTTTAATGTCCTTTTTGCTTAAAGTGTGTTCTTTTCTGAGTGTTACAGCAAGCATATTACAAGAATATTTTAAATCTTTCCAAATTTCTACAAATTGTTCATCATCTGCTTCTTTTTCTCCTATCATATCAATTAATCCATCTGTAAATCCCATAACTGTGAATTGTTTGAGTGCTAATTTTTTATTTATCATTTTAATCCATTTTAATAGAGTATATTAATCTGTATAGACATTTTGAAGCTTTTTCCTCTGATTTATCTATATTGTAAATAATATCATAAGGGTCTATATTTATTCCTTTTTCAGATGTATGTTGTGTATTTTTAGAATTTTGTATAAATTCCCTATTTAAATGAACAACAAGCCCGCCATTATCCCTTATTAATTTAGCTTCATTTTCAAATCTTATATCATCTACAATTATATTTTGGTCTGAATATTCACTGAAATATAATCTCATTCTCCATATGAAAAAGTCATAATAAACCATATTTCTTAAAAACTCTGTTCCCATTAATTGCATAATTTTTCTTGGTGACATTTTAGGAAGACCTGGAATTTCTTTTTCTTTTAATTTTTGATCTGTAAAATATTCTTCAGGCAAACCCAAAAGTTTAGGGCAACAATCCTTCATTGGTTTTGAAAAATAAAGTCTTTTAAAGTTTTGGTGTTTTTCAAACCATTTTGCAATAGTGGTTTTTCCAACTCCCATTTTACCAGCTAATCCAATAAGATGTTTTTTAGAATAGTTATTTGCTTTCATTTTTCTTCTTTAATTCCTTCACCTCTTTATTGGTTTTTATAATTTCGTGTGCATCTTTAAGATGTTTCTTTAATTGACTTGGTTTTGAAAAATCTTTTGAGCATACTGGACAAACATAATCTTTAAAATTATGGTAACTCATAAAATTTTACTTACTCCCTTTTTTTGAATTACGTGATAGGATTTTTCTGCATGTTCTTTTAATGCTTCTATATGGGTAGATATTATAAATTGTATTCCTAATTCAGAGGACATTTCATTTATCATTTTTGAAGTTATTTCATGTTTATTTGATGATAAATTTCTAAAAGGCTCATCAATTATTAACACATTATCTGAATCATGAAGTAAAATATACGCAATCAGTAAAGAAAAAGATATTATATCTACCATACTATATCCTCTACTTCCCATTAAATCATATTTTCTTCCGTCCTCTTCTATCCACATATCACACTCTGTTGTATTTCTTCTTTCTACAAATTCAGTAAAGAAGTGAACATTTTTTTCATAAAATATTGTCATAAGTGTTTTTGTTACAATTGAGGAAAGATGTTTAGCAAGATAATTCTGTGTCATTATTGAAGCTTTTTTAAATATGTCTCTTGTCTCTTGTAGTGACTTCAGTTCTTTATTTAATTCTTTTAATTGTTCAGTAGTTCGATTTTTTGATTGTTCTATCAACTGAAGATTTGTTTTCTTTTCATTAATCAGCTTTTTGTATTTCTGAAGCATATTTTTCCTCAAAATCTTTTAAATTTTTTTCAAAATCAATTTTCATTTTCAAAATTTTTTTACTTGTTTTTTCTAAAAACACCTTTGCGTCTTTTTCGGAATTAAAACCGTTTTCTTTTAAATCTTCCATTAAATTTTCAATCCTACCATTTATTTTTGCTTTTTCAACAATTTGTTTGTCAGCCAATTTTTTTAATTTATCAAGTTTATCCATTTTTTGCTTTTTCCATTATTCTTTCAATGTTTTTGTTAGTTTGTTGGTCTACTTTCATTTTGTTTTTTATATTATGGACAATGTGTGAAAAATTTGGCCTTTTTGAATGTTTTTTTAGTTCCTTTATTAAATCATTTAGTTCTTCACCAAATTTTTGATCTATGTGTTTATTTTCATCAACTTCTAAAAATACATCTTTTGGTTTTTTTATTTTTAAAAATATTGGTTTTAAAATATCATTATTTGTGTCTAAAAAATAAACTCTTGGTTTAAAATCAAACATATCTATTTTATTTCTCATAATAGTACCACAATTAATTATTGTGCGATTTTGTTTAGAGTAAATAAAAGGATGATGATAATCTCCAGATACAATGAAGCTGTATCCTTTGTGTTTATTAAGGAAATCTTTTGAAGACAAAGCATCTTTAAGAAAGAATGGAGGATCTTTTGGTGTGATTGATTTATGTATGACAAGTATGGATTTCTTAGTTTTGGGTTTGATGGGTTTCTCTTCCCAAGAACATCCATATACATAAAATCCATTTATCTTTTTTGGCTTTTTGCTATTTAAAAGAATTACGTTTTTTTTATCAAGCAAAGTGTAAAGTGGAGAATTCTCCAAGTTTTTTGAATGATAAGTAGAATCATGTTGCCCATAAACCACATAAAACTTATGATTAAAACTATTCAAAACATCAATGATTTTATTTACAACTTTATGCCCCACTTTTGTATGATCAAATATATCTCCAGCACAGAGAATATTTGCTTTTCTTTTATTTGCCAAATCTATAATTTGTTGTAATTTAACAACAACAGATTCAAAATAATCATCCTTTCTGTGTTTTGGTTTATTTGATCTTATATGAAGATCAGCACAAAGTACAAATCTTGCCATTATTCATCCTTAAAATTGGGTATATTCATTTTTGATGCAAAACCATGCCCTGGTGTTCCAAGTCGGTTTGCATCACAAAATTTTGCTGATAATATTGCAAGATCTTTTATTTCTATGATATTTTCAATTTCAGGAAAATTTTTTATAATACAGGTCATAAATCCAAACACTATTTCTGATGGTTCAAGTCTTGGATTTTCTTTTCCACATTCTAATTGAAAATTTGACAAAGCAGTTTTTGCATCCATATCATTATTTTCAATTATTTTTTTGTCTATATATTTTAATAACTCTGGAAGTGCATTAAAATATGCTTCCAGCATTGCAAGTGTGATTTTTCTTTTTGATTCATTTGATCCATTTATTCCATTTTCGTTTTGCATATTGGACAAACTCCCATTTTTTTAAGTTCTTTTTTTATTCTTTTTTCTGTTTTTTCAATTTCTGATTTAATTTGCATATGCTGTGTTTTTTTAAACTCTATCTCTTCAATGATGTCTTGTATTAAATCAAATCTGTTTTGAGTAGAATTAACATCATTTTGCTCTTTTTCAAGATTTTTCACAGAAATTATAACTATGCTTTCTGCTCTCTCTTTGAGATTTGTTATTTTTTCTATTATCTTTCTGATTTTTTCATAATGAGATTCTAATTTTTCAATGGAGTTCCTTGTTTTTATGATTTTTTGAAGACTTGATATAAATTCATCAGACAATAACATTGATTTTCTGTTTTTAAATTTTGAAATACTATTTATTAAATTAATAATATAAAGGTGTTTTTCTTCTTTTTCTTTTATTTCCCGCTCTTGTTTTTGGAGTTTTTCTAATTGGACATCTGCGCTTTTTACCCATTTTAATTTTTTTAGTTCTTTTTCAAAATTTTCAATTTGCTCTTTTTTATTTTCAATGTTTGAATTTATAGACCTAATTTCAGAACTTGTTATTTTTAAACAAGAGTCCATTTCTTGAAGACCAGCAACCTCGTTTAAAAGTTTGCTTCTTTTTCCGGGAGATTCATTTATCAAAAAGAAGGACTTGTCTTGTTCTTGGATATTTATGTTTGATAAATTTAATGCTGATGAAACATCTTCAGGAACATTAGATCCTAATGCTTTTAAAGGTAAATTTTTATTTATTGAGTATTCATTTTTTGAATTTGATTTTTTCCTTTTAATTATTTTTTTATCTTTTTTTAATTCAACAAATGTTTCATCAGTGTCATGTTTTCTAAAAGTATTTCCAAGAGGCCTGTTTTCAATTACCCATTTTATGCTTCTCAGTATTGCTGATTTACCATGATCGCCATTACCAAAAATTACATTCAAATTTTTTGATAATTTTAACTTTGTCTTTTCATGACTTTGAAAATTTTTTATTTTGACTTCTGATATGTGCATTTTTACCTCTTATTTTAAAAGCCCTTAGAAAGAACGGAGGTGAACTCTCTAAGGGCCATTCGCTCTTGGCAGATTTCCTTATGAACGAGATAAGGTAAAGGATTTGTCTCAAATGATGAACTCTTTTTTATCCATGTCAAAACTTATGAGACAATTACCACATCTGCCATATGGCGGTTCATCCTTTTACAGCATCTTTAAATGCTTTTGATGGTTTGAATTTTATTTGAGTAGATGGACCAATGTCAATACTCTCACCTGTTGCGGGATTTCTCCCTTTTCTTGCAGCTCTTTCAGATGTGGAAAAACTTCCAAATCCAAAGAGGTCAACCTTTTCTTTTTCAACAAGAGCATCCGTGATAGTATCAAGGGTTGCGTCTAATACTTCTTTTACAGTTGTTTTTGGCATTTCATTCATTTCTGAGATTGTTTCTACGAGATCACTTTTGTTCATTCTAAATTTCCTTTTATTGTTAAATTTTCAATATTAAGCAAAGTTTGTCCTTCTTTTAGAACATTCTTTGCCTCATTTAATCTTGATTCTAATATTCTTATTTGCCGCTCCTTTCTTTTTATTAAGTTTATGAGTGCTTCTTTTTTGGTTGGGTATGCAAACCTCTTCTTTGCTGTTTTACTTACCCATTTTTTAAACCCAAAATCCTCTTTTATCCAATACCCTTTTGGTGTTTCTTTTAAAAGTTCAAATTTAATAAGATACACCTCTTTTCCAGTTTCACGCAATATTTCATCAAATCTATAAAAAATCATCTTTTCATAATTTCATTAAGAGTATCCGCTTTATTTTTGTCCACTCTAATCTCTGCATTTCTTGGCAAAAATAAAGAATGAACTTTTGTTCTTTTATCCACAATTACTTCATCAAACTCAACAGTCCATATTGTTCCAATTTCTTTTTTCCAATCTTCAATATCTCTTAGATGTTCATCATCACTTAGTCCACCAACAGATACTTTGAGTTTTCCACATTCAGATTCAAAAACTAAAGAACCAACATGGTCTTTCCATTTTGTATCTTCTCTTCCTTTTTTTATGCCAACAAGAACAAGCTCTGCTTCAGATATGTTTTTCATTTTTACTTGATTTGTGGAAGTATGATCTTTCCATTCAGCAAAGATGTTTTTTAATACAGCGCCTTCTCCACCGTTTTTTCTTACCCATTCATAAAATTCTTTTGCCTCTGGATAGGAATTTACAGTTTTTGATATAATTGAATCCACAAGATTTTTATTTGCTATTGTTTTTACAAGATATTGAAAAACAGAAAATCTTGATACATAATGGTCTAAATCATGGCCATTATAAAAATTTTTTAATTTTATTGAATCCCAACCTCTAAATACAATACACTCTGCATCTTCCGAGTTTACTGTATTGTGAATACAAGAATTTAAAATTCCATTTCCTGTTTTTCTATTAAGTATTTTTTTATTTTTTTGTACAAGAAGTTCGCCATCAAATACAATATTTCTTAATATTTTTTCTTTTACTGCTGCTTTTCTTATCTCCTTTTTTAAATGTTTTAAAGCAAATACATTTTTACCATTTCTTGTTATTATTTTAACCTGGCATTTTTTATTTACCATAATATGCACAAACATACCATCTGCTTTTTCTTGAACAACAGCAGGATATTGAATATTGTCAAGTTTTTTACTTGTTGAACATCTCATATATGGAATTGTATTTACAGTTCCAGACTTTGCTTTGTTTACAAGTTTTGCAGACGCCCCACATCTAAGATCTTTATTGCATATTCGCCTTATCACCTCATGTGTCTCTTTGTCTATACTGCACATTTGAACAAGTTTTTTCTTATCAGAATTACTTGTTCCAGTTTGCTTTGAAAGAGATTTCAAAAATTCAAATATTTGATCTGCGGTTCCTTTCATAAGAGAAGGTTCGAATTTTGGTAATTTTTTTATATGGAATTTCATATCACCAGACAAAGCATATTTTACTGTTTTTTTGAAATATTGATCTTTCAAATATTCTTTCAAAAGAGCAACTTTGTCATTTGTTGATGGAGTGTTTGCTATTTTTTCAAGCTTTTTATATACCTGTTTAAGTGAAGACATTACTAATCTCCAATTTGTTCATTCTGCCTGTTAAAACATCAAATGTTTTTATATTGCCACCTGTATATAAGTCTCTTCCCATAACAACCTTCATAGCTTTTTCACCATCTAATCCAGAATCCATGGCTCCTATAGCAAGTTCTTTTCCACTTCCCCAAGCCCATTTATTAGCAGAGCAATAATCTTCCCACATTACAACTTTTTCATTTTCTGATTTATAATAGGAAACTATTTTTATTTTTTTATTTGGCAATAATATAATAATTTTTGTATTGTCTTCCTCTTCATCAAAACACAATTCATCATTATTGCCAGTCATATAGGCCTTTGTCATTTTTTGGGCTTCAGAGAAAGTTCCTAATAACCAAAAATGATGGTCTTCAATTTGAACGTGTTTTTCAATATCATCATTAACTATTATGTCTTCAAGTACAGATCTTGTGTCGCAAACAATTTTATTGCCATCATAAATTATAGTTGTCATAATTAATTCCAAATATTAAGCAGTTTTCGTTTTCTACCATTTTTCTGTCAATATTATAGCATTTGCAAGAACTCTTGTTTTGCCAGAACCCCTTTCACCAGACAACAACCAATAAATACTTTTAAGATGGTTTAATTGAGGCATTGTCAGTTTTATGTCCATATTATCCCTTAATTGAAAAATCCCATATGGTAATATATTCTTTATCAGACAATTCCATACTGTAAGACATTCCAAGTTTTTCAAATAAACTTATTGTGTCTTTGTCTGGATATGGATTTAAATAGATTATTCTTGACGGCATTATACCAAGAAGCATTTTTGCACAAATTATACATGGTTGAGTATTGCAATAAATATCAGATCCTTTTAATTTTATTCCGTGTAATGCGGCCTGAACGATTAGATTTTGTTCGCCGTGAACAGCCCTACACTTTTCCTGTGATGTTCCAGATGGAATATTTAGCTCATCTCTTATACAACCTTTATCAATGCAATGATCTATGCCTGGAGGGGCTCCATTATATCCAGTGGCGAGAATTCTGTTTTCTTTTACAGCAATTGCCCCTATTTTTCTTCTTAAACAAGTCGATCTTGTTTTCACCTTATTTAATATGTCAATAAAATAGTTTTCCCAGCAAAGTCTTTTTTCTTTCATTATTTATAAAACTCCGGTGTTATTTCATATTTAATAAAAAACCATTCAAGTGCTTTTGTTAATCCTTGTACTGGTTTGCCTTTAGAGTTACATCTATATTCAGGGATTTTCTTTTTAGCGCCACTTTTTGTGTGTGCTTTTATTATTTTATTGTATGATGATTTTTTTAAAATTTGTTTTTTTGGTGCTTCAGAAGGATGGATATAAGGAAGTTGTTTTCTTTCAAGAAATTTAGCCATATTTCTAAGAACAAAAGGCAATTCAGATTGTTTAATTTTATACCTTTTGCAATTGTTTTCAGATTTTGCAAGAAAGACATTACAGGTTCTGCATAAGACCCCTCTTACTCTGCCTGTTCCTTTTACTTTCTTTTTATGATGATGATCAAGAACTGCTTCACCTTCTTTAATAGGGTTACAACAAATAAGGCATAATCCCCTTTGTTTTTTAAGAAGATAACGCCTTAGTTTTGGAATGTCTTTTGTTTTCAGTTGTCTTGGTTTTTTCATTTATTTTATAATATATTATTCCTAATTATTTAATATTATTTCTTTTTCTTTAAGACCTGTATTTTCTTTTCGAATAATATTTTCCAACTTTTTTAAACCTTCATCATCAATTGTTACAAAAGCTACATGATCATTTCCAATTCCTACAACTGTATCAAAATGTTTTCCGTATCTTATAGTTTTCATTGGAGCTTCTGAAATATTTCCTCTTTTCAAAATTTCAAAAAGTAACTCTGTAGTGGAAACATCCTTTACTCTCATGCTTCTATAGCTTTTAAACATTTTATTCTCCTATATAATCTTTATAGATGGGCTGATGTGTCCAAATGTGTCGTGTTTATTCCATGGGTGGAAAACTTTTACAGGCTTTGCGCGCTTGCCAACGACTAATAAGACTACCCATTTAATTTTTACATCAGCCCATCTATAAAGATTATATCTGGTGGGCATATCTGGACTTGAACCAGAGACATTTTCGTTATGAGCGAAAGGGTCTACCAACTGACCTATATGCCCTTAAATATAGGGATGGAAATCCACTAACCATCCCTTTTGTTAAAATATTCTTAAAGCTTAAAAGACCCAAAATCTTTTGCCTCAAGTGCCTTCGTCTTTTTAAATCTTTTTGTGGATTTTGGCGGGTTTTGATGACCGAGATCATCAAAAGGCAATAATTGATATGTTCTAATCATTCATTTTTCTTCCCCTTTTGCCTAAAATTTAAAAGATCAAAACTTACTTCAATTTCTTTAAACACTATATACTATATGCTTTTGTATTTTTTCTGTCAATATAATATTATTAATTTTTCATTTAAAACTTAATATGTTTTTAACTACTTGGTTTTTAATAATATTTAACTACTTTTTACCAACCCATTTGTTCTTTTTACTACTCCATTTTAAAATAGGTTTTTCATTTTTTTCTGTAAGTTGAAATATATATTCCCCTTTTATGCCAACAACATTCTTTATTTCCTTCAAGGATTTATAAGGACCGTCTGAAAAACTTCCTTTTTTTGCACTTTTGATTGTTCCAATTCCATATCTTATCAAATCTTGTTTTTCAAAATCTTTTTTTGTTTTTAAAGGTAATGGCCCTATCCAACCATAAATTTTACCTCTATATAATTGATCTGATCCTGGATATCCCCATAAACCCTGAACGTACAATAAAAGTATTCTTTGTGTGTTTTTTTCAATGAGTGCATCAACAAAAGTGACATACAACCCTTCTTCTACTGGTTCTCCAGTTTGAACTTTCATTTTATTTACCTAAGTTTAAATGTTCTTTTCCAAGTTTCAAAATCCTCAAGTATTGAATTAAACCCATATTTCTCACAAACTTCTTTCAATCCTTTTTCAGAAAGCTTGTCTTTTCTTATTGGAAAGTTTGGGGTTCCTTTAAATGGGATTATTACCAGTTTTTTGTTTCTATTTATAACATCTTTGCCTTCTCTACTTTCAATGGCTTTATATGCTTTAGTGTTTGGATTAGTTTTTCCAAGTAAATAATTCAACGCTCCTTTCTCAGCAACACACATCTGTTTTTTTGTTGGGTCATCTTGTGGTATTGGCACACCTTTAACATTATCAGAAGAGCATCCACCAATTGCTTTTACCCTTTTCCAGTATTTTGGTTCAATGCCATATTCTTTTCTAAAATCTGTTATTGTATACCAAGTGTTTGTTCTTATATCAAAAATGCACACATTATTTGTTAAAAGTTGGTACATGTCTTTATCAGATGTGGCTATAATAATTTGGTCTTGCTTATTATTTTTACATATACTTCCTATAATATCATCAGCTTCAAAACCTTCTGCTTCAAACAGATTCCTGAATCCCATTGTAGGAATAACAAATTTTTCTATTTCGTCAAATTGGGGATATGCAATTTGATCTAATTCTATTTGCTGTTGTGTCTTTTTTTGACGAGATTCTTTATATATGCTGTATATTTCTTTTCTTTTAGATGTTTCACTATCAAGAGCATACAGTATCATATTTGTTTTTGATTTTTTTATCATATATAACAATTTTAACAAAAACCCATAAATTATAAATGTGTCTTTTTCATTATGCGAAAGTCTATTTTTGCCAAGACTAAATTTAACTGTATGCATTAAAGCTTTGGTATCTACCAATAAATATCTTTTAATATACATTTATTCACCTTATAAAAAATGGGGATGAACTAATAAAATTCATCCCCATTATAATTATAAATTATTGATTAGAATAAAGGCTTATTCATCATCGTCATCATCCCAATCATCATCATCCCAATCATCGTCATCATCGTCATCCTCGCCGTCATCCTCTTCAAAAAGGGCATCAATTATTGCTTTTTTAAGATCTTTGACTTTTTTGATCTTTTTGGTGTCGATTTCCAGTTCTTCGTCTTTAATCAATTTAATAAGTTCTGGTTTCTTCATTGAATTGATGCTTTCTTCTGTAATATCATCCTCTTCATCGTCATCTTCGTCATCATCGTCATCGTCATCGTCATCGTCATCTTCGTCATCATCATCGTCATCATCTTCAGAGTCATCATCATCTTCAGAGTCATCATCATCTTCAGAGTCATCATCATCATCTTCAGAGTCATCGGAGTCATCGGAGTTATATTCATCGTCATCGTCTTCATCTCCGAGAACTCTGCTTGAAAAATCTCCGAAAATTTCTTCCAGTTTCTCAGCAAGTTCTTTGTACATTGAGTCAGCAACTTCCATAGGGTCATCAGAATTTTTAATATTTTCTGATAATGAAATGCCAACTTTTGCTTTTCCATAATCTTCTGAAGTTCCAACAGAAATACTCAGTCTTCTATCGGGGGTAAAGATTACTTCTGCTTCGGGTTTTTTGTTTGTTTTCTTTGTGGTTTTTGATTTGGCCATTTTTAACCTCCATTAATACTTGCGTTTTCTTTTTGGTTTTAGTTTTTCAATGATTGAATCATAAGTTTCCTGACATAATTCAAACAATTCTTTTTCTAATTCATTTTCTTCAATATATTTAATAAGATCTACAAAAGATACATCACCACTTTTAACAAATCCCTTTGTTGACACTTTTCTTTTTGTTCCAGTCCATGGACCTTCATCCATTAAAAAGTGTATACAGGATGATATATTGTCAACACCATAATCAAACAAAATTGGAAAATATGCCTCTCCATGTCTTCCATTTATTTTATTTTTTGTTATTTTTGCTTGAACATTTGTAACAACTGTTCTTTTGCCTTTTCTTTCTCTTTTCTGGCAAGCAAGCCATATTTCATGACAAGCATAAAATTTCAATGCTCTACCACCAGATCGGGTTTTAGGCGTAAACATGGCACCAAAACCAATATTATCTCTTGTTTGAGATATAATTATTAATAATGATCCATGATTATAAAGTTCTTGAATTCTGTACGAAAACATTTCAGATGCTTTTTTTGCTTTTCCATCACCATAACTTCCTGATACTTGATTTCCTTTTTCTCTCTTTTTTCTGTTTTCTGCATCTTTTTCAATTGCAGACTCAGAAGTTAGGGCATCAAAAGAATCAAGGATGTATATAAATGGCTCAGGTTCACTTAAAGCCCTGGTAAGATTGTCATTTAAATCCTCTATTGTCCTACTTCTAATATCATATTCAATACGAGAATCAACAGAATTACCAAAAAGATAAGGAATATCAAACTCATTTGCTGCTTCAACGTCATCAAATATGAATCTGAACTTATCAAACTTTTTATTTAAAGAACATTCAGCAAATATAGTCAAAGCAAATAGTGTTTTACCAGCATGAGAGTCTCCAATCAAATTAACCAATTTTCCAAGTTTAAAAGCACCCTCAATTCTACCAGAACATTCAAGATTGAATGTTGTTGATCCAGTAGGAACAAGTTTGGAAATATCAACTGACTTTGACTTTATTGTTTTTTTAACAGATTTTTCAAAGTCTTTTTTGATCTTTTTGATCTTTTTGATTTTATTTGCCAAAACTATTTATCCTTTTTGAGTTTTCTTTTCTTTAATGTTTTCTTTTTCTTTTTCTTTTTCTTTTTTGGTTTTTCTTTTGGATCAGGAATATCATCCATAAGATCATCGTCATCAAATGGTGGATCTTCGTCGTTATCATCAACAAGTTTTAATTTTTTAAGAGTTCCTCTAAACTCTTTTTCAATTTCCTCATATTCAGGATGCATATTGACAATACTGTCAAGTGGGAATGTAGAATCGAGGATTTTATCAGGAATAGGTGCTTCTCTTTCAATAAATCTATGGCCAAGATACTGCGTATTTTTTTGTCCAGATCCCTTTCTTGTCCATGCAAGAGATTTTCCATCATCTGGATGTGAGAAGTTTATAAATCCTCCACCTCTTGGTAGCTTTGCAATTTCTTCAATTTTTTCTTCCATAAAGAAATGAGAAGCCTGAAAAATCTGTATGCCTTTTTTCTCTTCTTCCCTTGAGTCGTGAACCCATAGAAAATAAACAACCCTGTGTTTAGCGATAAGTTTTTTCCATGTTTCTTTTTCTAAGCGATGAGCCTTAATATATTCACATATTGGACAAGCTTTGCCAAAATTTTCATAAGGGCAAACAAAAGGCTTTTCCATTTTTCCCACATTCATGTGAACAAAAAGATCAAGAACATAGTCGAACTTTCCCTCTTCTGTTATTGGCTGAAGTCTTTCATTAAATGGCATATTTGGACCTGCTTCAAAAGGTATGATGTCTGCAACATGTTCCCCTTCATCACATCTCCAAAGGTCAACTCCTTCTGGAATTGCTTCTTTATTAAAAATTGTTGGGAATCTTCCCCCTCCAGTTTTTTTAGTTCCCTTATTATGCCTTTTTTGTAGAGTTTTACCTCCACGATTTTTTTTCATTCTTTCACGAAAACCCATTTTGATCTCCTACAATCTCTTTTGTTATGTGGGACTTTGCCCTAATACCTTTTACGTTTTTTGGAACTTTTGTTCAACTCCGTTTTTTGTTTTTTGTGAGCACCTCCTTCCAGTTTACTTTTGTTTTTGTTTTTAGGCTCAGAATAAAATCCAGATATCTTTAAAGACACAAGGTTTTCAAGGGCCCTTTTTCTGTGATCAAACGCTGTTTTTGCACTGAGAAGCACATTAACATTTCTATTTGCTTTTATATATCTTTTTTCAGCTTTTCTGTATTTTTCATGCGTGTTTATTTTTTCTTTTAATGCTGGTTCTGTTGGTTTTGAATCAAAGTATTCTTGCCAATTATTTTTGAATTTAGAGTAAAGTACAGAATAAACATAATCCATATTAGATTTTGCTTTGTCTCTTTCAAATATGGCTTCTGCATGTGCCTCTGCATAATAAAGAAAAAGTGACGGTTGTTCTAACCATTCTTCCTCTAATTTATTTTTATCCACTTTAATATCTTTTGAATAATCTCTCATATCTCATAAACCTCTAATCCATTTTCTTCTGCAAACCAATCTTTTATTGTTACTTCAACATCATTATATTCCCCTATAACTGATCTTGGAATCCAAACTTCATTCCCTTCAAAATCAAAAAGCATAGCATTTTTATTATGTTTGTCTACTTTTATTCCGTCATGAACAAGTTTCATTTTATTCACCCCCAAATACTGCTTCATAACAAGCTGAAATTAATCCTGTTTTACCATCATACATGAAACTTTTTCTAAATGGTTGAATCATAAAAAATACCTCATCCCCACCATTATTTAACATAACAGAATTCATATATCCAAGAATTTTATATCTGTGAGACTCTGGTTCACCTTTCAATGTTTTTAAAATAGTTTTGATTTTGCTCCATTTTGTTTTTGGAGGCATATTATATGAAAGTAGTATTCTGCATATTTTCCTTGAATCTTCCTCAAGATCTGCTCCAGTTGTTTTCAAAGTATTGATAGCTCTGTCCACATCGTCCATATCAATTATTTGATCAAGCAGTTTTAAAGCTTGCCCAGCAGATCCATCACAAAGATCAATTATTTTGTCTCTCACTGAAGTTGGAATTGAGTCTCTTTTTTCCTTTTTTAGAATTCTTTTCATAAGCATATGCAACTCTTTGCTTTTTAAAGGCTCAAGTTCATATGTATGACAACGTCTTTTGAATGTCATTTTAAGTGTTTCAGGATTTGTTGTGCAGATTATCCAATGAACATATTCAGGGGGTTCTTCAAGCGCTTTAAGCAAAGCCTCTTGGGATGGTTT
>Ga0102941_1000449_pt1 | contig 19062 bp, 15 predicted proteins | sample SalPonR2_C_D2_MG_FD_79281 | JGI IMG/M metagenome (GOLD analysis project Ga0102941, IMG submission 79281) | Salt pond soil microbial communities from South San Francisco under conditions of wetland restoration - Salt Pond MetaG R2_C_D2_MG | ecosystem: Environmental > Aquatic > Marine > Intertidal... | reverse complement strand
TCGCGGATGCCCAACCTGCGCCCGGCCAATATCGCAGCCCTCGCCGCTGCCGCCGCCCAAAGCGAACCGCCCGCCGCCGTCGCCGCCGATGCAGTGGCCCCGCAGCCGTCGATCCCGTCCAATACCTCGGTGACGCTGGCCGCGACCGAACGCAATGCCATCCGCCTGCGCGAGGTGAACCTGATCGGCGTGACCGGCACACCGTCAGACCGCAGGGCGTTGGTGCGCCTGCCCTCGGGTCGTTTCGTGCGGGTCGGGGTCGGCGACCGGCTGGATGGCGGCCGGGTCGCCGCCATCGGCGAAGGCTCGCTGCAATACGTGCGCGGCGGGCGCAACATCACCCTGGAAATTCCCGGCTGACAACTGCGCCCTGCCCGACGCGCCCGCCTACAGCAGGAAAATCACCGCGAGCCCGAGAAACGCGAAAAAGCCCACGACGTCGGTCACCGTGGTCACAAACGCCCCCGACGCCAGCGCGGGGTCGATCTTTAGCCTGTCCAGCACCACCGGGATCACGATCCCCGCAAGCCCCGCGACCAGCAGGTTGATCACCATCGCCGCCGCAATCACGCCGCCAAGCGCGGGGCTGCCGAACCAGACCAGCCCCACAACCCCCATCACGACTGCGAACACGACCCCGTTGATCAGGCCCACCCCGACCTCGCGGCCAACCACCCGCATCAGGTTGGATCGCGTCAGGTCCTTGGTGGCAATCGCCCGCACTGCAACGGTCAGGCTTTGCGTCCCGGCATTGCCCCCCATCGAGGCCACGATCGGCATAAGCACCGCCAGCGCCACGATCTGCGTGATCGCCTCTTCGAATTGAGCGATCACGAGAGAGGCCAGGATCGAGGTGACCAGGTTCACGAACAGCCATGGAAATCGCTGCTTGGTGGTTTCCACGATCCTGTCGGACAGGCTTGATTCCTCGCCCACACCGGCGAGGCGCAGCAGGTCCGCCTCGGCCGCCTCGTCGAGCACGATCATGGCGTCGTCGATCGTGATGACCCCCACCAACCGCCCGTCATCATCGACGACGGGCGCCGAAATCAGATGATACTGGTTGAACGCATAGGCGACCTCATCTTCATCCTGCGCCGCGGGAATGATGCGAAAACTGTCTTCGACCAGGTCCAGCAGCGGGGTCTTTCGCGCCGCGGACAGCATCCGGCCAAGGGTCACGTATCCGGTCGGTTTCATCCGTGGGTCGGTCAGGATGATGTGGTAGAATTGTTCCGGCAGGTCGCGTTTGTTGGCGCGCAGATAATCGATCATCTCGCCCACCGTCCAATGTTCCGGCGCGTGAACGACCTCGCGCTGCATCAGTCGGCCGGCGGAATCCTCGGGATAGGCAAGCGCCTGTTCGACCGCGACCCGGTCGAGCGCATCGAGCTTGCCAAGGATCGCTTCCTGCTGCTCTTCCTCGAGGTCCTCCAACAGGTCGACCACATCGTCCGAGTCCAGCTCTCGCACGGCGCCGGCCAGGACATCTTCCGGGAGCAGGTCGATGACCTCCTCCCGCAGGCCCCAGTCCAGCTCCGACAGCACCTCGCCGTCGATGCCCTTGGACCACAGCGCCAGCCATGCTTCGCGCTCGCCGGCGGACACCTGTTCCAGAAGGTCGGCGATGTCGGCGGCGTGCAGCGGCTCCATCAAGGCATCGATGGCGGCCACGTCGTCACGCGCCACGGCCTCGCGCAATTGCCCCCTCAGGCTGTCGGCCAAGGCGTAGGCATCGCGTCCGTCGTCCGCGGCCTCTTCCCGGCGGTCCATTACCTCATCATCTGTCGGTTCGGTCATGGCTGATTGTCCTGCTCGCGCTTGTGACGGTTTGCCCCTAACATAGGGCGGGCGGCTTCGCTATCACCGCCATGCCCTTTGCTGAGGATCCAAGGCCAATCCATGACAGACTGCCTGCTTCTTGGACAAACGCTTGCTTTCGCGGGCGATCCGCATGTCGAAGGCCCCGATGCAGCCCGCCATGAACGCCATGGGGGCGTGCTGGTGGCCGATGGCGTCATCAGGTCGGTGGGACGCGCCGACGCCCTGCGCGCCGCCCATCCACGGGCCCGCGTCATCGACCACGGCGACCACCTGATCTTGCCGGGATTCGTCGATGCCCACGCCCATTTTCCACAAACGGCCATCATCGCGTCCTGGGGCAAGCGCCTGATCGACTGGCTGAACACCTACACCTTCCCCGAGGAATCCCGCTTTGGGGATGCCGCCTATGCCGCCGCCGTCGCGACGCGGTATTTCGATCTGACCACCGCCCATGGCACCACCACGGTCGCAAGCTATTGCACCATCCATCCCGAAAGCGTCGAGGCGTATTTCACCCAGGCGCAGGCGCGTGGCCTGCGGGCGCTGGCGGGCAAGACCTGCATGGACCGCAACGCCCCCGATACCCTGCGCGACACGGCGCAATCGGCCTATGACGACAGCAAGGCCCTGCTGTCGCGCTGGCACGGGCAGGACCGGCTTGGCTACATCATCACGCCGCGCTTTTCGCCCACCTCGACGCAGCCGCAGCTGGAGGCTCTCGGTGCGCTCTGGGCCGAGCATCCCGATTGCCTGATGCAAACCCATCTGAGCGAACAGACCGACGAGATCGCCTGGGTCCGCTCGCTGTTCCCCGATGCGCGCGACTACCTTGATACCTACGAGGCCCATGGCCTTCTGGGGCCCAATGGCCTCTATGGGCATGCCATCCACCTCGAACCCCGTGAGATCGACCGCCTGGCCGAGGTCGATGCCGCGCTGATCCATTGCCCGACCTCGAACACCTTCATCGGATCGGGCCTGTTCGACATGGGGCTCCGCGACCGGCTGCGGGTGGGTCTGGCCACCGACACCGGCGGCGGATCCAGCTTTTCGATGCTGCGCACGATGGCCGCAGCCTACGAGGTCGCGCAACTGCGCGGGATCGCGCTGCACCCGTCCGAACTGATCTGGCTGGCCACCGGCGCATCCGCAAGCGCGCTCAGGCTCGACGACAAGATCGGCCGCCTTGCGCCGGGCCTCGAAGCGGATCTGGTTGTCCTCGATCTCGCCTCGACCCCGGCCATCGCCCAGGCCACCACCCGGGCCGAGGATATCTGGCAGGCGATCTTTCCCACCATCATGATGGGCGATGACCGCGCGGTCGCACAGGTCTATGTCGCAGGCCGACCCGCCAAGACATAGGCGCATGCCTGCCCCATCTTTATCCCTGAAACATGGCGGGGGGAGGCGAAGCCGGGGGGCAGCGCCCCCCTTTTTCCTGCCGCGTCACAGCCCTGCCGCTTGGACGGTGGTCCGGGTCTAGACCGCGGCCTCGACCGCGCCCACGATATCTTCGACAACCGCTGTCATCAGCGCTTCGTCCTCGGCCTCGGCCATCACGCGGATCAGTGGCTCGGTCCCCGATTTCCGGATCAACAGACGCCCCTGCCCGTTCAGCCTTTCTTCCCCGGCGGCGATGGCGGCCTGCACGCTCGGCAGATCCAGCGGCGTCTGGCCCGTCCCGTAGCGCACATTCCTCAGAAGTTGCGGCACCTTCACGAAATTTCGCGCCAGGTGGCTGGCGGGCTGGCCCGTCCGGATCATCTCGGCCAGGAACTGCAGGCCCGCGATCAAACCGTCGCCGGTGGTGGCGTAATCGGTCATCACGATATGGCCCGACTGTTCGCCGCCCAGGTTCAGACCGTGCTGACGCATCGCCTCGACCACGTAGCGGTCACCCACGGGCGTGCGGTGCAGCTTGATCTGCCGTTCCCCAAGAAAGCGCTCCAACCCGAGGTTGGACATCACCGTCGCGGCCAGGGTGTGGCCCTTCAGCCGTCCCTCTTCCGCCCAGCGGTTGGCAAACAGCGCCATGATCTGATCGCCATCGGCCACGTCGCCGTTCTCGTCCAGCAAGATCACCCGATCCGCGTCCCCATCCAGGCATATCCCCACGTCAGCACCAACCTTGCGGATCATCGCGGCCGCGGCTTCGGGCGCGGTCGATCCGACACCATCGTTGATATTGGTGCCATCGGGCGACACGCCGATCGCGACCACCTCGGCGCCCAGTTCCCACAAGACCTCGGGTGCTGCGCGGTAGGCGGCCCCGTTGGCGCAATCCAGCACCACCTTGAGACCGTCCAGCCGCATGCCCTGCGGGAAGGTCCCCTTGACCCGTTCCACGTAGCGGAACCTTCCGTCGTCGATCCGTTTGGCCCGGCCGATGTTTTCCGCCCTGGCCAGGTCGAATTCGCCAAACACAAGCGCTTCGATCTCGGCCTCGGCCTGGTCGGACAGCTTGAACCCATCGGGACCGAAGAACTTGATGCCGTTATCGGTCGCGGGGTTGTGGCTGGCCGAGATCATGACGCCCACATCGGCACGCATGGAGGGCGTCAGCAGGCCCACCGCCGGTGTCGGCACCGGCCCCAGCAAGAGCACATTCATACCCGTGGAGGTGAACCCGGCCGTCAGGGCAGTCTCGATCATGTACCCCGACAGGCGCGTATCCTTGCCGATCACCACGCGGTGCGCGCGGCTGTCGTCACGCCGGAAATAGCGCCCTGCCGCCGCCCCGAGGCGCAGTGCCAGTTCAGCGGTGATCGGATAACTGTTGGCCTGGCCCCGCACCCCGTCAGTGCCAAAAAGCTTGCGTGTCATGCCCTCGTGCCCTTCCTCGGTCATCGTCGGCGTTATCCGCCGTTTGTCAGCGCGGCCCAAAGCGCCAGTGCCTGCTTGTGCAGTCTTATATCATGGACGCGCAACATCTGTATGCCTTGACTGACTGCCCATAAGCCAATGGCCGCCGATCCGGGCCCGCGCGCGGCAGCATCGGGTTCGGCTGCGATCGTGCCGATCATGCCCTTGCGCGACGCCCCCAGGAGAACCGCGCAGCCCAGCCCGTGAAACAGGCTGATGCGGCGCAGAAGGGCAAGGTTTCCCTCGAGAGTCTTGCCAAACCCGATGCCCGGATCGACCATGATCCCATGGCGCGGCACGCCCGCCGCCTCGGCCATCTCGACCGCGCGCCGCAGCGCGTCATAGGCATCCAGCAACACATCGGTATAGGCCGTCTCCGCCATGGCCTGCATGGTCTGTGGCGTGCCGATGGAATGCATCAGGATCAGCGGCGCCCCCGCGGCGGCGGCGCTATGGGCGAGATCACGATCATACCGCAATCCCGAAACATCGTTCACGATATCAGCGCCGGCAGACAGCCCCGCCCTGGCCACCGCCGATTTGCGGGTATCGAGGCTGATGGGGGCTTGCACTCCGCCCTGTCGCATCGCCTGCAACACCGGGGCAATGCGCGCGATCTCGGCCTCCACCGTCAGGTCCTGTGCCCCTGGCCGGGTGGATTCGCCTCCCAGGTCGATCAGGTCGGCCCCCTCTGCCAGCATCGTCTTGGCGCGGGCGACCGCGTCCGCGACCCCGGCATGCTCGCCGCCATCCGAAAAGCTGTCGGGCGTCACGTTGAGGATACCCATCAGGCGCGGCACGTCGAAACCCAGCCCGGATATGGGCGCGCGCGCAGAGACGAACGGCGCCAGCTCGGCGTCCGTCAGGTCGGATACCGGCACCACCTCCGAGCGGCCATCACGCGACAGCCGCTCGACCCGGTCAAAACGGGCCCATCCCCCGGCCAGCAGCAAGCCAGCCCCCGAGGTCGCGGGATCAGTCAGAAGGATTGGGCGAAGATAGGTTGTCGTCATTGCGAGCGCCTAACGGCTTGAGCCAGGGTTTGACAAGTGTGACGTTATGATTCAGCGATGGTGATCGCTTTCTGAAAAGGAATTGTTGACGTTAGGTCAACAACTCGTCTTGGTAATCTGATGACCAATGATGTCCTGTTTCGAACCGCCCGCATGTCGGGCCGCGCGCCTCATGAGGGGGCGGCGCCTTTGTATGCGGTTCTTTTCGGACCTGCGGAGGGGCCCTCACGCCTGTCGCGCGACATTCAGGACTGGACCCGCCACCAGGTGGCGCCATGGGTGTTGAGCCATGCCGGCAATCCGGTGGGCGTCGCGGGGTTTCGCATCGGCTTTGGAAATGATGGTCTGGAATTGAGTTTTCATTTCCTGCCCGAGGTTTGGGGCCAGGGACTTGCAAGTGAGTTCGTCCAGGCAGCGCTGGATTATGCTCATACCACCCTGCGCGAAACCTGTTTTTTTGCGTTGGTCGAACTGGATAATGTCGCGTCGATCCGGGTTCTGGAAAAGGCCGGCTTCGTGCAGGAGGCCCAAGAGCCCTTGCCGACGAACGCGCGCGATATCACCGCGGTTGACCTAGCCAGCAGGCCCGGGCTTTGGCGGCAGTGCGTCGCCGGCTAGGTGTGTGACCGCAATCGCGGGCCGCGCATCCCGACCGCCGTCGGCAACGCCAAAGGCCATGACCGATTGCGCGTCGAAGGCCGACGCCAACCATAGCGCCAGCCGATAGGGATCGGTCAGGTTCGAAGGCGGACCCTCGACAGCATCCAGCACCAGCTTTGACGGCGCCCACACGCTGATCTGCCCCTGGCGCATCGCCCATTCAAGTTCAGTCCGGCTTTCCACCACCACGCAGCGCGGGTCGCGGGCGGCCAGCACCCAGGCCGATTGTTCTATGGCCAACAGATCGATCCGGCGTTGCGGCATGGCATGGGCGGCCTGCGGCGGCGGTGCAGCCGGGCGGTCAACGCACAAGATCAGGGGCGCGTCCGATCCGTCCAACGCATCAAGTAGGTCGCCCATATCGTCGCGGGCAAGGGCAGAGGTCGACAGGAAGACCACCACGGGATGCGGTGCGCCGGGCTGCAGCAGGCGCATGTTCCGCCGCCCCTCGGGCGCGTTGCGCAAGATCTCGACCCCCAGAACGTAGGGACCGCGATCCAGCTTGCCGATCCGCACGATACAACGCGCCGCCAGCGGATGCGCAAGAATGTGGTCGGCGATACGCGCGGCCAGCGTTTCCAGCAGGTTGACCCGTTCGGCCGCAAGGGCGGCATCGATGGCCTCGATGATGGTGTCGTAGGACAGGATACGATCGACATCGTCCACCGCCCCCTCGGCGCGGGTTTCCACCTCGACCACGACATCGAACTGGACCGTCTGGGTCACGCCGCGTTCGGATTGAAACGCCCCGATTTCAACCTCGCGCCGATGCTCGGTCATGGAAATGCGGTCGCGCGGCGGGTCGCCGGCCAAGGCTTTTGCACGTTCGGAAGGATGGCGAAACGCCTGGGTAATCTCGTCACTCATGCATGCCGCCTAACATGAACGCCTCGCTGGCTCCATGCCCGGTGGCGGCACGCTGAGGGCCGTCTGCGACCGGTGCCGTGTCAGTATTGCTGACGATAAAAGATATGCTGCCCGTATTGCGCGGTGCGCGGATAGACGCGCGCCCAATGTGGATTGACCCAATCGGCATGGTAATGGGTCGCCCCGCGCGTCAGGTCACGCGGTGCCCCGTCGATCATGATCCGGGCGATATGGCCCAGGCGGTGCCACGACCGGTCATCGGTCACGCGGTCCGGGATCCCGTCACAGGTATAGGTGAACTGGCAGGCATTGCGCCGCCCCGTGCCCTGGTTGACGACTTCGCAGATCGAATTCGGATAATTGGCGCTGTCGACACGGTTCAGGATCACCTCGGCCACGGCATACTGCCCTTCGGGCGTCTCACCACGGGCCTCGAAATACAGCGCTTCGGTCAAGCAGCGCCATTGGCGGTTGCCGCGTGCACGCGGACGCCTGTCCAGAACGGACATATCGGTGACCCGAGCGTCCTCTGCGCGCTGCCGCCCTGTGAAAGGAGAGCCGATTCTACGCAAGCGTGCGCCGGACACCGAAGCAAGCGACGCCGTCTCTACGCCCATCAGATCGCCAAGGCGATTGCCCCAGGCCGCGTCGGGAGAAACGGAAGTTGATATGGTGACATCCTGCGCCACGGCAGGTGCCGAGGCCCAGATCACGGCCGCACACAGGGCCGCCATTGTCCGACGTCCAATCATAATGTCACCCTTTCCGGGGTCTTTCGCCCCGCTACGGCCTGCTCGAATTCTTATTGCCGCTGATTCGGTGTTCTAGCCCCGGAAGAGAAAACTGCCAAACGCGCACCTAATCTTGCGGAAGGCGCGGTTTCGGACTCAACAATTTGATTAAGATCGCCGTGCTTCAGCGCCGTTGTTCACACAAAGCATCAACGTCAAAAGACAACTACCTGTCCATAATAGACAATTGCGCGGCCGCAAGTTTCGCCACCGGAACCCGGAACGGCGAACATGAAACGTAATCGAACCCGGCCTTGCGGCTGAAATCGATCGCCGAAGGGTGACCTGCGTGTTCGCCACACATGGCCAAGGTGATGTCGGGCCGCGCCGCGCGCCCGCGCGCCGCGCCCAACAGCATCAATTCCCCGACGCCTTCAACGTCCAGTTGCTGGAACGGATCTTCGGGAAAGACACCTTGCTGAACATAGGCCGACATGAACCGGCCCGCGTCATCCCGGCTGAGCCCGTAGGTCATCTGGGTCAGGTCATTGGTACCAAACGATAAAAACGAGGAATGCTCTGCAATGTCACCGGCCCTCAGGGCGGCGCGCGGCGTTTCGACCATCACGCCAAGGCGATAGGTGAACTCCTTGCCGGTCTTGAACCGCACATCGGCGGCAACGGCATCGACGCGGCTCTTGACCAATTCCACTTCGCGCATGGCCGACACCAGCGGGATCATGATCTCGGGCACGACAGGCGCACCTTTTCCGGAGGCCGTGATGGTGGCCTCGAAAATCGCGCGCGCTTGCATTTCGTAAATCTCGGGCACCGTTACGCCCAGTCTTACGCCCCGCATCCCCAGCATCGGGTTGAATTCCTGCAAGCTTTCGATGCGTGAGGCGACCCGGCTGACGGGAAGATCAAGCGCTTCGGCCAGCGCGCGGATGCCGTCCCGATCGCCGGGAAGGAATTCGTGCAAGGGCGGGTCGAACAGCCGGATGGTCACCGGCTGGCCCTGCATCAGCTTGAAAAGCTCCGTGAAATCGGCGCGCTGCATGGGCAAAAGCCGATCCAGCGCGGCCTCGCGATCGGCTGGGTTTTCAGCAAAGATCATCTCGCGCATCACGGTCAGGCGCACGGGGTCGAAAAACATGTGTTCTGTCCGACATAGACCGATGCCATCGACGCCGAACCGCTGTGCCATGGCGGCATCTTCGGGTGTGTCGGCATTTGCACGGATCCCGATATCGCGGAACTGGTCGGCCCAGTCCATCAGCGTGGCAAAAGCGCCGCCCAACGCCGGTTCGATCATCTCGGCCGACCCCACCAACACTTCGCCGGTGGTGCCATCAACGGTGATCACATCGCCTTCGTGGAACACCTTGCGGCCCGGGACGGTCAACATCTTCTTGCGCGTATCAAGCTGCAGGCTGGTTGCGCCCGACACGCAGGGCAGACCAAGACCGCGCGCGATCACGGCCGCATGGGAGGTCATCCCGCCGCGTTCGGTCAGGATGGCCTGGGCTGCGTGCATGCCGCGAATATCCTCGGGCGAGGTTTCGCGGCGCACGAGGATACACGGCTCTCCCTGGGCGGCCATGGCCTGGGCTGCGCTGGCGTTGAACACGATCTTTCCGGTGGCGGCACCCGGTGCTGCGCCGATCCCGCGCGCGAGGACATCACGCGCCGCGTTGGGCGCGACCTGCCGGTGCAAAAGCTGGTTCAGGGTAAAGGGTGGAATACGCGTAAGCGCCTCTTCCCTGGGAATAATTCCATCTTCGGCAAGCGCCACGGCTATGGCGACCTCGGCCCGGCCCGACCGTGGGCAACGCACCGCATCGAGGATCGACAACTGCCCGTTCATCAAGGTGAACTCGATCTGCATTTCCTCGCGGAGACGGTCTCGCATCAACTGGCCTGCGACCTTAAGCGCGGCAAGCTGATCGGGGGCCACATCCTGAAGCGCGGGGCCGCGCGGGTCGGTTTCGATGAATTGCGCGTCCGCTTCCCTCAACGCGGCACGGCCCTGCCCCTGCGGCAGGTAGCGCCCCACGACCTGAGGCTCGCCGCTGTCGGGCGAGGTGAATTGCACGACCCCCGAGCCGGACACGCCCTGCCCGATGCCCAAGGCCATTTCCTGGACCACTAGGCCAAGCCCGGCATCCAGCGGCGCACCTTGCGCCTGCCGGAGCAGCCGTGCCGTGGTGCCTTCCCACGCGCGGGCCATGGATTTCAGCACCTCGGTCAGTTGCACGGCCGCGTCTTGTGGAAATGGCTCCTCCATCTCCTCTTCGAACTCGGCCTTGGCAAGTCGGGGCGTGGTGGGGCCTTCGAATGCGTCCGCGTCCAGGCGCAACACGTCGACGGCATAGGACCGGATGAAACTGACATACAGCGCGTCGGCGGCGGCCTGGCCATGGGTTTCGGCCAGTCGCGCAGCCACGGCGTCGTTCATCCCGATATTCAGGATCGTTCCCGGCCCGCCCCAATCCTGTGCCTCGCTGGAAGACCGCACGGACAACAACGCACCATCCGCGAAGACCCCCAAAAGCGAAGCCATATCAGGCATTTGCCCACTGGCCACGGCCCGGACGGTCTTGAAGCTGAGCGCGACCGTCTGCGGCACCGGCAGATCCATCCGCACGAGCCGCTGCAGGCACTTGGCGCGTTTGCCATGTGTCGTTGTGCGGATCTCGGCGGTTGGCGTGATCTCGGTGAAATCGGGCGTGGTCAACATAATCATCTCATGATGCAACTGCAGCATAAGATACAACCCACGCGCCACCTGTCCAGTGAAACGGACAGCCCGGATGTCAAGCTGATGCGTTTTGTCGACGCTGTGGCGCGTCAGCCCTCAAGCCGCGACAGGTCGGCAACCTGCCCGCAGGTTTCCACGATCCCGTGCAGCAGGTTCAGGCGATTGCGCCGGACGATGGAATTTTCGGCATTGACCTGAACGGCTTCGAAAAACGCGTCGATGGGCGCGCGCAGGGCGGCCATGTGGGTCATGGCACCGGCAAAATCCTCGGTGGACAGTGCCGGGGCAATGGCCGCCCTGGCCTGTGCGAGCGCCTCGAACAACGCGCGTTCCTCGTCGGTTTCAGCGAATTTCACGTCCGCGCCGTAACGGTATTCAACGCCGTCCTTTTCCTCGGCCTGATGCAGGATATTGGCCGCGCGGCGGTAGCCCTGCACAAGGTTCTCGCCGTCGGACGTGGACAAGAAGGCCTGCAGCGCGCGGGCGCGGGCGACGACGAGGGCGAGATCATCCATGGGCGGTTTGGACAGGGCCGCGTCGATCACGTCATGGCTGACGCCTTCCGCGCGAAGGTGAACCTTGAGACGATCGTGGAAAAACGCCAGAAGATCGCTCGACAGGTCCGGCAACACGTCGCCCACCGTTCGCAACGCGGACCCCTCGCCGGCATCGGGCGCGGCATCCGTGCCCTTGAGACGGTCGAGAACCGCATGATAGGCCGCGCCGAACACGCCCCTCTCGCCGATTTCCTCAAGAATTTCCTCGAGTGTATCGATCACGCGCTGATCCGTGCCGTGGCGCGACAGCGCGATCTTGTGCATGAGGATCTGGCTGTCAATGAGCCAGTCAAGCCGCACGCCGTTGGGCTCGGCCAGGACAATCCGGATCACGCCCAACGCCGCCCGGCGCAGCGCGAAGGGATCTTTCGACCCGGTGGGTTTCTCGTCGATGGCCCAGAACCCGGTCAACGTATCCAGTTTTTCGGCAAGCGAAACGGCCACGGACAACGGCGCCGTGGGCGCGTCATCCGAGGGCCCAAGCGGCTGGTAGTGTTCTTCGGCCACGGCGGCGATCTCGGCTGAATGTCCTGCCGCTTGCGCGTAGTAGCGCCCCATCACGCCCTGAAGCTCGGGAAATTCGAATACCATTTCCGAATTCAGATCCGCCTTGGCGATCCGGGCCGCGATATCTGCCTGCTCGGGGTCGGCCCCCACCAGGGGCGCGATCCGGCGCGCCAGCGCGGCGATGCGGTCGATCCGGTCAGCGACAGATCCCAGACGGCGTTCGAAGGTCACGTCCTTCAGCCCGTCCAGCCACGCGCCCATCCCCGCCTTGGCCACCCGCAGGTCGTTTTCCCAAAAGAATTTCGCGTCCGACAGGCGCGCGGACAGGACTTTCTGGTTGCCCGCAAGGATCGTTGCGCCGTGATCCGCCGTTTCGCGGTTGGCGACCGTGATGAACCGTTCGATACGCCCTGTCTGCGCATTGCGCACGGAAAAGAATTTCTGGTGCTCGCGCATGGACGTCTGCAGCACCTCGGGCGGCAGGTCCAGGAAATCGGCGCCGATCTGGCCCATCAGGACCACGGGCCATTCCACCAGACCCGCCACCTCGGCCAGAAGTCCGGGGTCTTCGACGACCTCCAGTCCTGCGGCAAAGGCCATGGTGGTGGCGTCGTGCCAGATGGTATCCGCCCGCGCCTCGGCCGACAGGATCACGCAGGCGGCGCGCAGCTTGGCGTCATAGTCGTCGAAGGATGCAACCGCAAAGCGGCCCGGCGCCATGAACCGGTGACCTTCGGTGGTGGTGCCCGCGGCGATGCCGTCCACGTCGAACGGCACGACAGAGGCGCCCGCCTCATCGGTCAGGATGCACAGGATCGATTGCAGCGGGCGCACCCATTTCAGGCTACCTGCGCCCCAGCGCATGGATTTGGGCCACGGAAAATTGCGGATGATCTGCGGGATCGCCTCGGCAATGATCTCGGCGGCAGGGCGCCCCGGCTTTTCGATGACCGCGTAATAGACATCGCCCTTCTTGTCGGGGCGCACTTCCAATTGGTCTTTCGTCACGCCCGCGCCGCGCAAGAAACCCTCCAACGCCTTTTCGGGCGCATCGGTGCGCGGGCCGCGACGGTCTTCGCGGGTGTTGGGGCTTTCGGCGGTCAGCCCGTCCAACGTCAGAACCAGACGGCGCGGCGTGGAAAACGCACCCGCGCTGGCATAGGTCAGGCCCGCCTCGACCAGCGCCTCGGTCACCAGGCGTTTGAGGTCTTCGGCCGCGCGGGTTTGCATCCGGGCGGGGATTTCCTCGGAAAAGAGTTCCAGCAGGAGGTCGGGCATGGTCAACGCGTCCAGAAGTTGAGGCAGTTAAAGGCGCTGCGCGGGGATTAGGGCGTTTTGGCCGGGACAACAACCCGGCGCGGGCTCGGGCAAGCGGTCAGATCCAATCAAGATTGACGCGGGTAATCGGATACACCTCGGTCACGGCCTGCCTGAGGGCGGCGAAACGGGGGCGCAGATCGCGGAATTTGTTTTCATGGGTTTCGGCCACGGTGAGGCCAACCATGTCGAACAGTCCCTCGGCTTGCATATGTTCGAGCAGGTCCAGTTCCGCGCCTTCTATGTCCATCTTCACAAAGGCGACTTCGCCGTGGGTGGCGGCCATGTCCCGGATCATCTGCGGCAGGGCGATCATCTCGACCTCGATGGTGGCCGCATCGCGTTCGTCGATCATGCGCCCGCCTGTCACCACCGTGCTCTTGACCGATCCGGATTTCGGATTGTCGTCGAAATTGGCCGCTCGCATCAGCCGCACGGACCCCGCCGTGACCCCAACGGCCACGTTGTGCAGCGTGACATTGTCGAACCCGCCGACACGGCGCGACAATTGCTCGAAAGCGTATGGGTCGGGCTCGAACGCGTGCACCTGGGCGCCGGTCTCCGCCAGCGGTTGTGTCACGTCACCCACATTCGCCCCGCAGTCGAAGACAACATCACCGGGCTTGAGCATCGACAAGATGCCCTGCATCAGACCGCGTGCGAAATGCGCGCGTTCGTTGCGTGCCTGACGGCGGTTGAGCTTGTCGTAAGCCTTTTTCAGCGCTGCAAGCTCTGCGTCCGGATCGGCCATGGCCCCCCCTTTTGTTCCAGTGTTCCGTTCAGCCGGTGTCCGGCAGATCCGAGCCTGCCCGGACGGATCGCGCGCGCCCTGACGCCGCCGCGCGCGATGCCGGGCCGCGCTGTGCTCGCCAGGCGGTCGAGACCACGGGCCGCGCCGGTTCGCGTCGCGACCGGGATGTTCTCGGGAAAGGGGACCGGCGCGAGGTCGGGCATGGTCAGCCCCAATAGGGATTGAGATAAATGTCATCGACCGACGCGGCGTAGCGTCTGAACCGGTTCAACCCCCCCATCAGACGCAAGGGCGCAAAACGCTCATGGGTTTCGGCAAACAAGGCATCGCAAGGGCGAGCGCCGTCCATGATGCGTTCGAAGATCGGCCATTCGGCCCCTTCGATATCCATCTTTATCAACCTCGGGCGCACGGGCAATGCGGCCACGAACGCGAACAGGTCCACCTGTTCCACGTCCACGGCGTTGCCATGGTCCATTTCAAACCGGCTGGTGCGGGCAACCGATGATCCCAGCGACTTTGCAACCGGGTCTTTTTCATAGTTGCGGGCCCGCAAAAGGCGGACCGTGGCAGCCTCGGCCCCGATTGCGGCCTGGTAGAGCGTGACATTCCCCCGCGACCCGATCTCCGCTTGCAGACGGGCAAAGGTATCGGGATCAGGCTCGAACGCATGAACCCGGGCGCCCGAATCGGCAAGGATCTTGGTGAACTTCCCGATGTTCGCGCCCAGGTCCAGAACGACATCGTCCTTGGTCAGGTGTTTGACATGCTCTTGGAAATCCGCCTCGGCCAGTTCTGCAAGACGGGGTTTGATGGCACGGTATGCCGAATGTCCCAGCCCGGCCGGCCAGAAGCCACGGCGCAACCCGCGCAAGGCATCCGTATCAAGCTCATAAGTCTGCACCGGGTCCATCATGACGGCTTACTCCAATGTTCCGTTCAGCTGGTGCCAGGCAAATCCGCGCCCGTCCGGGTAGATCGCAACCACCCTGTCGACGCCGCGCGCGATCTCGACCTGGCCGGTCAGGGCCGTGGCCGTGCCATTTTCCAGATCGGCGCCGATCTGCGCGCCATCATAGCAGTCGAACCAGGCCGGCGCGATCAGCGGCGTGGCGTCGGGATGGGGCACCGCCCTGGCGATCAGGGTGGAGACCTCTGCATCGACCAGACGAAAACAGGCGCGAAACCGCAGGGGCGAGGTATCGGCATCGATGCCGCTGAAATCCTCAAGCGCCAGCGTGATCGCCTGCCCATCGGCCCCGGCAAGGCCGAGCTCTGTGAGCGTCAGGGGATCGTAATAGGCGCGGGTTTGCGTATACCACAACGCCAGTCCGAATAGCGCGGTCAGCCCCACGATCGCAATCGCAACCCAGCGTCCGGAATTCACGCGGCATCCCCTTCGGCGGTCCAGCCACCGGCCTCGGTCTGCACGAAAGCATCGGCGCAGGCCTTGGCCAGCGCCCGGACACGTCCGATGTAGGCCTGCCGTTCGGTGACGGATATCACGCCGCGCGCATCGAGCAGGTTGAAGATATGACTGGCCTTGATGCACTGGTCATAGGCGGGGTGAGCCATGATGATGCGCTTGCCGGTCTTTGGATCCTGGGCCGGTTGATCGAGGATCGCACGGCATTCGGCCTCGGCCTCGTCGAAATGGCGCAGCAGCAGATCGGTATCGGCGATGTCGAAATTCCAGCGGCTGTATTCCTGCTCGGTCTGGCGGAACACGTCCCCGTAGCTTAGCGCAATCGGCGTCGTCGGGTCGTTGAACGGCATGTCCATCACGTGATCGACACCCAGCACATACATCGCAAGACGCTCAAGCCCGTAGGTCAGTTCACCCGAAACCGGGTGGCAATCATGACCACCGACCTGCTGGAAATAGGTGAACTGGCTGACCTCCATTCCGTCGCACCAGACCTCCCAGCCCAGGCCCCAGGCACCCAGCGTCGGGCTTTCCCAATCGTCTTCGACAAAACGGATGTCATGCAGGCTCATGTCAATGCCGATGGCCTGAAGGGACCCCAGGTAAAGGTCCTGCAAATCCGGCGGGCTGGGTTTGATCAGTACCTGGTACTGATAATAGTGCTGCAGCCTGTTGGGGTTTTCGCCATAGCGCCCGTCGGTGGGGCGGCGCGATGGCTGCACATAGGCCGCGGCCCAGGATTTGGTGCCAAGCGACCGCAGGGTCGTGGCCGGGTGAAAGGTGCCCGCGCCCACCTCCATGTCATAGGGCTGCATGATCGCGCAGCCCTTCGAGGCCCAGTAACTCTGGAGCCGCAGGATGATGTCTTGAAAGCTTTGGGGCGTGTCGGGCATGGGTCCGGTCCGGCGATTGGGGCTGCGCCGCATCTCTAGTGTCACACTTGCGCACGGTCAACGCGGGGGTTTGGCCGATGCGCTTGCAAAACGTGGGCGATCCGGGTCATGTCACAGCGAATTTTCGACCCGTCCGCCAAGAACGCTGCTATGCGCACAAGCCAGGAGCGGGCAATGTTACGATCGAGGAATGTAGAACTGATGCAGCTTTCCCTGTTTCGCGGGCTCTGGGCCCTGACGCTGACGCTGGCACTTGCCCTGGGCCTTGCCATGACCTGGTCCGGTGCAGCGCGGGCGCAGGACGGCGTGTTCCTGCAGATCGAAAGCCATCCGTCCCTTGCAACGGCGGAACAGCGCGTGCGCGCCTATGCGCAGGTGGTTCCGAACGTGAACGGATTTCGCGCCGGAAACGGATGGTATGCCATCGCGCTTGGCCCGTATTCGCCCCCCAACGCGCAGCGTGTGCTGAATGATCTGCTGGCGCAGGGCCTGATCCCGCGCGACAGCTTTGTCGAGACCGGCGATCTGTATGCCACCCAGTTTTTCCCCTTGGGCAGCAATGTGTTGAACGCAGCCCCCGCAAATATCGAAACGCAGGTCGAGGTTGCCGCCGCGCCCGTGGTTGAACCTCAACCCATCGCCGACGAAACCCCGCAAGAAGCCCGCCAGAGCGAGGCGCAGCTGGACCGCCCGGCGCGCGACGCGCTGCAGATCGCCCTGCAGTGGTTCGGGTTCTACAATTCGGGCATCGACGGGGCGTTCGGACCGGGAACGCGCGCCGCCATGACCGCCTATCAGGACGCCCGCGGGATGGAGCCGACGGGCATCCTGACCACCCGGCAGCGGGCGCAGCTTCTGGACGAATACCAGGGCGAGCTTGCGGCCCTTGGCATGCGCACCGTGCGTGACGACCGCGCCGGGATCGAGATCGAGCTGCCCATGGCGATGATCGAATTCTCGCGCCACAATTTTCCCTTTGCCCAGTTCGATCCCATCAATGACAGCGGCGTGCAGGTCCTGCTGATCAGCCAGCCCGGCGATCGCAACACCCTGTTCGGCCTGTACGAGATCATGCAGACGCTGGAAATCGTACCGCTGGAGGGCGAACGCCAGCGTGGCGCCGACAGCTTTCTTCTGACCGGGCAGTCCGATGTGCTGCGCAGCCACACGGAGGCACGTCTGGTCAACGGCGCCGTCAAGGGGTTTACCCTTGTCTGGCCGCCCGAACGCGACGACCAGATGGCGCGCGTTCTGCCCATGATGCAGGCCAGCCTGCGCCCCGTCGAGGGCGTCCTTGACCCCACAGCCATCCCCGACGGGATCGACGCCTCCATCGACATGGTCTCGGGCCTTGATGTGCGCCGGCCTGATCTGGTCCGGTCCGGCTTTTTCGCCGATGCGCAGGGCAGCGTGCTGACCACGACCGAGGTTGTGGCGGGCATGTGTGCGGAGATCCTGATCAACAATGCCTACCCCGCCGAGGTCGCGTTCCGTGACGACGCGCTTGGACTTGCGGTCCTGCGCCCGCTGCAGCCGCTGTCGCCGCTGGCCTTTGCCGAGATCAGCGGCCAACCCGGTCGCGTGCGGTCGGATGTGGCGGTTTCGGGCTTTCCCTTCGACGGGGCGCTGAACGCGGCCTCGATGAGTTTCGGCAGCCTTGCGGATCTTCGCGGGTTCGACGGCGAACAGACCGTGCAGCGCCTTGATCTGAGCACGGCCGACAGCGAGGCCGGGGGCCCGGTGTTCGACGTGACCGGATCGGTCCTTGGGATGGTGCTGCCCGGCACGGCATCGGGGCGCGCCCTGCCCCAGGACGTGACGCTGGCGGCCCAGGCAGATCAGCTGGCAAACGCTCTGGCGGCAGCGGGACTGACCGCACAGATCTCGACCCGGCAAGACGCCATGAACCGCGAAAACCTGGCCCGCCTGGGGGCCGACATGACGGTCACGGTCAGCTGCTGGAACTGAGACCTCACCGCCCCCGGCGATCGCGCCGGGGCGTCAGGGGCGCTGCAACGGAAGCGGCGGAAACCAGTCCGGAACGATATCCATTGCCGCGCGCGTTTCGAGCGGCATCACCCAATCATCGGGGCGGAACCAATTGTAGCGCACACTCGTTAGATCGACCGTGGGATCAATGTAGGTCTGTGCCGGTCGGCCGTTGAGTGATTTTTCGATCCGCGCATACACCGCCACATCGCCGTGACCGTCGTCGGCCCATCTGTCCTCCAGCCATCCGGCGAAATCATGGATCAGGTCCGTTCGGGTCAGCACCGCGCGGGCCTGTCGGCGGGTCAGATAGTCCTGCGGATCCACGATCCAGCTTGTTCCATCGGCGGCCACCACCTCGAAATGCCCCTCCGCGTCACGATCGTAGATGCGCATGCGCCATGAAAACCGGTGCCCATCGCCCGTCCAGCCAACCAGGTTCGGAAAGAATATCTGGCGTTGCGGAACAACGATCTGAACAGCGAACCAGACGGCCAGGACCAGCAGCAATGTATTGGTCAGTGGTGCCACCGACAACGCGGGCGGCGTGTCTTCGACCGGCCTTTGGGGCGGCAGGGTCTCGAACAGCGACAGACCACGACGCAGCAGGCGCTGTGGCCAATCCGGCGCGAAGAAGATCGTGGTTATGGCCATCGTGATCCACGGAAAAATCCCGATATTGAAGAAGATCGAATTCGAGACATGGAAGGCGCAATATACCGCGAAGACGTAGATCCGCGTGCGGTGCCAGAGCAAAAGCGGTGCACCCAGCACATGCAGCGCCACCGTGCCCCACGTGGCGGCCAACAAGAACAGGTCGTTTTCAAAGATCGTCGCAAGCCAGATGTCATCCATCCGGGCGTGCATCCACATCCTCAGCGGTTCACCCCGCAGCCAGTCGTCG